>WSSedL1CaDRAFT_10002088_pt1 | contig 10564 bp, 6 predicted proteins | sample WetSurSL1Cattail_FD_9464 | JGI IMG/M metagenome (IMG submission 9464)
TAATTTACAATAATCTAAACATTTAATAGTTTCTTATTCTTCTTGTTCCTTTTTCCATGCGATGAAAAAGGAACCGAAAAAATCTATGACTGCGGAAACTCGCGCCGTCTCGTACCTCGACTTCGCTCAGACAGCCCGCAGCCGTATAAGGAATTTCTTTTTAAGCCTTCGGCGTCACTTATAATTTAGATGTGCTGTGCTAGTATGTTAAGTAAAACAACACAATTTTCTTCTTAACCCAGTTCAGACAAGGTTCCGACCTTGGCTGTTATATAAAAGCAGGCTCCGGTCTGCAAAAATATATTCATCGGTGCAGATACATTCTCCAGACTACAAACTGATGTTACCAGTCTTTTCTATATTTTTGCTGCGCAAATGTCGTTATAAACGACGGTGAAGAAAGGCATGCGTCACAAACAGCGCGCCAGCTTCAACGAACATCTGTGCTAGCGGGGGATTTATCATTAAGGAACTTATTGAAGCCTTCCTCTTTAAATCTGTTTTACAACAAAAATTAGCTTTATAAAAGCAAAAGCCTGGTAACTTTCTGTTACCAGGCTTTAATATCTCTTGCTTTGCAATGGTAGCGGATGCTACCAAAATAATCCAGCGTAATAAATATTACGCTGAACTGCAAACTATGATTATCTGGGTCGTCTGTGGCGCGTGCCATTCATCGCCGTCGTTTGTAACGATACAAAAACAATAAGAATTAATTGTCTCTCTTAATTTTAGCCAAAATTACATCTACCTAAAAAATAAAACGTCGGCCAATAACCAGGATGTCATCTATTTGAATATTACATTCTCCTTTATATTCTTCAATAAAATTATCAAGATAAATCTTTTGCTCCGGCATTGACAAATGCTGAATTTTAAGCAACAATTCTTTAAATGTTCCTATTTTAAGCTTTTTATTATCAGGGCCACCAAACTGATCGGCATATCCATCCGAAAATAAATAAATAGTATCCCCGCTTTCTATCTGAATTTCATGATTTATAAAATTCTTTTCGATACCGGGAGCCAGACCTATGGCATATCTGTTCGCTCTTGTTTCAATTAAAGTATTGTTACGAATAAGCCATAATGGATTAAAAGCTCCCGAATATTCCAGCTTATGAATTTCCTTATCGTAACGCACTAAAGCCATATCCATACCATCATGAATCTGATTATCCTTATGATGTTGATGCAGGGTTTCTGCAACCTCCTCATTTAACTGGTTCATAATGTCTGAAGGCTTGAGAATATTGTATTCCTGCAAAATTTTATTCAGGTTATTATGACCTATAATGGACATAAATGCACCGGGGACTCCATGTCCGGTACAATCAATAGCTGCAAACCATTCATTTGTATCGGTGGAATACGACCAGAAGAAATCGCCGCTTACAATATCTTTAGGCTTAAATAAAACAAAAGAATTATCAAATGGCAAATCCGGAGGAAGTAATGCATTCTGGATACGACTCGCGTAATGGATACTATCCAGGATATCCTTATTTTTCAGCTCTAGCTGTCGATTAATGTTTACTACTTCAATTGTCCGTTGTTTAACCTTCTCTTCAAGAATTGATTTTTCCTTAATAAGGTTCTTTTCTCTGATTTTAATATACGAAAAAAGAACAAAAAGGATCAAAACAAACATTGATATCCGGAACCACCAGGTTTGGTAGAATGGAGGATTTATCGTAAAAGTAAATACCGCTGGTTCTGAGCTCCACACACCGGCATAATTCTTGGCAATAACCTTAAATGTATATGTACCGGGAGCCAAAGCCTGATAAACGCTCTGTGTTGAAGTTGTTGTCTGCCATTCCGAATTGGCACCTTCAAGTATTACTTTGTAAACAACCGCATCCGGATTAGTAAGACTCACACTCGAATATTCCATGACAATGGAATTTTGACGAAAATTAAGTTTAATATTTCCGGCAAGATCCAGAGTGTCCATATTAACTATAAACTTGTTAATTTTAGGAATAGGTTCCGACCTGACAATTTTTTCGTCTTTAGGCGAATAACGCACAGCACCGTTTACAGTCCCTATCCAAAGCGAATTATTAGAATCGACATAAACGGCATTATGTTTGGTTTCAATACCCGGCAACCCATTTCGTTTGGTATAAGTGTAAATATTGTTATTTTTCAAATCTACCCGGTTCATGCCCATACCGGTCCCTATAAATAAAGAGCCATTAAAGCACGACACAAAACTGATAACATCGGACAGCAGCCCGCTATTCCGGGAATATTCCTTAATTACCTTACTATTTTTAAAACAGAGAACACCGCGGTTTTGTGTCCCAATCCAAATGTTACCTTCCTTATCTCCGGTAATACAATTCGGAGTAGCTCCCCCTAAACTAAATACCGGACATTTGGGTGTAAGGGAATCTTTAACTACTGTCAGCCCCTGCCCTGTACCAATATATTTAATATTATTTTTGTCGACGTAAATACAGGTAACATCATTACTTGGCAACCCATTAACCTGAGACAAGGTAATTCCATATCCCTTTTCGGGGTCATAATTGTACAAATAGTTTTTAGTTCCTATCCATAAAGTATTATTCTTGTCTATTTCCAGAGCTGTAATTTCTTTAAAATTATCCAATAACAGTAAATTGGCTGGGTATTCAAACTTTTTTGTTTTTGCATTGAATAAACACATGCCATAATCTGCAAGGCCAAACCAAATATTATTATTTCGATCTTGCCTCATATATCTTACCTGAGTTGGTTTAAAATAAGGTTCGCTTGGAATAACGGTATATTTATCTTCTTCAGACCGATGCGGATTATATTTAACTACCCCATCGTTGGTTCCAAACCAGATATTTTTTTCTTTATCTTCCAAAAAACTCCAAATTTCAGTACTCGGAAAAGTTTTTTCATTATTAACAAATAAAGTAAAACTCTCGTCTTTTAGTACTGCAAGACCTTCTTCGCGAGTCGAAAATAGCAGGTTACCTTCGCCATCTTCAGTAATGGAATAAATGTTATTATCATTCAGCCCGTTTTGCTTATTTAAAACGCTTATAATTTTATCTCCCCGAATACGCGTAACCCCGCCTGTTTCAAAATGGCCGGCCCAAATATCTCCGGAATGATCCTGAAATAAAACACTAATGTAGTTTGAGGCTAAGCCATCCCGGATATCATAAATTTTATATTTTTTAGTTCTATTATCAAATTTATATAAGCCACCATGATAGGTTCCATACCAAAGATTAAAATCTTTATCTTCCATCATACATGTAATCTGAAAATATGCAGGAACCCCGTTGAGTGTCTCAAAATTATTTTCTTTAGGATTGTAAACTTTTATTAATGGGTTGGTTATAAAATAAATTTTATTGTCATGTAACCTGATACAACTAAAAATCTGATCTCCAAGCCTATTACCCTTATATTGCTCATACTTCAGTTTAGAAAGTGGTGCAGACGGGTTGATTACTTTAATAGCCCCTTCCCCATCAGAAGTAATCCAGATATTTCCATAAGAATCTTCGCAAAATGCAGTAATGTCTTTATCTTTAAAAATAATCCTGTCGTTACGGGACTCGAAGAAATGACCATTATATCGTGATATTCCACCCTTTCTGTGCCCCATCCAGATATTACCTTTGGAATCTATAAATATTGCATTTATTCCATATTCAGCAATTCCATTAATCTTAGAAAAATTCTCAACTGTTTTTCCATCAAATGTACTAAGGCCGTCACCGGTACCCATCCATATTTTTTGGTTTTTATCAATTACGGTGCAATAAATCTTTTCATTAGCCAGTCCGAAATTGACTTTTTTTATATACTCAAAAAAATAGGTTTGAGAATAAACACATTGAAATGACCACAGAGAAGTAAGTGTGAAAACTAAAAAGCAATATCGGGATATATTCGATTTCATACGAGTAATAAAAAAAGACAGCTTCCGGGAAATAATCCGGGGGAGCTGCCTTGTATATTATTTATTAAAGCATATTTATTTGGCGATAAAAAAGAAGGTTCCGTCTTCATCCGTCAACCCGGTAATTTTACCGAATTTAGGTTTTTGCTGAGCATTTTGTGAAACGGTAGAAGTAACTTTATTTACAATGCTTTCAATAGGAATACAAGCATTAGGGTTACTGGCCAGAATTGCAGCAAAAGTCTGAGTAAACTGCGATTTATCAGCGGCAAGTTCATAACCTGCAGAAGAAAACACCTGAGATGATTTCAAGCGAGTTTTTTGCCAGTCGGAACAATTGGGTTCGGTTGGTGCTCCACGCATAGACGTATAAAATGAAGGTCCGGATTCGCAGGCATCCGTAATTACTAGTGTATGCGAAAGTGAAGAGTATGACTGCATAGCCGCTCTTAAGAAATTAATATTGAAATAAGTGAATTCATCATCGCGGTTAGCATCAACAGGAATCCAGTAGCCGGTTTCATTGATAAATTTTCCATGACCGGCATACCATACAAGAAGTGAATTTACACGGTTGCCCTTTATTAAATCTCTCAATTCAATGGAAAAGAATTTTTCCATTTGCTCTTTAGTCATATCCTTTTTATAAATGTACTGGCTAACCTGATATTTTGCCAGAGCAATATTCATCAGTTTTACATCTTTCACAGGCCCCTCGAGACTTGCAAAAGAGGTATATTTTGAGTTCTCAATAAAAACTACCCAGGTTTTACCCATAGGATTATTGGCTAAAAGTGCTGCCCCATCCCGATTTAATTTAAACACCGTTGTATCCTGGTTTCCATAAATATCTGTGGCCACAACGGTAAATTTATCTTTATTAGTTATGTTAATGTTCGCAGAGAAAGTTGGGTCTTTCTCATCTAATTTAAAGCTGGCAGACATACCGTCTATAAGAATTGATTTTATCAAACTTTCGTCCGACACTTTACCTTCCACATAAATTGAAGGATCGTTATTGTCCAGATAAACAATACCGTTGTCTGAAGCTATAGGCGCAACAATGCCAACCTTGGGAGGAGTTACTTCGGTTCTTGCGATTTTATAGGTTGCTTTTTCAACATTATTATACACATCGCTCGCAGATATAGAAATTACCCCCGTAGAATCCAGTTCAACTTCGGTATAAAAATCTGTTTGATCATTAAGTTTTTCGAGTTTGATATCTTTCCCGTTGATTTTCAAAAAGCTGATATCACTTTTATCTTTTAATGTACCTTTTACTTTAAGCTTATTTTTATTAAGAGGCACTTCGATGGTAAACTTATCTTTAGGAGCAGGATCTGCCAATACAATTTGGGGAGGATCATTCTCACGGTTTAGTTCAAACAACCTGTCCTGAGCTTGTTTTAAAAGTTTCAAGGCTTTACCGTCAAATTCAGAAATAGAAACCAAAGACCTGTAATCTTTAATAGCCGAAGAGAAATTCCCGATTTCTTCAAAAGAACGAGCTCGTTGAAACAGAGCATCGGCATTTTTGGGATCTAAAAGTATTACTTTATTAAAATCGTTTATAGCATTCTGGTGCTGACTAAAGTCCTGATAATACTGGCCTCTAATAAAATAAAGTTCTATATCATCAGGATTTAAAACAATCCCTCTTGAAATATCATCGATAGCATTCCGGTAATCGATTTTTTTCAAAAATATCTGGCTTCGGGTAATAAGTGCAATTCGCGAATTGGGTTCTATTTTAAAAACCTCATTTACATTATTCATTGCATCGTCTAGTTTGCTCATTTTCAACTGCAAATTAGACAAAGCGATATATCCGTCAACAAATTTTCTGTCTTCCTTAACTGATTTCAGATAGTCCCATTCTGCCTTTTGATTAGAATTTAAAGCTTCGTTGACTTTCCCTGCCAGAAAATAATCATAAGCACTTCCGTCTAAAGCTAATAATGAATCGCTTGTTTTTAAGGCATCGTAAGCTTTATCCAACTTAAGCATAACAAGAATCTTGGTTTGATATGCTTCAACAAGTTTCCTGTTTATTCTTAGTGCTTTAATTAACAAAGGCATTGCCTCCTGATATTGCCCCAGGTTATATAAATTTCGGCCCAAACACGAGTATATAACTTCATTTTTAGGATCAAATATTTCGGCCCTTTTAAAGTCGTCTATAGCTTTCTGATATTGAGCTGCTTTTTCATAAGACAAACCACGCATGTAGTATGCATCTTCATACTCGCCATTAAGACTGATAGCATTAGTAAACTGTGTGATTGCATCCTGAAAATTTCCGGCATTATAAAACTCTTCACCGGTCTTGTAAAATTTTTTTGCACTTTGTCCGAAAACAGCAAGGGTAAGGGTTAATGCCAAACTCAAACCTATAATACGTTTCATTTTTAAATCTATTAGGTTTAGTTAAATAATTAAATGTCAGTTTTTAAAGTAACCAAATATACAAAAAAATATATTAAAACTATATATTTTTAAATTCATATAAACTATAATCATCGCCATTACTAACAAAATCGGGAGGCACAGGCATTGAGGGAGCTTTAATCCCGTTCATAAACATTTTGTTTCCGACAAAAACCCGGGCTTCGTCCCATAGTCCGGCATTAATAAAACTTTTTAATAAAGCAGACCCACCTTCTATAATCAAAGACTGAATATTCATTTTGTACATTTCATCTAAAATAAATGAAGGAGCATGGTTATCAAAAACAACAGGAATAAAAGTAACATTTTCAACAGGTGTTGTTTTATTTTCGGGAGATGTAAAAACAATAGTCGGGTACATCCCGTTCATCAAATTCAAATTCCTATTTAGCCGGAGGTTTCGATCCGGCACTATTCTTACCGGGTTTTTCCCAACCCAATCTCGAACATTCAATGTGGGATTATCTTTTATTGCTGTTGTTGTCCCAACCATTATGGCATCTTCCACTGTCCTCCATTTATGAACCAATATACGTGCAAAATTATTGGTAATCCAGGCCGCCTTTTGTATATCGCTTACATCCCTTTTGTAATCAATGAACCCGTCCGAAGTCTGGGCCCATTTTAAAATAATATATGGACGCCTTTTTCTTTGGAAAGTAAAAAACCGGCGGTTTAATATTTCGCCTTCATGTTCCAGAATTCCAGTAAACACCTCAACTCCGGCAGACTTGAGCTTCTCAATTCCTTTTCCCTGAACCTGAGGATTAGGGTCGACGTTGGAAATAACAACCCTTTTAATTCCGGATTTTATAATTAAATCGGCACATGGAGGCGTTTTCCCATAATGCGAGCAAGGTTCGAGATTTACAAAAAGCGTACTTTCGTTAAGCAACGCTTTATTTTTCACAGAATTTATTGCATTAACCTCTGCATGAGGACCTCCGCACTTTTTGTGATATCCTTCGCCAATTATTTTATTATGGTGAACAATTACAGAACCAACCATGGGATTGGGGGATGTATTTCCAAGACCTTCACCGGCAATATCAATACATCGTTGCATATACATTTTGAAATCCGAATGGTTTGTCATTTCAAATTCCTATTTTTGAAGTTTAATTATATTCTATGACTTACCGGGAAACTGAGCTTCTCTTCATTGATGCACTTAAGGATATTTATCCGGCTGAAGAAATCCATGCCATTTACAGATGGATATTCGAGACCCTGTTCCACATGACGCCTTTTGAAATGCACCTCAAATCTCAGGAAGATTGTCCTCCCGGCGATGAAGCCCAAATTTACAATATTATTCGTCAATTAAAACTAAATAAGCCCATACAGTATATTTTAGGAGAAACCGAATTCTATGGACTAAACTTTAGTGTAAATGAAAATGTTTTAATCCCTAGGCCCGAAACTGAAGAACTGGTTCAGTGGATTATTGACGACAATAAAAATCGCCTTGATATTCAAATAATAGATATTGGTACCGGTACCGGATGTATCGCAATAGCACTTGCGAAATTTCTACCCAATTCTGTTTTAACGGCATTAGATGTTTCATCGTCAGCGATTGAACTGGCAAAAATTAATTCTGCAAAAAATAATATTGAAGTCAATTTTATAGTTAAAGACATCCTGGATTCAAACAGCTTTTTAAAAGAAAAATATGATATTATAGTAAGCAATCCGCCCTATATTGATGTCATTCAAAAAAAACAGATGTTGCCAAACGTATTAAATTACGAGCCACATTTGGCACTTTTCGCTCCGGAAAACGATCCCCTGATATTTTACAAAAAAATTGGACTCTTTGCCCGGGAAAACCTTAAGAAAAAGGGAGCCCTCTATTTTGAAATTAATGAAATTTATCCGCACGAAACAGCACAATTGCTGGGCGAATTAGGATTTCAAACGCAATTAAAGAAAGATATAAACGAAAAATTCAGAATGGTTAAAGCCTGGAAAAATGAATAAAAACGAAGCTCTCCAGCGCTGCATGAAAATCTGCAGCCTAAAAGAATATGCACCGTCTGAAATTAAGGACAAACTCTTAAATTGGGAAATAACTCCGGAAGATGCCGATATGATTATTGAAGAACTCATTAAAGAAAATTTTATAGACACTTCGCGATTTGCCAGATTTTATGTTAATGACAAAATAAAATTCAACAAATGGGGGAAAACAAAAACATCCATGATGCTCAAGCAAAAAGGAATCCCTAAAGAAATTATTAATGAAGCTTTAGAAAATTTCGATCCGGATGAATATTTCAATTTGGTTAAGGCTGAGATCTCAAAAAAAAATAAAACCATAAAATCACCAGACGACTATATCCGCAAAGGAAAGATTATTCAATTTGCATTAAGTCGTGGTTTTGAGCATGATGTAATCCGTCAGGCCTTAGAAAATCTCAAAATCAACAATTTAGATTCAGACTTTTAAATTAATAGCATATTCCTGAAATTTAATATTCAAGGTTCATACAATATTTCTTAAATTTGCATTTTTCAAAGTTGAAACATGAAAGTCTATTTAGCAATAGTTGGAATAGTTTGTTCCCTGAAATGTTATTCGCAGGCTGCGGGTACCGATTCAATAAAAAGTGACAGTATCCCGACAACAACAATTATAAAACAGGAAAATAAAAGCATCCCGACAGTAATTAAAACTTCCGCTTCTGTGAATAATATTCCATTTGCCGACGGGTACGATAGAATCATCAAGCTAAATAAAGACACTCTGGTTGTTACTATTTTAAAAGTTACAGCAGGCGACGTCTCCTTTCTTTACCCTTTGAATAAAGCAATAAACAGGCTGCCAATCTTTCATATTAAAGAAATAATTGGTAAAGACGGGAAACCAAACGCTACCTTTAACGGAGGAACCAACACTGCAAAAGTTAACGAAAATGACTCCACCCAGTCATCCGACTGGAAAACGATTGTTTTAACCAGTAACCCTGGTGATGTTGACGGTATGGAAAATTTGGGGGACATTGAAGCAAGCTCCGAAGGGGAAAGAGTGACTACCAATGCTGCTCTTGTAGAAAAGAATGCTATTTTTCATCTTAAAAAGAAAGCTGCGCTTATGGGAGCTACAAAAGTTTTAGTCACCGAAAAAAATGCGTTAGGCGGATATGGAGAAACCCCCACGATTCAAATAAAAGGTATTGCATACCGGTAATTTTTGTTTTTGGCTTATAAGTTGACAGAAATCATTATAAATCTCAACATTCCTTCGTATTTTTATAGTAGAAAACCATAAATCTCAGAGGGTATGAAAATAGGTTGTGTCAAAGAAATTAAGCATCACGAGTACAGAGTAGGCCTTACGCCGTCGTGTGTTCATTCTTATGTATCAAGAGGTCACGAAGTATTGATTGAAAAATGGGCTGGCGAAGCAGCAGGATTTTCCGATGAAGAATATCATATAGCCGGAGCTAAACTTGTTTCGAGCAAAAAGGAAATTTTTGACCAATCTGAAATGATTGTCAAGGTTAAAGAACCCCTGCCACAAGAATACGATCTTTTTCACGAAGACCAAATATTATATACTTATCTACATTTAGCAGCATCTCTGGAATGTACCGAAGCATTGCTTGCCAAAAAGGTTAAAGCGGTAGCTTATGAAACCATTCAAACTCCCGACGGCTTATTACCCTGTCTTAAACCCATGAGCGAAATAGCAGGTCGTTTGAGCATCCAGGAAGGTGCAAAATATCTCGAAAAAACTTTTGGAGGAAGAGGCGTTTTATTAGGAGGCGTTCCCGGTGTAAAGAGAGGAAAAGTAGCAATAATAGGCGGCGGTGTTGTAGGAACCAATGCTTGTAAAATTGCCACGGGTATTGGTGCAGATGTTACCATACTTGATATTAACGCTAACCGGCTGGCCTATCTTGATGATATTTTTGGTTCTCGAATAACGACACTTTACAGTACAGACGCAAATATTGAACAAGTTTTAAAAGAAAGCGATCTGGTAATCGGCGCAGTGTTACTTCCCGGAGCCAAAGCTCCAAATCTTATAAAAAGACATCATCTCTCCATTATGAAACCCGGGGCTGTAATTGTTGATGTAGCTGTAGACCAGGGAGGATGCACCGAAACAACTCACCCCACCACGCACGATAATCCGGTTTATATCATCGACGGGGTGGTTCATTATTGTGTAGCCAATATGCCCGGGGT
>WSSedL1CaDRAFT_10002089_pt1 | contig 10562 bp, 11 predicted proteins | sample WetSurSL1Cattail_FD_9464 | JGI IMG/M metagenome (IMG submission 9464)
GCTGTTCCTACCGCCTGACCACCCCGGGCATCGGCCGCGAGATAGGTGCGACGCTCGGCAACAATCGCGAACTGTTTATGGGTGCATTTCACGCCCCGCATGTGACGGGGGAGGCACTGAAGACCGCGGCGTTCACAGCGGCACTTTTTGGTCTGCTTGGTTACGATGTTACCCCTAGGCATGACGAACTTCGTGCGGACATTATTCAGGCTGTGCTGCTCCGTAAGGAGGAAGCGCTGATTGCGTTCTGTCAGGGTGTGCAAAAGGGTGCGCCGGTCGATTCCTTTGTCACTCCCGAGCCATGGGATATGCCGGGTTACGACTGTAAGGTCATTATGGCAGCAGGAGCCTTCACACTCGGTGCCTCCATTGAGCTTTCCGCCGATGCTCCGCTGCGCGAGCCTTACGCCGCGTGGATGCAGGGTGGATTAAACTATCACAGCGGGCGCCTCGGCGCAATGCTCGCGGCTCAGTCTATGTTGGAACAGGGCATTTTAGGAAAATAAAAACCTTGACAGAAAAGCTATTATTACGTTATAATAGCTTTTACACGCGGGTGTGGTGGAATTGGCAGACACGCAAGATTTAGGTTCTTGTGCCACAAGCATGCAGGTTCAAGTCCTGTCACCCGCACCAAAATCGAAGCCTTAAAACCCAGTAATAATGCGGGTTTCAAGGCTTTTCTTTTACTCTGATATATTGAATTGGACGTTATTTGGCCGTTGTTGACAAGAAAGGACTAAAAAGTGCGTTACAGTAAAAATATAAATACGGTTAATTTGATGGGAGAACGACGTGTAAGACTGTTTTCAGTTTGTATAATGTTACTTACCATTTGCATGTTATTTTTTCTGACACTTCTCGTCCATTTAGCAGATGGTCTTATTTTGTATGTTTTGTCATATAGCGCATACGCATCGATTTTTATTGGAAACTTGTATTTACTTGTCAAGACTGAGCGCAAATTGTTTATAGCTCCACTCTGGGTCGGATTATCCTTTTTAGTACTTGGTGGTACACTTTTCGTGATTTTTGCTTTCTTGTTATGGAGTTCGGTACTCATGAATGTTTTACTGTTCACTTTGGTTTACTTTGTAGTGCTTATCGCGATTGGATGTTTGCTCAAAGCTATCAAATTTTATAGCTTTAAGAATAAGAGAAAAATCGGCTCGTCGGTATTTGCCGGTATTTTTGGTGTCATAGTTGGTCGAGCTTTTTATGCTTTTGTAAAAGAATGGTATGGAGAAACTGTAGTGAATGCAATGATGCCGTCACTATTATTTCTTTTATCTATGATTTTTGGTATTGTGGGGGTCCTTTATGTGAATCAATATTTTCTTATAAAGAGTGGCGGGTTTAGAAATATTCGTTGGAATGATTAATCAAATAGAAACTTGAGTTGAAGCGATAATTAAAAAAATGATATAGATGAAAATAGCGGATACCCAAATAAAAGGGTACCCGCTAATTTTATGCCTTTTTTGAGGTCTTAAAAGAAAGTACATCTGCAACAGCGTTTGCAGCTTGTGCCTGAACAGCTTCAAATGTGTGGCTATAGATATCCAGTGTTGTGCTTGTCTGGCTATGTCCCAGTGAAGTACTAACAGTTCGGACATCAACACCGCTTGCAATAAGTAAGGAGGCATTAAAATGCCTAAACGAGTGTATGCCGAAGTAATGCAATTCGGTTTTATCACAGAATCGTTTTAATGTTTTGGGCATACTTGATGGATGTTGTGGTTGACCTTCCCATGTAGTAAACAGCCGATCGGAATTCATCCATTTGTCACCCAGTCGAAGTCGTCGCTGGGCTTGCTCAATTTTGTATTGCCGTAGGGCCGGAAAAATACATTCTGGCAGCTTTAGTGAGCGATGAGAGTTCTTTGTTTTCGGTATGTCTGTAAATACGCCAAGCCCTTTCGTATATAAGGAAGCACGGTTAACTGTTATGACGTTATTGGAAAAATTAATGTCTTTCCACTCAAACCCCAACAGTTCTTCACGTCGGAAACCGCCGTATATGGCTAATAAAAAGAAGCATTGGAACGACAGCGGTTCAGATTGCATTAATTGAAGAAATTGCTCTGCTTCTTCTACCGTGTAAATCTTCTTTTCCGGGTGTTCTGCCTTTTGAACTCTGACGCGTCGTGCAGGGTTGTCCGTCAACAAGTCCATTCGTCCAGCATAACCAAGGACATCGGAGATAAGCGTCAGATAATGGCTTTGTGTTTTAGAAGACAGGCCGCCGCCGGTCTTTTTGTTTACTCCCTTTTCTGCCAAATTATTAATAAAACTTTGAATTTGCAAAGCATTAATTTTATCGAGGCGCAGGTGGCCTATTGCTGCATACGTGCGTGCTTCTAGCCCGTGCATCATGGCAAGCGTACGAGGTCGCAAATTCTTTTCAGCATAATCTATGAACCACTGCTCAGCGAATGTCTGAAATTTTATATTTGCACTCTGGGACAAGCCCTGACATTTTTCCTCAAATAAGACTTTTTGTCGTTCCAGTTCCTTTTCAATTTGCCGGGCTGTCATGCCGAGCGTGGGCTTCCATGTTTTAGTCTTTTCAATTTGTTTTCCCTTAGCTGTGTATCCGGAGGAAACACGGATTCGGTAACTATCACCGCGTTTTTGAATCGTCGCCATCTAAAGTACCTTTCTTTCTTTAACCAATTTGAGCCACTCAATATACTCTTCTTCTGTTTTTATTTTAGCCTTTATATCCGATTTCCATTGCTTTGATTGAACTTTAAACTTCTCAAATGAATCAGAATATTCAGAAATATCCGGATTGCGTTTTGCGAGCATTTGCTTTGACATATAAATTTTGCGGTAAAGCCCCATAGACACACTATTCTTTAAATTCTCTTGATATTGCTTTTCAGCACCGTACTTCTTGCAAGTTTTGGATTTATCTTGCGGCGCGGGGTTATCACAGTATATTTCGTCAGACCGATTGAACGGAACAAACCAATTTCCGCAGTTGGCGCATTTCTTTATTACTGTTTCTTGATTCATAATATTGCACATTTCAAAGGCCAACATTGAAAATGCATTGCGCAAGGTGTAGATGGGGGTAAGCTGACCTTCTCTGATTGCAATCTTATAGTCAATTTTTTGGAGTACTGCCAATTCAACAAACACTTTCATAATGTACTCATCTTGAGTATGTTCCATTAGACTTTTGAAAATCCATTCAATTCTTAAATAATAAGTTAAAAATGGATATAAAAAACTTAACAATAAATTTCCGATGTCAACATTTCCAATGTCGGAGTAATCAGTTTCTTTAAATACAGAATCTTTTATGTCGGAAGCAATTTGCAATTTCTGATAGCCTTTTAACGTTTTCTCCGGCGATTCGAAATAATCGGAAAAACTGTTAGCAATCTCGGTCACAATGATAGTACCCGTTATTGCGCCATAGCGAGACTTCAATTCTTTCCTGAGCCACATTAATGCATCGCCTGCATTCGCAACAGAACAACTGTCTTTTCGACGAGGGTACCGTAGGAGAACCTCTTTCATTGTTAGAGGCTCAAGATTACAGAAATCTGCCAAAATTGATCCAACAGGTACCTTTTTATTATTTTTTCCTTCGATAATCGTTGTGTATTTGCCTTGATCCAAAACGAGTGGCAGTCCTAATTCGTACATAGCAGCCTCCTGTGAGTTATCAATTACTATTTGAATTATAAAAAATAAGTATGTTATCAAACGTTAGTATAAACTATTGACCAAATACATGTTATCATTTACAATGTAAGTATAGCAAACATAATCATAATAATCAATAGCAGGGAGGTGAAAATTTATGTGCAATGAAGAGGTAAGGGAAGAAATTAAGGATGCAGGGTTGTTCCAATACGAAATCGCTGATCACATGGGTATGTGTGAAATGACACTAATCCGCCATATGAGAAAGCCGTTATCGCAGAAAGAAACAGCAGAAATTCGTGAAGCTATTAAAAAGATTTCCGCTGAACATTCCCTCAACAATCAAAATGCAGGAGTTTAAAAACAGAAACAGGAAAGAAGGTACATAGTTTGGTAAGAATGAGATTATTAGATGAAGCGGCGCAGGAAATTAAGAAAATGGATCCGGGAAGTGCAATTTCAAAAAACTTTGTCCGAGAATTGGCGCTTGAAGGAAAAATCCCTTGCGTTATGGCTGGTAGAAAGAGGTTGATTAATTTTGACGCGCTGCTTGCTTATTTACAAAATTCAGAGCAACCAGAAGTTTCTGAAACAGGTATTCGTAAGGTTCCTGAGAAAATCAATCGTGTATAAAGGGGGGTGAAGTATGCGAATTAGGTTTAAGAGGGGGCAATTACTATGTGTGTTAAGGAACAAGTTCCATTGCAAAGCCCACACAATAAAAAAACCGCCATCAGCACTGCGAATGCTGAAAGCGGCGCAAAGAAAATATATAACACCTGCATTATAGCAGGTTGGAGGAAAAAGTCAAATGACAGCTAAAAAATTTGTTCCATCTCAGACAAGGATGGAATATGAATAACGATATTTTTTATCAAATAAAGCATTCGCTCACGATGGCAGAGGTACTCGAGCATTACGGACAAAAGGTACATAACAAAAAATGCCTGTGCCCATTCCATAACGATTCAAATCCAAGCATGGTGGTTTATTCAACTTCTTTTTATTGTTTCGTGTGCGGGGTGGGCGGCGACATCATCAAGTTCGTCGCCTTGCTCCAGAATGTTTCGAATGGAGAAGCGGCAAAAATAATCAACTCAGAATTCATGCTTGGACTGAGTGATGAAAAACCAAGTTTTCGCGACATGATAAAGCACGACCGGAAAAAAGAAGAGCAGCAGGAAATTTCCCAATGGATCAAAAAAGAAATGTTGGCGATGTTGGAATATCGGAGAACACTCTGGTTCGCGAGATCTAATCCCGATGACCCTCTGTTTCAAGAGAGCTTACAAAACCTCGATACAATTGACTATTACCTTGATTGCTTGCGCGATGAGCCGCAGGAATTTTATAAAAACAGGCAGGTGGTGACAAACATTGACAGACGAATACATCAGCTCTTTAACCAAAGAATCGGTGCTTGAAGATGAAACATTCTTTCTAATCTTTGAGATTGAAAATCAGCTTGATCGAGCACAGAAACTCGTAAAACTAAAGCAAAAGGCACGATCGTTTGGAGTTTCGAGGGATTTTGACTTTTTACTAAAAGGTTGGCAGATGGAATTTGCACAGAAATACAAACAGGCGGGATCAAATAGGATTGATTTCATTGACAGTCCGCTCCCTAATTTGCACTGCGGAAAGTGGATCGCGAACGACACAGGGGTTACGAGGCAGGAAATTATATCAGGATTTCAGCCGCAGACGAAAGTTGCCTGCACCCATCCGATTCAGCCGGTGGAACGGCTCATTAACAGAGATACGGAAACCGAAAAAATCAAACTGGCTTTTTTCAAAGATTTCCGGTGGCAGGCTGTGACAGTGGCACGATCTGTTTGTGCAGACAAGGGGATGATTGTCAGAAATCTTGCAGACCGCGGGATTGAAGTGAACTCCAAAACGGCAGGAGAATTAAGCGAATACATATCCGATGTGGTGTCGCTGAACGCAAAAGAGATTCCTGCATATGAGGCGGTGAGCCGCACAGGGTGGGTTGGCAATGACTTTGCACCATACGACAACGCCGTGAAGTACGATGGCGACGGTGATTTTAGGGGCCTTTATGATGCAGTTTCCGAAAACGGAGATTACGAAAGCTGGAAATCATATTGTACGAATTTACGTAAAAAAAGCATCTATCTCCGGATACAGATGGCAGCGTCATTCGCAAGCGTGCTGATTGAAAAAGTTGGGGCATTGCCGTTCGTGCTCCATTTGTGGGGGCTAACCGGTAAAGGGAAAACCGTAGGAATGATGGTTGCTATGAGCATTTGGGGCAATCCTGCGATGGGCGGGCTGGTTCGAACCATGAACATGACCGCCAACAGCATGGCAAGCACCGCGAGTTTTCTGTATTCGATCCCGTTTGCAGGCGACGAATTGCAGATCATCAAGAGTAACTGGGACGATAACTACGATAAAATCATCATGTATGTTTGCGAGGGAATCGACAGGGGCAGGAATACCAGCCGAAATGCGATTGAAAAGCTAAAAGTATGGAAAAACAGCTTTTTATTCACCGGAGAAGAACCGGTCACGAAAGCACAGTCCGGAGGCGGTGTGAAAAACCGAGTGATCGAAATAGGAGCAAAAACAGCCGTAGTGGAAAATGGAAATGATGTTGTGAATTTCATCACCGAAAATTATGGATTCGCTGGTAAGGAATTTGTTAACGTGATTAAAAAAGAAATTCCTCAGCAGCGCTACAAAGAAATATTCAAATCAATTCTTGAGGAATGTGACACCACAGAAAAACAGGCAATGGCCATGGCAATGATGATGCTGGCAGACGAAATCGCTGTAAAACATATTTTCACAAGCGAGCAACCGTTGAAAATCGGAGAGATAAGGCAGTTCCTGACGAGTGAAAGTGACGTTGACGTAGCCAAAAGAGCATATGACTGGTCATTGAACTGGATTGCGAAAAACCGTGTCAGATTCCATGAGGTAGAAAATAGCGGTGAGATTTGGGGCAGAATCGATGAAGATTTTGCATTGATCAATCGCGATGTCTATGCAGAACATTTAAGTAAAGCAGGGTTTGAATATTCTGCCGTCATCGGAAAGCTTGCGGAGAGAGAGCAGATCATCAGAAACTCTCAAAGCAAATATGTGCATCAAACACATGTCTTTGGAGTAAGGGCGAGCTATGTAAAACTTGTAATCCCCTCAAAAATAGATTCTATTGATTTACCATTCTGATGTGCTTACCTATCCGAATCAAGGTAAGCGCCCGGTAAGAAACCGAAAACCCGCATGGATACTGGATTTTATATTAATATACTTACCTACTTACTATACTTACCTATTTATATACTATTGTATAGATGCTTTATAAAGGGAAACGAGTAATGATATATATCCAAGGGTCTTACCGGAAATCGGTAAGCAGGTAAGCACCCTAGACAGAATGCGGTTTCCCAGCGTTTTTAAGGCAAGCAAACCGGTAAGTTTGCATACATTAAAGGAGGCAAAGGTACATAAATCATGTTTATATTACGAGATTATCAAAATAAAGCAGTTTGCGAAGTCGCTCAAAGCTGGCGACAGGGATTCAAACGTCCGTGTGTCGTAATGCCGTGTGGTGCCGGAAAAAGCATCGTGTTGGCAGAAATTGCGAAACGAACGACAGATCGTGGGAAAAGAGTTCTTTTCTTAGTGCACCGGCAGGAATTGTGTGAGCAGATAGAAAACACGTTTCAAGAGTACGGTGTGGATATGAATTTGGTTACCGTCGGGATGGTTCAAACGATCACGCGGAGACTGAAAAAAATAACAAAACCGGATTTAATCATCACGGATGAAAACCACCACTGCCTTGCAGCTTCCTATATGAGAATTTATGATTTATTTCCGGACGTGAAATGTGTAGGGGTTACTGCAACTCCAATTCGGCTAAATGGTTCAGGACTAGGCGAAATAAATGACCATCTGATCATCGGCCCGACGGTAAAGAAATTGATTTCCATGGACTGTCTGGCCCCATTCGATTACTACGCGCCCTCCGTTGCGGACTTCTCCAGAATTCACACACGGGCCGGAGAATTCGTTGCAACGGAAGTCGAGCAGCTCATGAACATGCCACATATTTATGGTGATGTGATACGGTATTATCGGCAGATTTCAGACGGAAAACAGGCGATCTGCTATTGTGCAAGCATAAAATGCTCGCAGGATATGACTCTGCAATTTCAAAAAGAGGGGATCGCCGCAGTACACATCGACGGAAGCACACCGCAAACAGAGCGATCGGAAATTATCCGCAGATTCCGATCGGGAGAAATACGAATCCTATGCAATGTCGATTTGATTTCCGAGGGATTCGATGTTCCGGATTGCAACACCGCGATTCTTCTGCGTCCCACAAAGTCGCTCACGCTCTATATACAGCAGGCAATGCGCTGCATGCGATACAAACCCGGCAAGCGGGCGACCGTCATTGATCACGTCGGGAATGTACATCGCTTTGGACTTCTGGACATGGACAGGCAGTGGACTTTGGAGCCCAAACCCGAGAAAAATAAAATGGAGAAAGAAGTAAAATTAAAGCAATGCCCGAGATGTTATTATACGCATGAGCCTGACTCGGAGTGTCCGAACTGCGGGTATGAGTATGAATCTGAGCGAAAAGTTCCGCATGTGATCAAGGATGCGAAGCTGGAAAAGATTACAGAACAAGTTGCCGGTTTTACTCGACCGGGACAGTGCCGTAGTGTTGCGGAATTAGCGGAATACGCAAAGAAAAAAGGCTATAAGCCGGGATGGGTATATTATCAGGCGAGGGATAGGGGGATTAGATGTTAGAGACAGACATTCAGAATTCAATCAGGCTGGCACTGTCACATCATGGCATCGTGATTCGGCAGAACACCGGAATCTTTCTCACACCGGATGGAAGGCATGTGAAATGCGGATTGACCGGTATGTCCGATTTACTTTTTATCGGGGATGGATATGTAGCGTTTATAGAAGTGAAAACTGCCAGTGGAAAGATACGCCTAGAACAGCAGAATTTTATAAACCGAATGCTCCAAATGAATCACAGAGCCGGAATCGCAAGATCGATTCAAGATGCGTTGAAAATAATAGGTGTGACATCATAACAACAAAAAAATCAAGAAAATAGTCGCTCTTGTTACAGAGCGGCAATTAAGAGGAAATTATGGAAAAGGCGCTCCAACACTCGGGTTAAACCGGTGTGGGGCGCTTCTTCATTTCTTGCAGTATTTGCCATGCTAGCACATTGAGTTATTGACTTGCTATGAGGTGCACTCAGAGGTATTCTTGGTGCGTTCAAAGAATACTGAAAGAGATGGTGAAAACAATGGCAGACCGTAGAATGATTAGCACAAATGCTATGCTTCTAAGCTCTTTTCTTTACCTTAAAATCAGTTGTGACGTTATTTGGCCGTTATGAGTAAAAAACAGTGGATACCCTTTATTGTTTGCCAGACTTTTATATTACGGAGTTATTTGGGGCGCTCTGATTTTTTAATTCTAACGCATGATTTTTAATTACCGTACTGAATTCTTTGCTTGATAATAATATGTCAATATTTGAAAATGACAGGATAGGTCTATCAAATTGTGCTATAATGACGAAAATAAAAGGAGTAGCACTATCGGTAGGTGACACTAATAGAAAATTTGATAATACATAATAAACAAATTGATTAATGTCTGATTTTAAATTGAGGTCGATAAGGAAATTAACTATACCATTTTAAGAAGGGATCGAATACTATGCATATCTCAAAACATGATGCCAATCAAATTGTGAATGAAATGAGCAATATTATCAGTCAAGATATCAATATGATGGATTCCAAAGGTGTTATCATCGCCAGCACTGATCCGATGCGTGTGGGGCAAATCCATGAGGTGGCTCAAAAGATAATCGAGCAGAATCTTGTTGAGATGACCGTCGAGAATGATTTTGAATTTGAGGGAACAAAGCAAGGCGTCAATATGCCGATACTGTTTGACGGCGAAACAATTGGGGTAATTGGCATTACGGGCAAAAGTGATAAGGTCAAGAAATATGGCCAAATAATCGAAAAGATGACGGAAATTCTGATTCTGGACATATATGTGAAAGAGCAAAAGTCTATTAAAGATCAAATTAAAAACCGTTATCTTGATAAATGGATTTTAGGAAATATTCCCAATACGGATCAAGCGCTTATAAATGAAGGCCTGAATCTCGGAATCGATATTACACTGCCTTATCGCATAATGATGGTTGCAATTTCACAAACGAGTCATAACAAGAATATTGCTGATGAACAAATAATTATGGATGAAATCGGCAGAACGATCAAAAAAATCATCTCCGAGAAAGATGGAAATTTTGTTATCAGCAAGGGCTCAAGTATCGTATGCCTTGTCAGTGCGTGCAGTGATACCCAGATGATGTTCTTGGCTCAAACAATCAGTAAACAAATTCAGTTGGATTACGGTGTTACGCTTGTAATTGGGGTCGACAGTTCCGCATTGGGAATTCCGTTGCAAACCTCATCTGTGCGATATTCGTTTATTTTGTATTTAAAGGTTATAAACTGAACACAGATGTTAAGATTTCTATGGATGAACTTCCTAAATTCAATATTCAGCAGAAGATCAGCTTGATTGGATTACTGGCTATGATTGTTAGTGTAGTCGGATTCAAACTGGATGTCGGCTATGTATCATTTACAGTCGCATTAATTCTGATTCTTTGTAAGACAGCCAATGAAAAAGAGGCTATTAAGCTGGTGCCATGGAGCATTTTGATTATGGTCGGCGGTGTCAATGTCTTGATGTACGTTGTGCAGCAGCTTGGCGGAATTAAGCTGTTAGCCGATATCCTCTCGTCATTTATGAATGGCACTACAGCCGCCCCGATTATGGGATTAACGGCAGGG
>WSSedL1CaDRAFT_10002090_pt1 | contig 10560 bp, 6 predicted proteins | sample WetSurSL1Cattail_FD_9464 | JGI IMG/M metagenome (IMG submission 9464)
CGGCGCGCTCGAACCGATGACGATAGCCCGCGCCTGGTTCGCCGAGCGGCCACGGCAGGAGCTGGTCCGGCTCGACCAGTTGGAGATTCTCTCCTCACCCCTTTCGCGCCCCGTCGACCTTGTCCGTGCTTCCGTCCTCAGCTTTTATACCGAGTTGGTCGATGAAGCCCTGCCCGAACGCGATCCGCAAGAGACGGTTTTTCGCCTGCTGGCCAGCGTGCTCGAACAGACCCATGCGCTGCGCGATGGCCACGTACAACCATGGATGCCGTTGACTTACTTCGAGTTATGGATGACCCGCCTGCTGGGCCTGCTGCCTTCGCTCACCCGTTGCACGGCCTGTCATCGGGCGCTTGAGGCGAACGGGGCCTTTTTTCAGAGCTACGCCGATGGCCTGTTCTGCCCAGAGCATCGCAGTGCTGGCGCACAGCCGCTCTCGGCCGATTCCTGGCAACTGGCGCAACGAATGCTGCGCGCGCCGGTGGCCTCGTTCGCAGAAGAACCATTTCCGCGCCGTCGCGCCCTGGACCTGCGCCGGTTCACGCTGCAATCGCTCGAGCGGCATCTCGAAAAGAAGCTACGTTCTGCCGAAGCTCTGGCGCAGTTGGGCGGCTAGGGTGTATCGCCATATACCAACTGACTCGCTGCTCTATGGCGATACACCCTAGCTCCCCCATCCCACGCGTTTGCCGTTTGAATTTCCCTGCCCTGCTAAAATGGAAACCGAGTTCTGTCAAGAGAGAATTGCCTGTGTCTACATGTTCATCAGCGCCCCAAGCGAGTGCGCTTACCTTTCAGGAGCTGCTGTTCCGCCTTCAGAGTTTCTGGGCGGCGCGCGGCTGCATTCTGCAGCAACCTTTTGACGTCGAGGTTGGCGCTGGCACCATGGCGCCCGAAACCTTTTTGCGCGTTCTCGGCCCCAAGCCCTATCGCGTCGGTTATGCGCAGCCTTCGCGCCGGCCGGCCGACGGCCGCTACGGCGAGAACCCCAACCGGCTCTTCCGTCACACCCAGTTCCAACTGATTCTGAAGCCGCCACCGGTCAACGTGCAGGAGCTGTACCTGCAGTCGCTCGAAGCCATCGGCATCGACCTCAGCAAGCACGACCTCAAGTTCGAAGAGGACAACTGGGAAGGCCCGACGGTCGGCGCCTGGGGCGTCGGCTGGCAGGTCATGATGGACGGCATGGAGATCACGCAGTTCACCTACTTCCAGCAGTGCGGCGGACTCGATCTGGACCCGATCTGCGCGGAGCTGACCTACGGACTCGAGCGCCTCGCCGCCTTCATGCAGGATGTCGATTCGGTCTACGACGTGGTCTGGTCGCGCGACCCGGAGACCGGCGCCGAGGTGACCTACGGCGACGTGCGTCTGGCCGATGAGCTGCAATATTCGGTCTACAACTTCGAGGAAGCGGATGTGAAGCGGCTCTGGGAGCACTTCAACAGCTACGAGGCCGAAGCGCAGGCTCTGATCGACCGCGCAAATCTTATTCTCGTTGACGAGAATGCTTCGACGAAGGACAAGAAAAGATTTCCGCTGATCGCCACCTATGAGCTGGCGCTGAAGTGCTCGAATCTCTTCAACCTGCTCGATGCCCGTGGCGCAATCTCGGTGACCGAGCGCGTCGGCATGATTGCGCGCATTCGCAATCTGTCGGTCGGCGTCGCCAAGGTTTACGCGGCGCAGCAGGCGTTGGCTTAGCTTCTTGGTAGCGACGAGCCTTGCGCTGTTCGCTTGTAGCTTTTCAATCGCTACGAGTGAGAAATCAGCCAGGGTTTGCAGAGAAGCGTTGCACAAAAGAAAGAATGGCGCGGCGCAGGCCGCGCCCTGGCTAAGAGCTAGAAGCTGGCGGAGCTGTTTTCCCTTCGCTGGCAAGTGAGATATACGTCATGGCAGATTTTCTGTTCGAGATCGGGATGGACGAAATTCCCGCCCGCATGATTGCCCAGGCGGAGGCCGAGCTAGGTCGCCGCGTCCACGACCTGCTGCACCGCGAGCGACTGCTCGCCGCCGATGGCAAGGTCACCACCTATTCGACGCCGCGCCGACTGGCCGTCGTGGTCGAGGGCGTTTTGCCCGGACAGGCTGACACCGAAGAGCAGATGACTGGCCCCTCGTGGAAGATCGCCTTCAAGGATGGCGAACCGACCGGAGCCGCGCAGGCCTTCGCGAAGAAGGCGGGCGTTGCCGTCACCGCGCTCGAAAAGGTCACCACGCCCAAGGGCGAGTACGTCGGCGTGACCGTGAAGCGGCCGGGGCACACGTCGACCGAGATTCTCACCGCCGATCTGCCCAAGGAAGTGCTCGCGCTCTATTGGCCGAAAAATATGTACTGGCGCGCGGGCAAGCCGGAGCGGTTTGTGCGCCCGGTGCGCTGGATCGTCGCGCTGCTCGATGCGACCATCGTGCCGGTGGAGATTGCAGGCATCACGGCGGGCAACACCAGCCGAGGCCACCGCATTCTGCATCAGGATCTGCACGGGGAAAATCCGGTTGTGATTGCTTCGGCGAAAAGCTATGCCGAGACGCTGCGCGCGGCCAAGGTTCTGGTCGATGTGCAGGAACGTCGCACCAAGATCACAAAGGCGCTCGACGCGGCCACGCACACGGTTGCTGGCGCGCGCTGGCGCAGTGATGACGCGCTGCTTGAAACTGTTGTGCATCTGACCGAGTGGCCGACGGTGATCCTCGGCAACTTCGAGCCGGAGTATCTGGCGCTGCCCGAAGAGGTGCTGGTCACGGTGATGCGCGACCACCAGAAATACTTCGCGGTCGAGGCGGCCGATGGAAAACTCGCGCCGCACTTCCTCGCCGTGCTCAACATCGAGGTTGACCAGGAAGGCTACGCCACCATTCAGCACGGCAACCAGAAGGTGCTCCGCGCACGCTTCAAGGATGCGCGTTTCTTCTGGGATGTGGATCAGAAAACGCCGCTCGCAGAGCGCGTTGATAGCTTGAAGAACGTGACCTTCCAGAAGAAGCTGGGCAGCTACGCGTGGAAGACCAAGCAGAATCTGGCGGTGGCTAATCGTTTATACGATGCATTTCAAGCCAGGTCAAAAAGTCTTATCAATGACGCTTGCGATTATGCAGCTTTGCATAGGGCTGTTAGTTTGGCCAAGACCGATCTCACCACGGAGCTTGTCAAGGAGTTCACCGAGTTGCAAGGCATCATCGGCGGACTCTACGCACGTGCGCAGGGACTGGGCGAAACGGTTGCGCAAGCGATCTATGACCAGTACACGCCGGCTTCGATCGAGGACAGGATTCCCGCAACCATCGAAGGTCAGTTGCTCGGCCTCGCCGACCGCATCCAGACCATCGTCGGCATGTTTGGGATCAACATGGCGCCGACCGGATCGAAGGATCCCTTCGCGTTGCGCCGCGCTGCGAATGGAATTGTAAAGATACTTGCAGAATCGCAGCTTCCACTAACGCTAAGAGATGTATTGGAGTCGTATACCGGAGAAGTGCGAACCGATCAAAATGGTATCACGGTGTCTGGTATGAGAGACATTGATTCTCACCAAACATTAACAGCGGTCTCAGCGTTTTTGCTCGAGCGTCTGCACTTCTACCTGAAGGATGTGAAGGGCTTCAGCTACGACGTGGTGAACGCCGTGCTGGCTGCGGGTTCGGACGATGTGCGCGACGCGATTGCCCGTGCCGAAGCGCTGACCGCCGTGCGTGGCGGCGAAGACTTCGCCGCGGTTTCCGCTGCCTTCAAGCGCATCAAGAACATCGTGCACCAGGCGAGCGAAAAGGGATTTGCCCTTCAGGCGAGCTCTTCCGTGACCGTGGCCGCAGAGGCGCAGCAACTCGCGCAGGCCGCAGAGACTCTTGCACCGAAGGTCGCCGCATTGCGCGAGGCGCATAACTACGCCGAGGCTCTGGCGCAAATCGCCACGCTACGCCCGACCGTTGATGCCTTCTTCGACAAGGTGATGGTACTCGACAAGGACGAGGCCGTGCGCGGCGCAAATCTCTCGCTGATCGACGGCATTCTCACGGGCTTTTCGACCATCGCCGATTTTTCGGAGATCGTCACGGCATAAGCTCTCAACCAAGACCCAAGAAAAAAAACGCGCGGCGAGAAATTTTCGCCGCGCGTTTTTCTTTTGCGTCGTCGCTACACCGGAATCAGTTCGTACTGATCGTTGCCCATCTTGAGAGCCTTCATGTATTCGAGTTGATGCAGGCCCTTGCGCGATTCGATGCGCTCGGCGATGTCGTGCCGTTGCGCCTCGGGCTGCTGATAAACGAGGTCGACCGAGGCCTTGTCGATGGCCAGAATATCGCGCGATCCGAGGATGCCGATGTCGTTGCAGGTAGGCTTGGCACCGTGCGCATCGCAGTCGCAATCGACCGAGATATTTTTGAGCACATTGATGTAGGTGATGTGCTCGCCGAAGTGGTCGACAATGCCCTTGCCCGATTCGACCATGCGCTCCAGAAACTCTTCGCCGCGCGGCCAGCCCTCGCCGTGAATCTGTCGCTTGCCGAGTTGGCCCGAGACGCAACCGATCGCAATATTTTTGAGCGATCCACCGAAGCCGCCCATGGTGTGCCCTTTGAAGTGCGTGTAGACCAGCAACGAATCGTAGTTGAGCAGATGCTTGCCCACGGCGATTTCATAGAGATGCGCGCCCGGCGTGTAGGGCCGCGGCTTGCCCGCCGGCAGCGGCGCATCGAAGAACGCGCGCAGGCCCTTGATCGGCAGCATGGTCGCGCCGTCTGCATCCATGATGTCCACCGGGCAGAAGTCGAAGCCGTTGGTCTTGAGCACCTCGCGATGCGTTTCCGTCTTCTGGCGCGGACTCGGATAGAGCACATTGCACTCGACGATGGAGCTGTTCGGAACCCGCGCCTGCAGTGCGCGAATGAACTCGATGGGCAACAGATTCGGCCCATGCGGCTCGCCGGTGTGCAGCTTGATGGCGACCTTGCCCGTCATCTCTTCATGGATCTTCGCGTAGATCTTCAGCAGTCCGGTGGTGCTGAGATCGCGCGTGAAGTAAACCGGCGTTTTGCCCGCATCAAGCGCGGCATGCGCCATCTCACTGGCATTCGTGGCTGCCACAACGCCCAGAGCCATCGCTCCATCTTTCAAAAAATTGCGACGCAATATCTTTCCATGCATGTGAGCCTCCTCCCATCGTTACGAACATGATCGCACGTTGGTGCCGCAAGCGACCGTCCGAAATAGAGCACATACAACGCCTGCATCCACACTTCTGCCGCACAAGGCGCTACAATGCAGGCAAATCCATTGTTTTGTCGCTCTGGATTTCGCTCGAGGAGAGTGCATGAAGAGTCCGATTCCCGCTGTTTCCCTGCTTGCCGCCTGTTGCGCGATGGCTCCAGCGCAGCAGCCATCGCTGATCTTCGTCAACGGCAAGGTGTGGACAGAAAATCCTGCACAACCGACGGCCGAGGCCGTTGCCATGAGCGGTGAAAAAATTCTCGCCGTCGGTTCGAGTGAAGAGATACGCATGCTGGCTGGCGCGCAGACGCGCATCATCGACCTCGACGGACGATTGCTGCTCCCCGGCTTCAACGATGCGCATGTGCATTTTCTCGGCGGTGGCGGCATGCTCATTGGCGCGCATCTACACGAGGCCAACAGCGTGGACGATTTTCGCGCACGCATTGCGGCCTTCGCGCAGAAGCAGCCCGCGGGCGCGTGGCTGCGCAACGGCAACTGGGACCATCACCGTTGGACGCCTGCCGTCACACCGACGCACGCCACGATCGATGATGTCTGCGGCGATCATCCCGCACTGCTGTGGCGCAGCGATGGACACATGGCACTGGCCAATGCGCTGGCGCTCAAGCTGGCCGGCATTAATCAGAACACGCCTGATGTTGCGGGCGGCACAATCGAACGCGATACGCAAGGCAACCCCACCGGCATTCTGAAGGACGCGGCCACGGCACTGGTGATGCGCGTCATGCCACCCCTCTCGTCTGCGGAAAAAGACCAGGCCATGCGCGCCGCGTTGCATGAGGCCGCCGCGCACGGCGTCACCAGCGTGCAGAACATGGCCGACACCAGCGAGGATGAGGGCCAGCCTGAGAACTTTCGCGAGTTTCAAAAATTTGAGCGTGCGGGTGAGCTCACCGTGCGCATCTATGCGTCGATGCCGGTGCGTGATGTGCAGAAGCTCGTTGCGGTCGGCCTCGAAGCGCCCTTCGGTACGCCCAGTCTGCGGCTCGGCAATCTCAAGGCCTTTGCCGACGGCGCACTCGGTTCCGCAACGGCGTGGATGGATGCGCCCTTCTCGAATGCGCCTGGCAACACCGGGCTCGCCAGCCCTGATCTGCTGGACCAGGAAAAGTTCTATGCGCAGATGCGCTCGGCAGATCGTGCCGGGCTGCAGCTTTCCATTCACGCCATCGGCGACCGCGCCAATCGCACACTGCTCGACCTCTATGCGCGGCTTGAAAAAGAAGACGGCCCCGCTGATCGGCGTCCGCGCATTGAGCATGTGCAGCACCTGCATCGCGCCGACCTCGCGCGCTTCGCGCAACTCGGCGTCATCGCATCAATGCAGCCCTATCACGCCATCGACGACGGCCGCTGGGCCGAGCCCTATCTGGGCCCCGATCGCGTACGCACCAGCTTTGCCTGGCGCTCGCTGCTCGATGCAGGCGCAACGTTGGCCTTCGGTTCCGACTGGCCCGTGGCGCCACTCGATCCCGTAGCTGGCATCTACGCCGCCGTCACGCGGCGCACCCTCGACGGCCAGCATCCCGACGGCTGGGTTCCAGAGGAGCGGCTCACCGTTGCCCAGGCCGTGCACGCCTACACCCTGGGCTCGGCCTATGCCGAAGATCAGGAAAAGATCAAAGGCTCAATTCAAGCAGGCAAGCTCGCCGATCTCGTCGTTCTCTCCGAAGATATTTTTTCAATCGCTCCCGAGCGCATTGAGGAGACGAAGGTCTACCTCACCGTCTTCGATGGCAAGATCATCTACGAACGCAAATAGAATGTGCACACACAGAAAAGCGCGGGGCTCCATGGCCTCGCGCTTCCGCATTAAAGAAAGAAAAAACTAATCGCGCTTGCGGCGTTGATGCGTCGAAGGAATGTTCATGTCCTCTCGATACTTTGCCACCGTGCGCCGCGTGATCTGAATCCCCTGCGTCTGCAGCATCGCCGCCAGTTGATCGTCGGTGAGCGGCTTGCGCGGGTTCTCCTCTTCAATGAACTTGCGCACCTTGCGCTTGAGCACGAGCAGCGGCGTGTCGGCTCCCTCAGGCCCATTCGAGCCCTCGGAGAAGAAGGAACGCAGCTCGAGCACGCCCTGCGGCGTATGCGCGTATTTGTTGGCGACCGCGCGGCTGACCGTCGAAGGATGGACGCCGATCTCCTCGGCAACCTCCTTGATCATCATCGGGTGCAAGGCCTCGATGCCATGCTCAAGGAAGTCCGCTTGCCGACGCACGATCACCTCGCAGGTCCTGAGGATCGTGCTCTTGCGCTGCGCAATGTTGCGCATCAATTGCAGTGCCGAGCGAAAGCGCTCCTTGACGTACTCCTTGACTTCCTTCTCGGTGTTTTCGGCCGTGAGCATGCGGCGATAACGCTGGCTGAGCCGCAGACTGGGCAGATCCTCTTCGTTCATCGAGACCTGCCATTCACCCCCATTTTTCAGGAAGACCACATCAGGCTCAATCAGTCGCGTCTGCTCGCGATTATAGAGTCGGCCCGGACGCGGATCGAGCGTGCGCACATACTCGATGGCCGCATGGGCCTCCTCGACGGTCACCTGCGCCACCTTGGCCAGATCCTTCACGTCGCGCTTCTGCAACAGGGGCAGATAGCGATCCACGATCAGCGCACCAACTTCCATGGAGCGACGGCGCGCTTCCAGTTGCGCCTCGGCCTCGGCGCGGAAGCTGCGATGCGGATCCTCTTCAACGGCCGTCGGGCGCGAATAAACCTGATGAAACTCCTGCTCCTGCGCGGCGATTTGCAACAGCAGGCACTCGCGCAGATCATGCGCGGCGATGCCGGCCGGATCGAGCTTCTGCACCTGGGCAATGCCGACGCGCACCAGATCGAGCGCCAGCGCGCGGTCCTCGTCGCTTTCCCGCGCCACTTCACCGACCGGGGCAATCGACTCCGGCACCAGAAAGGACTCGGCCAACTCCTCGTCGCTCGCGGCCAGATAACCGTCTTCGTTCAGATTGCCGATGATGAAATCGGCGGCGAACTGCTCGGCCTGATCGAGGCTCAGCGCCCCCAGTTGCCACGCCAGATGATCGGCCAGAGTCGTTGGCTGAGAGAGGAAGTTTTCAAACGACGGCCTCTCTTCCTCTTCGTACTCCGGCTGCGTACGGTAACCGGGATCGAGATACTCCTGGAAATAGGAACCGAAATCGATCTCGTCGAATGGGTCCTTGGCGGTAACCGCCGGCGCTTCCTCGTTCCGCTCGGCCAGCTCAATGCGATCTTCGCGTTCGTCGCGTTCCTGTTTGCCGGCCACTTCATCCAGCATCGGAACAGACTCGTCAATCTCTTCAAGGACGGGATTCTCGACCATTTCGGCATCGATCATCTCCTTGAGTTCCAGCTTATTCAAAGCCAGAACGCTGACCATCTGCATCAGTCCCGGGGTCAGGATCTGACGTTGTGCCACCTTCAGCGTAAGTTTTGGTTGCAGCAGCGCCATAGAATTGGTTTCCGTTTGAGCTTATTGAACTAATCCGAGTCTACACATGTGAGAAAAACCTTAGCGTCAAAGAGCAATTTTTACCCCTCTAAGGTTTCGGATTAGGCATTTATAAAGATAGGAATGTCGATATGGAACCAGTTTTCCACACTTGCATCCCTCTTGCTTGACAGAACCTCATGCATGATTACACAACATCTTAATTGAGTGAAAATCCCTCGCCCAGATAAACGCGCCGCACCTCGACGTCATTGCCCAACTCGTGCGGCGTGCCCGAACGGAAGATCTTTCCGTCGGCAATAATGTAGGCGCGATCCGTCACGCTCAGGGTCTCGCGCACATTGTGGTCGGTGATCAGAATCCCGATGCCGCTGGCCTTCAGATCGAAGATGATCTTCTGCAACTCGAGCACAGCGATGGGATCGATGCCGCTGAACGGCTCGTCGAGCAGGATAAAGTTCGGCTGGATACAGAGCGCACGGGCAATCTCGACCCGGCGCCGTTCGCCGCCCGACAGCGCATAGCCGCGCGTTTGGCGAATGTGGCCGAGGTTGAGCTGGCCAATCAGCCGTTCGGCGCGGTCACGGCGCTCGCGGCTGCCGAGCGGTTGCGCCTCAAGCACGCCCACGATGTTTTCCTCAACGGTGAGCTTGCGAAAGACGGAGGGCTCCTGCGGCAGATAGCTGATGCCGAAGTTGCGCGCGCGCAGATACATCGGCGTGCGCGTAATGTCGGTCTCGTCGACCATCACGCGGCCATGCTCGGGCGCAACCAGACCGACGATCATATAAAAGCTGGTCGTCTTGCCCGCGCCATTCGGCCCCAACAGGCCAACCACCTCGCCTCGCGAGATGCGCAGGTCAACGCCACGCACCACCTGGCGGCCCTTGTACGACTTCGCGATGCCTTCCGCAATCAGTGTGTCCATCGAATCTTCGCTCGTGTCTCCGCGCCTTACCGTGGCGCCATGGTTTTGGTTGTCGTCGGCCGTCCGCGTCCTTCGATGCTAACGCTATCGTCACGACTGTGGAAGATTAACGCCGCACCGGTCGTCGAACCGCGCTCGGGATCGGTGAGCCTGGGCGGTGCAGACGCCGTGCCGGTCAGCACATATTCGCCGCTCAGGCCGGTGTAATCAAGCTGCTCGCCGGTGCCGCGACGGCCCTGCGAACTGACCACGACGCGGCCGCGCGCCGTCATGTGTTCCACCTGTCCCATGCCGGACTCGTGCGTGGCTGCCGTGCCCGCCGGGGTCAGCTTCAACTCCACTGCATTCGATTGCGTTGTGGCCGTGCCGGTTTCCGCCACCACCGGGCCCAGCGTACCGTTCTGCATCAGGGCAGTCCGCCTAGCCTCCGCATAATACAGGTCGCCGCCACGGACGCGCATCACCGCCGGTGCCTGGGTTCCATTTTTGCCGGCGGCCTTGCGGTCGGTATTCAGAAAGACCACGCGCACCGGCTCATTGCGATCCGTGCTGTGCGCCTCAAGCGTCTGCTGCACGCGGTGCAACACAATCACCGGCGCGGCCACGGAATTGGCCTGCTGCCAGAGCCGCGCATGACCGCGGAAGCTCACCACGCTTTCGCCGTTGCCCGGCGCCTGATGCATCTGCGCTTCGGCGGCAACGGCATGCATCGGCTCCTGCGAAGAACCCAACATCGAAATCGACGCGCCCTTTCCCTGCTTGCCCGCATCAAGCCAACTGGCCTTCACATTGCCATGCGCAAAGGCGTCGCCCGAGTCCTGAGAAAGATCGATCTTGTCGGCGGTCATCTGCATGCCGCCCTGCTCCACGCGCGGGTTGGCGGTCAAGTGCAACCACTGGCCCTGGCTGGCATAGTCGGCGCGGCCCGCCGTGGCCTTCATCGGCAGCGGC
>WSSedL1CaDRAFT_10002091_pt1 | contig 10557 bp, 7 predicted proteins | sample WetSurSL1Cattail_FD_9464 | JGI IMG/M metagenome (IMG submission 9464)
AGCAGGAAGGGGTCCGTGCGATCAGCTCGGCATGCGGATTTTTTGGCAATTATCAGAAGCAGGTTTCGGAAGCCATGGATATTCCCGTGGCGATCTCCAGCCTTGTTCAGCTGCCGTGGATTTCCTCCATATTGAAACCCGGTTGTAGAATCGGCGTTCTGACAGCGGACCAATCCTCCCTGTCGGATAAGCTGTTATGGAACTGCGGTATAACGGAGGCAATTCAAAAACAGCTTGCAATCAGGGACTTGAGAAATGCACCCGAGTTCTCCTGTATACTTGAGGGAAGAGGCGAGTTCGACAACGGCACTGTAGAGCAGGAGGTTGTCAATGCTGCTCTTGACATTATCAGGGAGCAGCCCGATACCGGTGCGATCCTGTTGGAATGCAGCGACATGCCGCCTTATGCATCTGCGATCCAGGCGGCGGTGCAGCTGCCGGTATTTGATTTTACAACATTGATCCGCTGGCTGCAAATGGCTGTTTGCCAGAAGCCATATTCGGGTTTTATCTGAGAGTAGGAGCTAAAATATGGCTGTTGATACCATACTTAATTTATTTATCAAGATATTTCTGATGATTTCTCTGGGGTATTTGCTGAAGAAAGTGCGCGTTATTACTCCGGAGCTCCAGAAAGGTTTTACGAGCCTTTTGCTGAAAGCAATTCTACCAATTAATATATTAGCCTCTGCAAATACGGAATTTACAAAAGGGGCTTCGGGAAAAATGCTGTATATGACTGCAATCGGAGCGGGGTACTATATAGGCTCACTCATTCTGATGACAGTGTTGAGCAGGCTGCTGCCGTTGAAGGGGAGAGCAAAGCATATCTTTGTTACGATGACGGTATTCGCAAATACCGCGTTTGTCGGATTCCCTCTTACAATGGAGCTTTTCGGTCAGGAGGGTATGATTTATGCGGTGATTTACAATCTTTTTTACCAGGCATTTTTCTTTACTTACGGGATAAATCTGTTGAGCGGCAGCAAGGAGTTTCAGTGGAAATCAATTTACACCAACATCGTAACCATTGCTTCGGTGGTTTCCATCAGTATTTTTCTGTCGCCCTTCCGGTTTCCCTCTGCAGTTGTATCCGCCCTGTCATCGGTCGGCTCCATGACAGTTCCCGTCTCCATGATCCTGATCGGTTGCAGTCTTGCAGATATAAAACTGATTGAAATTCTGAAAGATGGGTATTCCTACCTTGTATCCGCACTGCGGCTGCTGCTGCTTCCCCTGGGCCTGCTGTTCCTTCTGAAGCTGCTGAAGGTGCCGGCGGAAATTACAGCGGCTGCTACTGTAATGACCGCGCTGCCGTCGGGTTCGCTGAATGCGATTTATGCCGGGCAGTATGGCTGTGAACCGGAGTATGCCACACGCACCGTAGTCCAGACCATGGTGTTTATGATTGTAACGCTGCCTGCTGTTATTTTCCTGATTCACTGGGTGTTGTAACTGACTTGTCAAGAGAACTGCATTGACAAAAAAACAAGGAATAGATATTGTATATTTTAGGCTATGCTGAATGAAGGAGAAGATGAATGTCAAATAATTTGCTATACAATTCCATTTTGAATGAAATCGAATCAAAGATCAAAGGTGGGGTTCTTGTTGAAAACGATAAGCTTCCTTCAGAAAGACTTCTTGCAGAAACCTACGGCGTTAGTCGGACCGTTGTGAGGGAGGCATTGAAGATCCTCCAGGAAAAGGGCCTTGTGAAAATGATCACCGGTCGTGGTAATTTCATTACCATCCCGCAGGAAAAGGATTTGATTGATAAGTTCGAAACAGCGATTGACAACAGCAGCATCAGTCAGAAAGATATCATTGAAGCCAGGGAAATTATCGAAATCGCTATTTCACAAAGAGTGATCAGTCGCGTTGTGGAGGAAGATATTGTAAAATTAAAAAAGATCTATGAAGAAATGAACAAGCATTTCGGCAACAGTGAATACTATGCGCAGATGGATGCCGAGTTTCATTTGCAGCTTGCCGGCTGTACCAAGAACAACGCGCTCAAGCTGATCACATCAACGCTGAACAATGTAACAGACAGAAGCAATATCCTCAATGACCTCAAGATGAGGAAATCCTCTCACAAAGAGCACCTTGCCATTATCAAAGCGATCGAATGCAGGGACAACCGTAAGCTGGAAGAAGCAATCATCCAGCATATCCAATGTTTTCAGAAACATATCCTGTAATTCTCCGGAAACATATCCTGTAATTCTTCAGAAACATATCCTGTAATTCTCCGGAAACATATCCTGTAATTCTTCAGAAACATATCCTGTAATTCTTCAGAAACATATCCTGTAGTACTACAGAAGCAGTGGCCGATAAATGGAAAGCAGTCTGACTGAAATACGGCAGACTGCTTTTTATTGATAGGTGGATTCTAGTTGATATTCTTGAATCCCTTGGATTTCATCGCCTTAGTATCATCCTTTAACTGGAAGGGCATGATCGACACGACGATATGCTTGTGATGCTGCAGCAGTTCCCTTTCTATTGCCACTCTGGTGCGGTTGTGCAGGATGTTGTTCCACCAGGATTTTACAATGAACTGCGGAAGCATGACCGTAATCATATCGCCCTTCTGATAGTCGTACTCAGTAGAACTGATGTACTTCAGGAGCGGCTCTACAACCTTCCTGTAAGGAGAATACTTAATGATCAGCGGGATGTCGGAATTGACCATTTCATATCTCTCGCGTACTTTTCTGCCCTGTGCTTCATCGATGGATACGTTGAATGCAACTACATTTTCCGATATGGTTCTTGCATACCGCAAAGCCCTGATGCTGGCTCTGTTTATACTCTCTATCGGAACTATGACACGGTTTCTGTAAACGTCACGGGTAATATCAATTGCTGCAAGCTCCTCGGGAGCAAGCTTCAACTGCTTGCCGATGGCTACATAATGCTTCTTTACATGAAGCATCATGTATATAAGGAAGGGGATGATAATAACAACGATCCATGTGCCCTGAGTGAACTTGGTAATTGCGATGACTATTACGATCAGAAAGGTGACCAATGCGCCAAAGCCATTTATACAGGCCTTTGGGATCCAGCCATTACTCCTGGATTTATACCATTTAACCAACATGCCGGATTGTGACAACGTAAAGGAAATAAAAACGCCGATCGCATATAGTCCAATGAGGGAGGTAACATTCGCATTGAATACGACAACCAGAATAATCGCTATTGCTGAAAGCACAATAATTCCATTGGAATAACTGAGTCTGTCGCCCCTCATGCTAAGCTGCCTTGGTACATAACCTTCCTTGGCCATGACCGATATCAGATTCGGGAAACCGATGTAAGCCGTATTTGCGGCTAATACCAGTATGATAAAGGATAAAGCGGTTATCAGATAGAAGGGGATCGTACGTCCAAAAATCATTCCGGCAATTTGTATCAGCATTGCTCCGTTTTTTGGATCCGTCGGGTAGAAATTTGCAATGATCGATGTTCCTCCAAATACGACCAGGACCAGAATGGAAAGGATAAGAAGAACAGCCTTGGCGTTTTTAGTCGAGGGTGATTTAAAACTTGGGACTGAATTGCTGACAGCTTCGACACCGGTTAATGCCGAGCAGCCGTTTGTGAATGCCATCAGAATAAGGAACAGGGAGGCATGCTGTAATGTACCGGTGACCTGAATGGGTTCCGGTTTATATCCGTTCATTATTTTAATTGTACCAGCCACAAGCATAATTAATATGGAAAGAATAAAAAAGTAAGTCGGCAGACTGAAAATTTTGGCGGATTCCTTCAGACCGCGCAGATTCCCCAATGTCATAAGAATAATTACCAATACAGTCAATCCTACCTTATATGGTCTTAGCGGTTCGAAAGCCGATACGATCTGATCAACGCCAGATGCGATACTTACGGCAACAGTCATTACATAACCGATGCTTAGCGCCGAGCCGGCGGTAACACCGGCTATCAGACCGATATTTTCCTTGGCGACAACAAAGGCGCCGCCTCCGTTCGGATATGCATCGATTGTCTGTCTGTATGAAAGCATCAAAATAGCAAGCAGAGCAATGATAGCCGCAGATATAAACGTGAGCTGCCTGAAGGCCAGCATGCCGACAACAGGTAATAATACGATCAGTATTTCCTGTCCGGCATATGCAACGGAAGAAATAGCGTCGCTTGACAATATGGGAAGACCCCACAAAACACCAAATCTCTCACCACTGAGTTGTTCATTCTTAAGCGGTTTGCCTATCAAATATCTCTTTAATTTCATTTTATATGACCTCTTTTTTAAATGCCATTTTGATTTGATTTATTTACCCAATATTTATGCATTCATATATTATACTGTGATAACGCAGTATATGTAAACAAGGTTTTTTAATATCGGCCTAATACGAAGGAAAAATGGATTATTTTCCACAATTATGGGCGATTTCACGGAAGTATCTCTCGAAGACTGTCTGCATCACTGACAGGATAACTGCATGTGAAGTTCTTGCATACATAAGCGGCTGCATTACCTTCTATTGTTGAATAATTGGATACAAAGGGTATCATGCTTTTGAGAATCTCATTATCCTGATTGCAGTGCAGGGATACGGTAAACGGTCTGAACCCCTGTCTGATTACTTTCAGCAGCTTGTCTGCGCCTCTTTCCAGCTCTCCTGCAACAATAACCTCACTGCTTTCCGTTTCTATGAGAATTGCAGCATTCAACATATGGCAGTGACCGGCTGGATAATTCTTCATATTGCCGGAGAATGCCTGCAATATCTGACGTGCTTTGTCTTCGAGCTCATGCCGTCCTGTCAGTCTTGCAAGCCTGACCAGATTGTTCGCTGTCGTCGAATTCGCAGAGGGGGTAGCGCCGTCGTAAGCTTCCCTGGGTCTCAGGATAAGCTGCTCACTGTCGCTGCCGTAAAGGTAAAGGCCGCCTTCCTTCCCGTCACTGAACAATTCAAGCAGCTCATCATTTAACTTTAATGCGCTTTGCAGATATTCCGGTTTGTAGGTTGTCTCATAAAGCTCCAGCAGCCCCCAGACCATGAAAGCATAGTCGTCGGCATAGGCCTTCAACGGTGAAGCGGTATCGCGATATACTGCAAGAAGACGGCCTTTTTCATTCACGAGCCTGTCAAGAACAAAATCAGCGGCTTTCTCAGCCGCAGAAGTATAAAGGCTGTTTCCAAGAACTCTTCCGCCAATTGCCAGTGCAGCTATCATAAGGCCGTTCCAGGAAGTCAATATCTTGTCGTCCTTGAAAGGGTGTATTCTTTTTTCACGGGCTTCGAATAATTTGATCCGGCAGTGCTCGACAAATTCCAGATCGTTCCCTGGTATGCTGCCATGAATGGTATTAGGAATATTTCTGCCTTCAAAATTTCCCTTCGAGGTGATATCAAACAGTACCATGAATCGTTCAGGATGCATGGGCGAGCAGTTGACACAGTCAGCGACCAGCCCCGGATGCATGGGAGAGCAGTTGACCCCGTCAGCGACCAGCCCCGCATCCGTTCCGCTCAGAACCTGCTTTATTTCATCCGGAGTCCAGGTGTAGAATTGTCCTTCCTCCTTTTCTCCTTTATCATCCTCTGAATCTGCATCCTCGGCTGAATAAAAACCACCTTCGGGTGAAGTCATATCTCTCAGGACATAGGTGAATATTTCTTCCGCTATCTTTGCAAAGCTTCCATTGGCCGTAGCCTGATAGGTTTCCAGATTTGCCATTGCCAGCAGGGCATTGTCATAAAGCATTTTTTCGAAATGGGGTACGAGCCATCTGTAGTCCGTGGAATACCTGGAAAACCCATAGCCGATTTGATCGAAAATACCGCCTCTCCTCATGGAAAGCAGCGTTTTTTCCGTCATCTTCAGGGCGGCGTCCTCTCCTGTCAGCTTCCAGTAACGAAGCAGAAAGAAGAAGATGTGAGGGGATGGAAATTTCGGGGCGGTTCCGAACCCGCCATATATACTGTCAAAGGACCCTTTGTATTGTTCGTAAGCGGCATGGATGATTTTCTTGTAATCAACCGCATCAATCGCACCAGCCGCACCAATCGATTCTGGCGGTATTGAAACTGCTTCAAGGATACTGCCGACCGTATCCATTACATCAGAACGGTTCGTTTTCCAGGCTTCTGAAGTCTTTTCCAGTACGGTCATCAAACCAGGCAACCCCGCATGTCCCCGCTTTGGAAAGTAGGTGCCGGCAAAAAAGGGCTTCCTGTCCGGCGTCATCACGATGGTCATCGGCCATCCCCCGTGCCCTGTGAGTGCCTGGCAAACAGACATGTAGATGCTATCGATGTCCGGACGTTCCTCGCGGTCTACCTTGATGGCAATGAATTTTGCATTTAAAAGCTGTGCAACTTCTTCATCTTCGAAACTTTCACGCTCCATGACGTGACACCAGTGACAGGTGGAATAACCGATGCTGAGGAATATTGGTTTATCTTCTGCAGTAGCTCTTGCAAATGCTTCTGGTTCCCATGGGTACCAATCTACGGGATTATGGGCATGTTGGAGCAAATAAGGGGATTTCTCCTGTATTAGTTTGTTTGTATATTTATGTTCTGACATGAGTTAACTCCTTGCGATTTATTTGTAGTCTTATATTTCCCAGTATGTGAACAAAATAAGCACTAATACAAGTAATGAGATTTGACCAATGCCCAAATACCTATCAGGTTGTTTTTAGAATAACTGCAGGTATTGTAGGTATAGCTGCAGCTTTTATCCCTGAAACCAAAATCAGGAGATATGCCCATATGTAATACCTGCAGTCGAGAGTCATCGCGGCTGAAGTATCGCCGAATAAGTCTCTTCATATAATTCTGTTCAAAATTTTAAGTAGGGGACAAATTTACTAATGAAATAGTAAGTTATTGCATATTATACGGTAAGAAGTCCATAAAAAGGTACTAATCAAGAGGTCTTATTGACTATTTGCGGCCCTTACTTGAAAAAATGAACATTTTTAGCGATTCAAATTTTCAACTGTCCATTTTAGGGATACACATTAGAAAACAGCCTTCTATCTTGTTACTGATTTAAAGTATTCACAAAGAACGTTAATCATACAATCGAACAATTACTATAATCAAGCTATATCAAGCGTTTGCAGTGAGTTTATCATTTAACACATTTGGAGTGTTTAGGTCACATCACACCAATGGCAGGTGGAATAGCCTATGGATAAGAATACTGGTCTACTCTCTTTTTGAGCCTTTTGAAAAGCTTCTTCCTCCAAGGAAACCAGTCTACAGGGTTACGTGCATTTTGAAGTAAGTATGGTGACTTCTCATTTATCAATCTATTTGATTTTCTTGCCTTTGATTGTTTTTTTCAGGTAATGTCATTGTTAATCCTCCAATTTTTATATTTGATTTTAGTATACCAACGTTCTAATACGAGTATTCAGCAATAAAAAAACGCCAGCTTACAGGCTGACGTTATATTTGTGTTTGTCTATTCAATTCCATAGAACTGCTTAATAAAAGCAACAGGACTTAACACTTTTATCCAACGATATGGGTTCAAAATTAATAAGTCATCATCACCCGTTATAATAAAATCGGCGTTTCCATAAACCGCTGCTTCCAGTATTATATTGTCCTTTTCATCCCGACAGTCATTTATCCTTCCGTAGTTTGAAGGTGCGATGGTTTTTAAGCTTAACAGGCTGATAAATTCGTCGAGCTCATGAGGGTGGATATAATTACTGAACTTAGGTCGCTGCAAAACTGTCTTTACTTCCTGCAACTGCTCATGGGACATGATAAGTGAATATTGACCCGTAAATATATCCCTTACAATCAGCTTGGCATTCTTACTTCCGAGGAAAGCACTTACAAATATATTTGTATCAACTACGACCTTATACTTTTCCATGGTTGTTGCTCCTGACTTCATCAACCTCTCTTGTGATTTCATCCAGTGAAATGGGGTACTTCTCAGCCCTTTCATTTACGGTATCAAGGAAGTCAAGCAGCTTGCCGTTGATTTCATCATTCATTTTCTTATATATTATCTTTTTCTCGTCTGGGGTCAGAGTGTCAATTAGCTCTATAACCTTCTGAACATTGCTTTCCATTTGTCAGCACCCGCCTTTCACATCATATTGATAGTGTACCACAAATTTTCTCAAAAGCATAAATTCAGCTGTAGTATTTTTTCACTGCTTTATATAAGAAATTCTCTAATTAAAATTCCGAAAGTATACTATGACTATAACCATTTTTTATCTTGCTAAAAATTATCCCATTCCATACTATGTTAAGTATGTGGACTTTTATGAGGAGATGCGATTATGTTCAGTGAGCTTAAAAAATATACAACCAAACCCAAATTATATACACCAAGCACAAATAAATTCTTCTTATTTATTTTTGTAAATTCACTTCTCATGTACCAATCAATAAATGCGTATACCGGATTATGCAAATAAAATCAATGATGCCAATATTTTCTCTTTATTTAGTAGCAAAATAAAATAAAGCCTGCATTGATGTAGTACGATTTCAAAGGTATAATCATTTTAGCAGGTAAATGACTGAATACTTTCATGAACAAGGGGATAGACGATCATGCAGTTTGCAAAAAGGATGGGCTGTTTTGGAGAAGGCATTTTTTCAAAATTGCTGGAGATAAAGAGAAGAAAATTGGAAAACGGGGAACAGGTTATTGACTTAAGTGTGGGTACTCCCAACATTCCTCCTGCGAAACATATCGTAGAAGCTTTGTGTATTGCTGCCGCCGATGAAAGGAACTATGTTTATGCAATTAATGACCAAAAAGCTTTATTGGAGGCTGTAAGCTTTTGGTATAAAAATAGATATGGAGTAGAGTTGAATCCTGAAACTCAAATCTGTTCTTTATTAGGTTCGCAGGAAGGACTTGCGCATATTGCACTATCCATTGCAGATGAAGGTGATACTGTGCTTGTACCGGATCCCTGCTATCCTGTGTTTGCAGACGGGCCATTGCTGGCAGGCGCCCGGCTTCATTACATGCCCCAGAAAAAAGAAAATAAATATGTGATACGCTTGCAGGATATCCCAGAGGATGTAGCACGAAAAGCAAAACTTATGCTGGTGTCCTACCCCAATAATCCTACTGCGGTAATGGCTCCGAATAGCTTTTATTCTGATTTGATCGCTTTCGCAAAAAAATATGACATTATGGTTCTTCACGACAATGCTTATAGCGAGTTGGTGTATGATGGGAAAAGGTGCGGTAGTTTTCTTTCCTTTCCTGGTGCAATAGAGGTAGGCGTTGAATTCAATTCACTGTCCAAGACTTATGGGCTGGCAGGTGCCAGAATTGGGGTTTGCGTAGGAAATCCAGAGGTTGTTTCCATGCTGAAGAAGCTGAAATCCAACATGGACTATGGAATGTTTTTACCGGTCCAAAGGGCTGCCATTGCGGCTATCACCGGGGATCAGACCTGTGTGGAAAAAACGAGAAAGGCTTATGAAAAACGGAGAGATATTCTATGTGAGGGCTTTAAAGCAATCGGATGGAATATGGAAAAGCCGGAAGCTACCATGTTTATTTGGACAACGATTCCATCTCATTATGAGAACTCGGAAAAGTTTGCCATGGATCTGATTGAAAAAGCAGGCGTTATGGTAACGCCCGGAAGTGCCTTTGGCCCGTCCGGTGAGAGACATGTACGATTGGCATTGGTTCAGGAAGAAGAAGTACTCATAAAAGCGATTCAAGCGGTACGCGAAAGTGGAATTTTGAAGTTGTAATATGCTGCTCCACTGCTTATAATGCATTGACAGCAACCTGGGAAAACAGTAGACTTAATATAAATGAAAATGACTTTACCGGCACTATACGAATCAACATTGGATTGGAAAAAATAAAAATGTACAGGTTTATGAAGAATACGTCCAATTTGGACAATCCCTATTTTTTAATGGGGATACTTTTATTTTTCTGGGGTTCTTTCGCAGCTGTCAGCAAGGTGACTTTGGGAAAACTGGACAGCATGCAGATCCTGTTCTATATGTTCGGCTGTGCGGTATTGATCATGACAGTCCTCCTGTTTGCCACAGGAAAGCACAAGGAAATGAAAAGCATCTCTCTCCGGGACTATACAAGGCTTGCCGTATATGGTCTGCCCCAGTTTTTTTATTACTTTCTATATATACTTGCAATCATGAAGCTTCCTACCATAGAGGCTTCGGCTATCAATTATCTTTTCCCGGTTTTTATCGTACTGCTTGCAGTGCCTATTCATGGAGAAAAGCTGACTGTATTCAAGGTGGTATCTCTACTCATCGGATTTGCCGGTGTACTTGTCATCATAACTGCAGGGAATATCGGAAGCTTTAAACTGACCAACCTGTCCGGCGATATTGCAGCCCTGGGAGGCGCACTGTCCTGGGGGTTGTTTTCGAACCTTGGAAAGAAAAACAAGCTGGATGCTTTTCTCAGTAACTATGTGTATACCATTACTGCTTTTGTTCTTTCAACCGCCGGGCTTCTGTTCCTTTCCGGTCCGGTCCTGCCGGATGCGGCAGGGATTGCGGGCATTGTCTGGCTTTG
>WSSedL1CaDRAFT_10002092_pt1 | contig 10555 bp, 7 predicted proteins | sample WetSurSL1Cattail_FD_9464 | JGI IMG/M metagenome (IMG submission 9464)
CAGGTGAAGCCGGAGGTATTACTCAACATATTGGAGCTTATGGAGTGCGACTTGAAGGAGGTAAACAAATCACCTTCCTTGATACTCCCGGTCACGAGGCTTTCACCGCTATGCGTGCACGAGGCGCCAAAATTACTGACGTTGCGATCATTGTAGTTGCTGCCGATGATGGTGTGATGCCTCAAACGATTGAAGCAATTAACCACGCTTCAGCTGCAGGTGTAACTATGGTGTTTGCAATTAACAAGATAGATAAACAAGGAGCCAATCCTGAAAAAATAAAAGAAGCATTAGCGAATCTCAATTACCTTGTTGAAGATTGGGGAGGCAAGTTTCAATCCCAGGAAATATCTGCAAAATCGGGTAAAAATATTGATCTTCTGCTCGAAAAGGTATTATTAGAAGCTGAAATGCTCGATTTGAAGGCTAATCCCAACAAAAATGCATCAGGCACTGTCATAGAATCATCGCTCGACCGAGGTAGAGGATTCATAGCTACTATTCTGGTTGAACAAGGTACGCTCCATCAGGGCGATATGGTTCTTGCTGGTTCTTATTTCGGTCATGTGAAGGCTATGTACAATGAACGTAATCAGAAAGTTACTGAAGTCGGTCCTGCAACTCCGGTTCTTATTTTAGGACTCGATGGTGCACCGCAGGCTGGAGATACTTTCAACGTTATGAGTGACGTAAAGGAAGCTAAAGAAATAGCAACCAAACGTGGTCAACTTATTCGGGAGCAGGATATTCGGACTAAGAAACACATTACCCTCGATGAAATTGGACGTCGTATTGCTATCGGAAACTTCCAGGAACTTAATGTCATCGTTAAAGGAGACGTGGACGGTTCAATAGAGGCACTTTCCGATTCGCTTATTAAGCTTTCGACGCCTGAAATTCAGGTCAATGTTATTCACAAAGCTGTAGGGCAAATTTCAGAATCTGATGTTTCACTTGCTGCTGCTTCAAATGCTATTATCATTGGGTTCCAGGTTCGTCCATCATTGAATGCACGCAGACTTGCTGAGAAAGAACAAATTGACATACGTTTATATTCTGTTATTTACGATGCAATAGAAGAAATCAAAGCTGCTATGGAAGGTATGCTTTCTCCTGAAATTAAGGAAGAAATCGTATGTACAATTGAAGTACGCGAAGTCTACGAAATTACAAAGGTTGGAACAGTTGCCGGGTGCTTTGTTAAAGAAGGGAAAATTAATAGAAATACCAAAGTGCGTTTAATTCGTGATGGTATTGTTGTGCACTCAGGAGACCTTGGTTCTCTGAAACGTTTCAAAGATGATGTCAGAGAAGTTAACAGTGGATATGAATGCGGCTTGAACATTGTCAATTTCAATGATATTAAATTGGGAGATATTATTGAAGGTTACCAACACGTAGAAGTAAAGAAAAAGCTATAAAAATATTTTACCCTGCCAGGGATCAAAACCCATGGCAGGGTTCAAAATTTTCTTGCTGTTAAGTTGATGAAAGCCTAAATTTTCAACCAAATATGCAAGGTTATTCCAGGCAATCGTTTGAAACTCGCACAAGAGTTAGCAGAAATCCATATTTATTTCTTGTTACACACTGCCAGTTTTAGTACTTTTGCATCCTAAATTATTCCTCCAAAAATGCTTGACCAGGATTTACACATTCATACCACCTTCTCGGTGGGCGATTCTGCTATTGTACCTCAGCAAACAATTGCTTTCATCGCAGCCGTAAAACATGCACGAATTATTGGCATAAGTGATCACTTTGATTATATCACTGAAAAAAAATTTGAACCTTATCAGTCAGAGGTGGTTAAACATGGTTTCATCCTTGGTACGGAGGTAGACGGCGCTAACTGGGTGGAGGAAGCGATAAAATATCCCTTTGAATATTTTGTATACCATTGTTATGACCATGAACGGGATTATCAGGGGGTTTCTAAGCTGCTTTCCACAGGGAAACCGGTTATTATTGCTCATCCGCAGGCACTGGATACCAATTTAAATAAGATCCCAAAAGAATGTTATATTGAAATTAATAATCGTTATGTATGGCGTTACAATTGGAAGAGCTACTACAAACCATTTATCGGATCGTTCCGGTTTATATTGAATTCGGATGCTCACCAACCCAACTGGCTCAATCAGACCATAGCGGAATATGCGGCAAAAGAACTTGGAGTTGAGAATACTATGATTTTTTCTTGACTTTGACACTTCAGAGAATCAAACTCCCCAAGATCTTTAACAGCGCAGGTTGAATAAAAATATTTATATTCGCTTAATCAGAGCTAATCAATCTTTTCCAATGCCCTATCCACTGCTTCAAGCAATGGTTTGTTGGAAAGTTCTTCTCCCACAGCTCCCTTCATCCATAATTGAGGAATAATACGTCCCTGTTGGTAAATTCGCATAATTTCATCGGCAAAATTCTTGCCCGTAATATATTTATCAATTTGAAAATCTATTAAAAAACCGATAGGGTAGGCTGATAGGTATAAAGGATAATCAATCATATGCGAATAAATGGCGAGTATTGGCTGATCCTTCATGCCAAAAACATCAGCGTAATACTTATTCCATACTTCTTTTGCACTTCGGATAACGGCTTCTTTCAATTCCTGTTTTGTCGCATTGGGGTTTTGGTACAGCCATTTCCAAACACTCATATCAACCAACGATACCCCCATAATCTCATAATTAGCCCAAAAAATATCAAGTGCTTCCAGCTCCGACTTGTTGGGATGATCGCTTTTGTAACCAAGCATGCTAAGATCGCGCTTTTGGAAAATAAACGCTAAAGCCTCTGTGAAAGCTGTATTTGGAACTCCTCTTAGTTCATAATAATCAATGTCATAAAGCGAAATAGTTTGTTCAACACAATGTCCCAATTCATGCATTGCAACATTGAAACTCTGATAGTTCATACCTGTTTTGTCGATTCGGGTTCGCAAATGGGCCTTATCGCCCTTCATCTCAGCTCCCCAGGCATGTCCTGCACCTCTGGCAGCATCAATTTGTATTTTTGAGGCAATGTATTCTGCTTTGTCAGGTTTAAAGCCAAGTTTTACAAGTAAGTTTGGAATATCTTTCTGAAATGCTTCACTGTTTGGATACTTCTTTTCAATCATCTTATCCAATTCATCCGTATTTACAGCACTGCGCGCTTTAAAACCATCATACCAAATATCAAATGGCTGCAGGCTTCTGCCAAGCCTTTTTTCGATAAGCTTTGCAACTTTTCTTATTTGCGGCGACCCTACGAGTGAGGTAAATAATTGTTCAACAATTGGTTGTGGTATTTCCATTTCATGGTCGAACTTATCCTCGATATAAGTTGGGCAATGTGGGTTGTATGGATCCATTTCTTTCAAGGCCCTGAAATTTTTTAAGAGCCATTCATACCTTGTATCCGGTTCAGGGTTAAAATGCGTTTCTTTGCCATGAATAAATATTTTGTTAGAAATCGGATTCCAAATATATATTTTCGAGTTAATAACATCGGACGGAATATCCTGATAGATAACATGCTTCATGATGGAATAAATCATCTGTTGGCGCTCGATTCCTTGTTTATTGCTATAATTGGCTTTTAACTGATCACGCAAACCCCAGTGCGAAATTAATTTCAAATCTTCTGGGAATAACTTTTCATTCTTATCATTAACCAGATTACCCATGTAAATATTATACTCTGCTATATAACTATCCGATTGGGTGTTAATTGAACTGAAATTTTGGATTAAGAGTCCGGGCACACGAGAATTAATTCCATCGCTAAGTCTTGCCATTGCCCACTGTTTACGATTCCATGAAGCGCCTAGTGAAGTTTTTTCAGCCAGTGTATAATACTTAAAGTTTAATGAAATATAAAAAGCGATTTTGGTATTGAAAAAATCATCACTCAAGTGGCTCATCGGACTGAACCCGCCAAACATTTGGTCGATCGGTGTAATGAGGCCCTGGCCCAAATGTATGGGCTCTTTTAACCCAACCGACATCTTGTTAAAATAACCATTGATAATTTCGTAGTTCTTCGATATTTTTTCAAATGCAATTTGTTTATCGCCCTCGCTGGCAATAAAATTGTCCGAACAAAAATTTGTAAATTCTTTGTTTGTTCCATCACTATTCATCCAGAATATAGCTGTTTGCTTAACTCCGGTTTCAATATCGTTGCTGTTAGCATTAGGATATTTCAATTTAAGTGTATCGATGGTAGATTTGATGGTCAATGAGTCGATACTGCTCATTTGATTTGCTGGTGATTGTTTAGTTTGATTCATAGAAGATGTACATGATTGTAAAATAATCGACAAAAAAAGTAAAAAATAATATAGATTCCTATTCATCGTTTTATGTGTTACCATTGTAATTTTAAAAGTACTATTTTTACTCATTTATTTAACAATTTGAAAACACTAAAAAATATGGCTATCGCTTGGTATAGGTTCAAGAACAATAAATGGTATGGTTTTGTTCTGGTAACAGCTTTTATAATTCTGTCGGGTTGCTACTCAATTAAGGAAGTGAAAATAGGCAACGTTAGTAAGGTTGAATTGAAGGGTATGAATAACAATGTTGTATCTTTTAATTTGACCCTCCCTATTGAAAATCCTAACAATTTACGTGTGAAGGTAAAAGTTGAAGATTTAAAAGTTATGCTTGGAAATAAAGAACTTGGTACTGTAAAACAGATGGATAAAATTGTAATTGCAAGGAATTCTAAACAAGAGTACACCATCCGAATTGCAGTTGAAATCACCGATCCACAAGGTGGCATGAACTCAGCTTTTGGCTTTTTTTCGGGACGACAGCCTGATATCAGATTGACTGGTAAAGTAAAGGCAAGCGCTTTTTTTTATCGGAAAACATTTGAATTAAACGATTACAAATTAGTGCAGTAGAAAGTGCCTTGAGTGCCTAAAGTTTGGAGTGCCTAAAGTATTTGTTCTCATATAATAACACAATAAAAGTACTCCCAACTATAGGCAATTCAAGTACTCAAGGCACTTCTCATAACTTTATAGCAAATACATTTAAATTTTATGTATTTTTGTGGCAAATTTGAAGTACAGCTTAGGTGATGAAAAATCTTATTACGTATAGCTTTATGCTATTTTTAATTCCTTGTTATTCTCTTGCGCAAACTGCCAAAAAACGACCGGCAATTATCAACGAGATTCAAAAGTATGAAAATTCCGAGGGTCAGGTTCAAGTTATTGATGATAAGCGAATTGATGAAATTATGAACCGGTATATTGAATTTGAATCCAATAAAAAAGGCATTCCTGGATTTCGAATTCGGATTTTTTCGAAAAATAATCAGGATGGTGGTCGGAAACATGCTTATGAAATTCAGTCAAAATTCATGACCAATTTTCCTTCCATAGATGCTGAGGTCAAGTATGAACAGCCGGATTGGAAAGTGTATGTTGGTTATTTCCGGACAAATACAGAAGCTTTACGCTTGAAAAAACAAATCGAAGGCCAATTCCCAAATGCTTTCATTGTGAATATTGAGATTGATTACAACAAACTTTAAAATTAGGAGTTCAGATGACCGATGCTTTGCAGCATGATTGTGGTATAGCTTTAGTTAGGTTGCTAAAGCCATTGGAGCATTATCAATTGAAATACGGTACATGGATGTATGGCTTACAAAAGCTTTTCCTGTTGATGGAAAAGCAGCGGAACCGTGGACAGGATGGTGCAGGTGTTGCTTGTATAAAATGTGACCCCGAGCCAGGGAAAGAGTTTATTTACCGGCATAGATCTGTGCATGAAAATTCGTTGGACCACGTTTTTGACAAAATATATAGTGATTTTGAAGAGTTATCAAAAGAACACCCCGGCATTATAGACGATCCTCATGCATCCAAGCTAAATGTTCCCTTTGCAGGTGAAATATATTTGGGCCATTTGAGGTATGGGACATATGGCAGCAACAGCATCAATAACGTTCATCCGGTGATGCGGGCTAACAATTGGATAACACGTAATCTTGTGTTAGCTGGTAACTTTAATCTCACAAATGTAGTAGAGCTTTTTAACATACTGATTCAGCTAGGACAGCATCCCAAGGACTTCTCAGATACAGTTACCATACTTGAAAATGTAGGTCATTTCCTGGATCGTGAAGTACAGCGTCAATTTGATGTTTTTAAAGGAGCAGGCAGGGAAAATAAGGAAATAACAAGACTTATTGCTGAGAACATAGATGTGCAAGCAATTCTAAAGGAATCGAGCAAGAAATGGGATGGGGGTTACGCTATTGCCGGAGTGATTGGGCATGGCGATTCTTTTGTGATGCGAGATCCATGGGGCATTCGCCCTGCATTTTATTATTATGATGACGAAGTGGCAGTAGTTGCCTCAGAAAGACCGGTAATTCAAACAGCTTTTAATCTGAAGTCGAGTGATATCCATGAGGTAAAGCCCGGACATGCTGTTATTATAAAGAAAAGCGGCAAAATTAGCGAGAAGGTTATACGCGAACCTCAAACTCGACGTTCCTGCTCATTTGAGCGCATTTATTTTTCACGCGGAAATAACAGTGACATCTATCGCGAACGCAAAAAACTTGGAGAACTACTGATCCCCCGTATTTTACAGGCTGTCGACTTTGATCTGGATCATACGGTATTTTCATATATTCCCAACACAGCAGAAACAGCATTTTATGGGTTGATCAGAGGAATGGAAAATTTCCTGATTGAGAAGAAGAAGAAAAGAATCCTTGAAGCTGGGACAAGCCTGACTCCAGAGCTTCTCAATACAATCATGGACGAGAATTTCAGGGTGGAAAAAGTCGCCATAAAAGACGCAAAGCTTCGGACATTTATTGCACAGGATAAAGGCCGCAATAACCTCGTTGGTCATGTCTACGATATAACCTATGATACGATAGATAAAGGATTAGATAATCTGGTAGTAATTGATGATTCTATTGTGCGGGGCACAACCTTAAAACAAAGTATCATTAAAATACTCGACAGGCTGGAACCTAAAAAAATTGTCATTGTGTCTTCGTCACCTCAAATTCGTTATCCTGATTGTTATGGCATTGACATGGCTAAGCTGGGTGATTTCATTGCTTTTCAGGCAGCCATTGCGTTATTAAAGGAAACCGGTAAGGTTGGCATCATCAACGAAGTCTATAAACGTTGTAAGGCGCAGGAAAATTTGGCGAAAGATCAAATTGAAAATTTTGTAAAAGCTATTTATGCCCCTTTTACGGCGGAACAAATCTCGACAAAGATAGCTGCAATGCTTAAAACTTCGTCAACCGTTGCAGAAGTCGAGGTTATTTATCAAAGTGTGGAGGACCTGCATATTGCTATTCCTAATGATTTGGGTGACTGGTATTTTACCGGCGATTATCCCACGCCGGGTGGAAATAAGGTTTCCAACAAATCTTTTATTAATTATGTAGAAGGCAAAGACAGAAGAGCATATTAAGAATGCTGTGAACCATTAAAAAGGTAAAGGGCCTTCGCTTTCAAACCCTTTATTTCCGCCAAGACTGAAAGGTGCTGAATGGCCTGCTGATGAGTGGTCATCATTCATTTTTGAACCATATGTTATTGCCTGTGAGCCAGCAGCGTCCATCATAAAAGGTTCCAGTTCTTCAAGATCTGAAAATTTAGCAAACTCATCCTGAAACCTGAGTCTAACATCGCCAAGAGCGCCATTACGGTGTTTTGCAATAATGAGCTCAGCAACACCTCGAAGTGAATTACCTTCTTCATCCTCAACAAATCCGTATTTTTCTGGTCTATGAATAAATAAAACAAGGTCAGCATCCTGTTCAATGGCTCCGGATTCGCGAAGGTCCGATAGTTGTGGACGCTTTGTGCCTGATCGTACTTCAACAGAACGGTTCAGCTGAGAAAGTGCTATAATTGGTATATTTAATTCTTTGGCTATTACTTTCAGAGATCGTGAAATTTGTGACACTTCCTGCTCACGGCTTCCCCTTGAGTCAATATTACAAGTCATTAGCTGCAAATAGTCGATCACCACCATATCAATTTGATATTTTTGGCTGAGGCGGCGTAGCTTTGCCCTAAGTTCATATACTGAAATCGCCGGTGTATCATCAATATAAATAGGTGCATCCACCAGGCTTTTAATTTTGTGATCCAGCTGTTCCCATTCCAGATTACTAAGCCTGCCATTACGTATGCGCTCTGAAGCCAGTTCTGTTTCAGAACAGATCAAACGGTTAACCAATTGGAGAGATGACATTTCCAAGGAGAAAAGCGCAACTCCGCGTTTATGCTCAACAGCGATATTCCGTGTCATTGATAGCACCAATGCTGTTTTACCCATTGAAGGACGTGCTGCAACAATAATTAGGTCAGAGCGTTGCCATCCTGAAGTAATGCGATCCAGCTTTGTAAATCCCGATGGCACACCACTAAGATGATCTTCACGTTTTCCAGCTTCCTGAATTTGATGAATTGCTTCTTTAATTAAGACATTAACTGGTTGTATCTCTTTCTTGATGTTACCTTCTGCAACCTTAAAAATAGCACTTTCGGAAAAATCAAGTAATTCATCAACATCCTTGCTATCATCAAATGCCAGGGATTGTATCTCACTTGAAACGCGAATTAATTCACGTTGGATGTATTTCTGGGCAATAATCCGACCATGAAATTCTACGTGAGCTGCAGATGCTACTTTTAATGTCAACTGGGTTATATAATATGGCCCCCCTACTTCCTCAAGGCAATTATTCCTTCGAAGTGTTTCGGTAACAGTAAGTAAATCAATAGGTTCTTGTTTAGTTGCCAAATCCAGAATCGCTTTGAAAATCTTTTGGTGAGAATCCTTGTAAAAGCACTCTGGTTTTAGAATATCAATGACGGTGAGAACTGCATCTTTCTCCAACATAACTGCTCCAAGAACGGCTTCCTCCAAATCAATTGCTTGCGGAGGTACTTTACCTGAGATATCAGCACTAATAATGGTGGGCTTGGGGTATTCTTTTTTGGCCATATTCCGACAGTTTAACGAAGGGCAAAGATAGAAAAGAACAAACCAGTTGATGGAACTTTTAAGTTCTAGTTATAAACAAAATTCCACGAGTAATTATTAACAGTTGTTGATAAAAATAGTTTTGATTAACCTAACGAATGAAGTTCTAACCTAATTTTTAAAATTGAATAGAAACTTTATAAATTCTTTGGCTTCTGGGCGTACAAATATTAGCAAATGCTATTCATAGTCTGATGAAGCAGATGTGGTTGTTATAGAACTTTGAAAATACAAAGTGAAAATTAGGAGATTCATCCCACTGATAGGAATGGCAATGGTTGTAGTGTGACAAATGATGAGGAAATGACCTTACATAGACGCTGCTGCGTCTATGTAGCCATTCCCTCATCATTTGTATTTAAGTGAGATTGTCATTCCGGAGCGAAGCGAGAAATCTCCTAATGTGAAGTTCTGCAACAATTACCTTCGCTTCGTTGCAGTTACATTAATGTTTTTGCATATTATAATAAATCAGCAATCCTATCCAGGATAAAACCAGAATTATCATGATGACAATAACGCTTTTCTTATATAAATTCTTTTCCAGTAAAATTTTCTTATAACGCATTATTTGATCCATCTTGTTTAAGGCATTTTCTTTGGCATGATGGTCCTTCATGATATAATCGTAAGCTCCTTCATGAAAGGCTTCCAGTGCAACCTTTATATCAGTTTGCCCTGAAAGAAAAATGACTTCGGCCTTGGAGTTATGCGCTTTCATCCTTCGCATTACCTCTAGTCCGTCAATCCCCGAAAGCATAAAATCCAAGAGAATAATATCAGGATGCATTGTTATCTTTTCTAAACACTCTTCACCTGAAAGAAAAGAATGAACATCAAATCCTTTGGTTTTAAGATATGCGGAGATAACGGAGTTGTAAAAATTATCATCTTCAACAATGAAAATTAAAGGTTTTTTGCTCATATTCTTGATAGTTTATCAGTTAAATTTTTAGTAAAATAATGAAAAGTTTCTACAATTGCAAATTAGAAGGTAGTAATTAGTTGTAAGTAATTAGTATTTAACACTTCTTACCTGTCAACTTAAAATTTCTATTCTCTCTCTGGTACCAATGACAGATTTACCTCTATCATTGCCAGACTGGGAATCAAGTCTTAATTGTTTTAACTACAATACGTCTAGTACTGTCGTTCCTCCGGAACTTAAAAAAAGGCGGCTTATCGTTTTCTACTATACTATCGTCGCGCTGCGACTAAAATATCCAAATGAATTTTTCCTTGTTTGAAGGAGTGTGAAAAGAATCCCGGAGGGGAGCTGCGTAGCTGCGGCAGAATTTTTGAATGAACTGACATCATTCTGATATCCTGTAAACATGCATATTATATAAATTTGTAACTAATGCGAATTAAGGGTTGAATTATTTCATGTGATATTTTCTGCATATTGAGACTAATTCCCTCTTTGAAGGGGGCAGGGGGATGTTTTCAATCAATAAAAATATTGAATTAAATCGCCCATTTCAAACAAAAGGTTAAAAATTGAGTACTAAAAT
>WSSedL1CaDRAFT_10002093_pt1 | contig 10553 bp, 3 predicted proteins | sample WetSurSL1Cattail_FD_9464 | JGI IMG/M metagenome (IMG submission 9464)
GGAGGTGGATGCGATGGATATGCCGGCGGCCTGCCCCTGTAAGGCTTGAAGCGGATTGGTTGTATTCATTTTGGCCAATTCATCCCCTTTCACTTGGATATTAGCGCCGGTATTTAGCTTTTTCTTCTGAACACCATAGCCGACCACCATCACCTCGTCCAATACATTCTTGGATTCCTTGAGTTCAATCGTGATGTCGCGGCGGTTACCGACAGGAATAGACGCTGTTTCGAACCCCACATACACCACCACGAGGGTTGAGTTGGGTTTCACTGTCAATGTAAATCGGCCATCGATATCGGTCATGACGCCGTTGCTAGTTCCTTTTTCTGTCACCGAGGCACCGATCAAGGCGTCGCCTGCCCCCTTCACTGTTCCGGTCACTTTTATGCTCTGTGCCATTGCGTAACTGGAAATGATTGTGAAGACTAATATCAAAAATGCATTGAGAAATTTAGTCTTGCATGTTTCCCTGAAATAATGTCTTTCATTCATAGATTTGTTGATTTATTCAAAACTGGTTAAACTGCTTTCATTTGTTGTCAAACTTTACATTCGTAAGTTTTCCTTGATATTGAATGGGTATGCTGGCATGCGTATTTCCATCGGTTGTGACCCATTCGATACGGAATCGCCTGGTTTGAGGCATGTTTTTGTATTGTCCTTTTGCATCTCCAATAGTCAATGTCCTGTTTTTTTCATGATACTCTATTTTAATCGTTAAATAATTGCCTTTCTCGTAATCGTAATTCGTGCCTTCGTCTTCGTATAAGGTGAATTCCCCATCCTGCCCGGTATAAATTTTCAGTAGTAAATCATTGCTCTGCAATTCGCCGGTGTGCTGGATGTCTTTCCCAACAGGCAAGATAGTTCCAGCCTTCACAAACAACGGGATGCGTTCGTAGGGCGCATCCACTTGGATCGTTTTTCCTCCAGTAATGTATTTGTTGGATTCAAAATCATACCAATTGCTTCCTTCCGGGAAATATACATCACGCGAGCGAGCCTTGTAAGCATATACCGGACACACCATCAGGGAAGGGCCAAACAGGTATTGGTCGCTGACGTTGTGTGTCTTTGCATCTGCACCAAAGTCCATCACCAGGGCACGCATGATGGTGTAATCGTTGAGGTAGGTCATTCCCGCCAAAGAATAGGTGTAAGGCATCAGGCGGTAGCGCAACTTGGTGTAATACACCATGCTTTCGTAAGTTGGAGTCCCTTTGGGGGAGAGGTTGTATATCTCGCGGTAAGGGAATTGGCCGTGGCTGCGGAACAAGGGGCAGAATGATCCGAATTGAAACCAGCGGTTGTTCAGTTCACGCCATTCTTTGAGGTCTTCCGAACCTTCTTTGGCCGTTTCGTATCTTTTTTCCACGCAAAATCCGCCGATGTCCATTGTCCAGTAGGGGATTCCGGAAAGGGCAAAATTCAACCCGGCCGAAATTTGGGCTTTCATGTCTTCCCAACGGGTGCCAATGTCTCCACTCCATGTAGCGGTGGAATAGCGTTGCAATCCGGCAAATCCGGAACGGGTGAGCAAGAAGACCCGTTGATTGGGGTTCGCCGAACGTTGTCCTTCGTAAATGGCTTTCGCATTTTCGAGGGCATAGGTGTTGAAATATTGGGTGGAAGTGCCAAGCGCATTTGGTGTGCTCAATTCCTTGCGGTATTTCATGCTGGCGTTCGACAAGATGTCGGGTTCGGAAGCATCCATCCACCAAGCATCTATCCCTTTCGAATAGAGCTTTTCGTTCATCTGTTTCCAAAACAGTTTGCGTGCTCCATCGCTGTAAGCATCGTAGAATCCGCCGATATATCCTGCACCGATCCAGTCGCGGACGTTGTCTCTTACGGCACGGGTGTACATCCAGCCATTCTTGTCAAATTCTTTGTAATTGGCAGTGGAAGCGTAGAATTTCGGCCAAACGGAAATCATGATGTGTCCGTTCATCCGGTGCACGCTGTCGATCATCGCTTTGGCATCGGGAAATCGTTTCAGATCGAAATCGTGGCTTCCCCAAGCGTCCACAGGCCAATAAGACCAGTCAAGCACGATGTTGTCGATGGGGATTTGTCGTTTGCGGTATTCCGAAAGTGCTCCCAAGAGTTCGTCCTGAGTTTTATAGCGCTCGCGGCTTTGCCAGTAGCCCATCGCCCATTTGGGCATAACGGGGGCTTTGCCCGTAATGGTGCGATAGCCACTGATAACTTCGTCTAAATTTTTTCCATTGATGAAATAATAGTCAATTTGGTCACCCATTTCCGACCACAACGAAAGCTTTTCTTGCTCGCTGTCGGGGCGTGGGCTGAGCGCTTTCAGTCCAATGTAGGAAACGCCGCCGTCTGGCTGCCAGTCGAGTTTGATCTTGTTTCGTTGGCCAGCTTTCAAGTTGATAGAAAACTTGAAACTGTTGGGATTCCAAGCTGTGCGCCATCTTTCGGGAACAACCAAGCTGTCGTTGATATACACCTTGGTGTATCCGGCATAGTAGAGGATGAAGCGGAAAAGGCCGCTTTCTTTGGGTTGTATCTCGCCTTCCCACACAATGCGTGCATGACTGAATGGGAAAGCTGCGGGAAAGGCTTTCACCGTTTCCAAGTTTTCGTAATCTATTTTGCTTTCTATTCTTTCGGTGAAAACATCCTTTGGATTGTCATTCACCAGGTAGGTGGCAGTGAGTCCGCCCTCTTTGCCTGTCTTGTCAAACAGCTTGAATTGATCCAAGTTGGCGTAGTCGCGGGTGTCTCCAAATTTCGACAGGGAATAATTGTCCCACAGGATGCCGTAATGTTTGGAAGACACCACAAATGGCACGGACACCTTGGTGTTGTATTGGTACAATGTTTCGTTCTTGCCTTTGTAATTGAATTCGTCGGATTGATGTTGTCCAAGCCCGTAGAAGGCTTCGTTGTTGTCCGATTCGAACACCTGTTGCAGCGAATATCCGTGTGTTCCTCCCACCTCGACGGGCTTTAAGTGCTTTCCTCCGCCTTTGTTTTCAGCCAATATCGTTTTGCCGGACTTGTCGGTGAAGAATATTTCTCCGTTGTATAAGTTCACGTTGGCTGTTATATTGGCCGTGCTGAGTTTTAGAATGCCTTTGCTTTCCTTCACATCATATGGCGTTTGTTTTTTTGAACTTTTGTCGATAATCAGGCTTTCTTTTGTCGAGAACTCATTTTCCGGAGTGGCAGAAACATGGATAATGTTTTCGCTGATGACTTCCAGTCTGATCTTTTTCACAGAGTTTTCCCCCTTGCTATTGATTTTGACAACAATCCCATTGTCTGTTTTGGTGAAGGCCGACTGGCATTCGAGGTGTGTGAAGCAGAGCAAAACGAGCAGCAAGTAGGCAAGTTGCATTTTTTTCATGTTATGTCGATTTAGATTATTCCCAAGTTGATGATTGTGAAGCAAAATTAATGAATCTTAATCTGGCAGAGTCGTTGAAATGTTCATTAAGGGGACATATTCCTGATCGGTTAGGGGGTGATTTGTTTCCAAATAGGGTATTAAATTTTGCTTTTCGATTTTACGGCAAAAAATAAGCCGTTAATCACTATATTTGTATGTGAAAGGATCTGAAATCGTTGAATGATGTATTTTGAAATAGCTATTGGTTAACAGCTACTGGCTAATAGCTATTCATCAATATTATTCTTATCACTTAGCCAACCATGAATAAATTAATACTTTCTCTGATTGCAATTCTATTGCCATTTTTTCCCGCATCAGCTCAAAACTTCGAGTTTACCCGTTTGGATAATGGGGATGGATTGTCCAACAACCAGATCGCAGCCATTTTTAAGGATTCAAAAGGATTTATGTGGTTTGCCACCAATTCTGGCCTAAATCGATACGACGGGCATCATTTCAAGATCTTCAAACACGATAAGAAAAATCAAAACACGATGGGTTCGGACAAGGTGATCGAGATCCAGGAAGATGCCGATGGAAAAATGTGGCTGCAACTCAGCGATTCAATTTATGATATTTATGACCCTAAAACGGAATCGTTTAGCCATGAAATAAATTCCTTGCTCCAAGCTAAAGGCCTTCCCCAGAATCCCGCACGCGTGTTGATCTCGAAAGAAAAGGATATATACGCATACTACCGGCGAACAGGTATTTATTGGTTCAATCACAAAACCCGTAAAAGCATTTTATTCAGGCAAAACGGAAGGCAATTAGGGGTCTTTAGCAAAGGGGATGTGATGAGGTTCGCTGTTTCGGAGCGTTTTATTTGGATTTTATTAAGGAACGGATTATTGGAACGAATAGATAAATCAACCGGCAAATTAGATTTTCGAAACACATATTTTCTAACTTCAAAATCAACCATTGAGAAAACAATGCTGATCGATACGGACGGTGATTTGTGGATTTACCCGTCTATTGACGACAAGGGAACGGCTTACTTAGATATGAAAAGCCTCAAGTGGAATTTTTTGAAAAATGCCAATTCCTCTCCGATTTCACAGACCTTGGTGCGTTTTGTGATCCAGGATAACCGCGGGTTGTTCTGGATCGGCACCGACCACGGCGGAATCCATGTGTATGACAAAAAGAAAACCCAATCCACTGTGTTGACCCACGACTTTTACAACGAAAGTTCTATCAGCCAAAATTCCACCATCAGCGGTTACTGCGACAACAACGGCATTGTGTGGATAGGCACATACAAGAATGGCATTTGCTACTATCATCCCGAATTTTTCAAATTTAAAAAACCTCGGCTGTTCTACCTCTTCAGGCAAGATTCCGAAACGTTCGATTGCAACAGCCTTTTCAAGGACAAGAATGGAGATCTTTGGATTGGAACGAATGGGGCGGGTCTTATCCGGTACAATGAAAAACTGAACCAAACTCAAATTTACCGAGTCCAGGCAGGCAATCCAAATAGTATTTCATCGGACATCATCACCTCCATCACGGCCGACCGCAACTCAGTTGTCTGGATAGGTACTTTTCTGGGTGGGCTCAATGCCTTCGATGGGAAAGGTTTTCGGCACTACCAATTTGATGAAAAAAATCCCAACTCGTTGGGGAGCAAAAGCGTGTATGGAATTGTCGAAGACAAAGACCGCAACCTGTGGATTGCGACATTGGGCGGAGGGCTCAACCGCTTGAACCCGGAACGGAATAAATTTACACGATATACAACTTCCAACAACAAGAATATTCTCTCAAATTATATTCTTTCGATGCACCTGGGGCATAACAACGATGTGTTTTTGAGCACCGATAGAGGAGTGAACTGGATTACCGAAAAGGGAGGGCAAGGCCCAGCCTTTCATACTGGAATAAAACGGGACCAGCTTTCGGGCGAAAACTGCAACAATATTCTGCTCGATTCACGGGGGTTGGTCTGGATTGCCACCGATAAGGGCATTACGATATACCACCCCAAAGAGAAGGCTTACACCTATGTCAACCAGGAAAATGGGCTTCCTGACGATGAAATCGTGTCGCTTCTGGAAGATAACAACCGCCAGGTTTGGGCCGGCACGCGCAAGGGCTTATCCAAAATAAGCTATTCATCCAAAACCGGCGGTGAATCAGTTTCGGTGACTACTTTTGATTCGAAAGACGGCTTGCCTTCGCCTGTTTGCAACCTGAATGCGGCATTCAAGGACGACGAAGGCAAAATATATATCGGCACAATCAAGGGATATGTGGAATTTGATCCGAATAAGATCGCAACCAACAACATTGTCCCAGAACCGACATTCACCGAATTGCAGATTTCCAACAGGCAAATTGAGCCTAACGAAGAATTCAATGGCCGTGTCATAATCAAGAGGTCAATCTCTGAATTAAATGAATTGATCCTGAAATACAACGAAACAAATTTCTCGCTGATGTTTTCTTCTCTCAACTACATGCACCCTGAAAAAAATATCTATAAATACAAATTGGATGGCCTTGATGCCGACTGGAATATCATCAAAAAAGGGGATGGCGTGGTTTCATATTCAAACCTTACGCCAGGGAAATACCTGCTGACCGTTTATGCCAGCAACAACGATGGCGTGTGGTCGAAAACTCCGCTGAAGCTATCGATCATTGTGCAACCGCCCTTTTGGAGTACTTGGTGGGCTTACCTGATTTACATTTTGATCCTGCTAACCGTCCTTTGGCAATGGGTAAAGTATAAATTGAGAAAACAGACCGAAGAGTTCGAGCAAGCCCAGATTGTCCTCAATGCCAAGAAAATGCACGAGGTGGACGAATTGAAATTCAAGTTTTTTACTAACATTAGCCACGAATTTAAAACACCGATCACCCTGATTGTGGCTCCGGTGGACAAATTGCTGAAAGAAGAAGAATCGGAAGAACACCGCGAATTATTGGGCATCATCCGCCGAAACGCCATGACCTTGCTGAATATGGTGAACGAGATTTTGGAGTTCCGAAAACTCGACCTCAACAAATTGACCCTGAAGCTGACCAAAGGCGACATAGTCGATTTCATTCGCCAAATATGTTATTCGTTTTCAACCCTGGCAAAGCAAAAGGCGATTGATTTCACCTTCTCTTCTTCGTTGGAGAAATTGTTGATGGAATTCGACCAGGAAAAGATGGGGCGGATTATCACCAACCTGCTTTCCAATGCCTTCAAATATACTGAATATGGAGAAATCAATGTCAGGATGGAGGTGGTGGAAAATTTGGGTTCCGATCAGAAAACCTTGCTCATCAAAGTTTCCGATACAGGAATGGGTATAGATGAGGCAGATATTGACAAGATTTTTGAACGGTTCTTCCGGATTGAAAATCATCACAAGGGCAACACAACGGGTGCCGGTGTCGGTTTGCACTTGGTAAGCGAATACGTGAAACTTCACCACGGGGAAGTCCATGTGGACAGCGAGGTGGGCAAAGGGTCAGGCTTTAGTGTGAGAATTCCCATTTCGGGTACAATCGATTATTCGGAAAATCTTTCACCTGAGTCTTCGGGGCTAGTCGCAATATCAGCCAATCCCGAAGAGAAAGTTGGCTCTACCCCGCATGGACAAAGCAAGCTGGATGCACCGCTGTTGTTGATTGTGGACGACAACGAGGATTTCCGAAGTTTTATCGCCGGACTTTTTGCGGATTCCTACCGGTTGGCATTTGCCCAAGATGGGGAAGAAGCCGTGGGGATTGTTATCGATCAATTGCCCGATGTGGTGCTTAGCGATGTGATGATGCCCCGGATGAATGGCTATGAACTTTGCAAAAAACTAAAGGCCGATGCCCGGACTTCAAACATCTCGGTGATTCTGATCACGGCCAAAACCTCCGATGAAAACAAATTCCTTGGCTTCGAAGCCGGGGCGGATGACTATGTGTCCAAACCGTTCAGCATCGATTTGCTGGTACTGAAGGTTTCGCGCATGGTGCAAAGGAGGAAGAAACTGCTTGAAGCACAAAAACATAAAATAGACCTCTCGCCTTCGGAAATCGAAATCACTTCCGAAAGCGAGAAGTTTGTGAAACGGGCGATTGCCATCATAGAGGAAAACATAAGCAATCCGGATTTTCTGGTAGAAGATTTATGCAAGAAAATGGCGATGAGCCGTGTCGGCTTTTACAAACAAATACTTGCCATCACGGAAAAGACTCCTTCCGAACTGATCCGCCACATCCGTTTGAAACGGGCTGCCCACTTGTTGGAGAAAAGCGAATTGTACGTCAACGAAATTGCCTTTCAGGTGGGATTCAACGACCCCAAATATTTCCGAAAATATTTCAAGGACGAATTTGGTGTCACTCCAAACGAATACAAAAAACAGCATGTAAAATAGGAGATGAAACATTCTGCCCCTAATCTGGAAACATATTGCACTCTGTTCTCTAAAAACGGATTAAGCTCCTTTTGGGAGGAAATGAATATCTTTGTGAGGACACGACAAGTGATTTGAAAATCGTTTGGGCCTCAAATTTGGCAAAATTAAAACCTATTCATACGATGAAAATTAGTGTACTGCTTCTCTCGGCAACCTGCTGGTTGTTAGGGATTCAAATGCAAGCGCAACTCAAGCCCGCTTATCTGGACGACTCAAAACCTATCGAGCAGCGGGTGGAAGATGCCCTTTCCCGAATGACTTTGGAGGAAAAAATAGCCGTCATCCACGCCCAATCGAAATTCAGCACACCAGGTGTGCCTCGTCTTGGAATTCCCGAACTTTGGATGAGCGACGGGCCTCACGGTGTAAGAGCCGAGGTTCAATGGGATAATTGGGGATACGCTGGTTGGACAAATGATTCATGCACCGCTTTTCCTGCACTCACTTGCTTGGCAGCTACTTTTGATCCCGAATTGTCCTACATCTATGGAAAAGCATTGGGAGAAGAGGCTCGCTACCGCAAAAAAGACATCATACTTGGCCCGGGAGTTAATATTTACCGCACTCCTTTGAATGGGCGCAATTTCGAATACATGGGGGAAGATCCGTTTCTGGCTTCAAAAATGGTTGTCCCCTACATCAAGGGGGTACAGGAAAACGGGGTCGCTGCTTGCCTCAAACATTATGCACTCAATAACCAGGAACAATGGCGGGGACATATCGATGTAGAGTTGAGCGACCGTGCATTGTATGAGATCTATTTGCCAGCATTCAAAGCGGGAGTGCTAGAAGGTGGTGTGTGGACAGTGATGGGTTCCTACAACAAATTTCGGGGACAACATGCCACCCACAATGAAGTGTTAAACAAAATACTTAAGACAGAATGGGGCTTTGACGGTGCGCTTGTCTCCGATTGGGGAAGCACGCACTCCACCCGTGAGGCCGCTTTATATGGTCTGGACATAGAAATGGGAAGCTGGACAAATGGATTGACAGCCGGAAAAAGCTTCGCTTATGACGATTATTTTTTGGCAAGACCCTATCTGGAAGCTATCAAAAAAGGGGAGTTGCCTCTCTCTTCCTTGGACGACAAGGTTCGTCGAGTGCTTCGAGTGAACTTTCGCACCAACATGGACAGGAATCGCCCGTATGGAAGTTTTAATACGAATGAGCATCTTCAAGTGGCCGAAAGAATTGCAGAAAGCGGCATTGTCTTATTGAAAAACGAAAAGAATTTCTTCCCGATTCCAGTTGGAAAATACCGGAAAATTCTAATTGTGGGCGAGAATGCCACCCGTTCACTCACCGAAGGCGGCGGCTCATCGGAACTGAAAGTGAAAAATGAAGTTTCCCCTCTGGAAGGACTAAAGGCAACATACGGTGCGGAAAATGTCAGCTACACCCTTGGCTATGCTTCGGGACGGCCTGCTTATGGACGGGAGAATCCATCCCCGTATAATGCCGATTCGCTAAGAGACAAAGCTGTTCGGCTGGCAAAAGAGGCTGAAGTAGTGATTTTCTTTGGGGGGTTGAATAAAAACAACAGGCAAGATTGTGAAGGCGACGACCGCTTAACGTATAATTTACCGTTCGGACAAGACGAGCTGATTGCCGCTTTGAGCAAGGCAAATGAGAATTTGGGAGTCGTGCTGATTAGCGGAAATGGGGTAGCCATGCCGTGGATTTCGCAAGTGCCGGCACTTGTCCAATCTTGGTATTTGGGGTCAGAAGCCGGAACAGCAACGGCCAGAGTGATAGCAGGACAGGTGAACCCTTCGGGCAAATTGCCCTTCAGTATTTCAGTGAATCTCAAGGACAATGGCGCCAATTATTACGGTGAAAGTTCCTATCCCGGCGACAGCATCCAGGTGGAATACAAAGAAGACATTTTAGTGGGTTACCGCTGGCACGATGCCAAGAGAATTCCATCTCGATTTCCTTTCGGGTATGGACTTTCTTATACCTCTTTTCAATATGGAAGATTGACAACTGACAAGGAACAATATGCGAAGAATGACATTATCCGTACTTCATTTACTTTAAAAAATACAGGGACAAAAGACGGAGCGGAAGTCATCCAGATATACGTTGGTCAAAAAAATCCATCCTTCATTCGCCCGCTGAAAGAATTGAAAGCTTTCAAAAAAGTATTCCTAAAGGCTGGCGAAACGCAAACTGTGGAATGCACCATCCCTGTAAAAGATTTAGCATTCTTCAATGGCAAGTTGCACGAATGGGTCGTGGAACCGGATACCTTTACACTGTATGGCGGTGCTTCGTCAACTGAAATCAAAAGTGTGGTGAGTGTGCAGGTGAAATGACGCTTTGTCTAAGATGAAGTTCTAATATATGGAAGTGGCCTTGTTACCATGTCACGAAGTAACTCAGATTAGATGGTCACAAATGAAACTTTCCCCAAACCTATTAAACCTCATAGCTATATGCCACTTCTGAAGCTGGGAATAATATAAATTACCTTCAAGGCCTTTTCTTTCAATTCTGTCAAATACCGTGGGAATAGTGCAAGCAGTTATCAAAACTGTATATGCAAACAAAAGAGCAACTTTATATATTCAAATGATAGCTGCCAAGTAGAAGTGGCGTAGTAAGGATATACACTAAAAAAAAGCACCGATGAACTAAATCACCGGTGCTTTGCCTATATCTTAACTATTGGAATAGATATAATAATAAAAAAGAACTTTCGGAAAGCACAA
>WSSedL1CaDRAFT_10002094_pt1 | contig 10551 bp, 8 predicted proteins | sample WetSurSL1Cattail_FD_9464 | JGI IMG/M metagenome (IMG submission 9464)
CCGCCAGTTTCGAGGAAGCACTCTTTCTTCCAGATCCTTCCTGTACCTCGAGGAAGATTTTTTGCAGTTGCTTCCAGGGAAAGTTTTCCATCAGTATCATAATATATTCCCCCACTTACAATTCCCAGAGAACTGTCTTTTTTAAGCTCAGCCAGAAGTTTTCCAAAATAATTTTTTTTGAGAACTGTATCAGCATCCAGGAGGCCTATATACTCGAACTCGATATTATTTTTCATAGAATGTTCAAGCGCGTAATCAAAACCCTGTTTGCAAACATAACTGTAGTGAAAAGTAATATCTCTTGGCCTTGGAGGCAATCTTATGCTCTGGATCCAGGAAAATTTTGACTGCAGGTCTTCAAGGATACGTGATGTTCCATCCGTACTTCCGTCATCGACTATAATCCATAACTCAGGTTTTAATTCCTGCCCTATTACAGCTTTTGAAACTTCCGGAAGATTTTGTTCTTCGTTCTTTGCAGGAGTAACCAACAGATACTTTCCTTTTAATTCAGTTTCGATCTGCCCACCACCTGAAAATTTCTTCTCCGCTTGTCATCCAGGCTCCTTTGTCGAAGCAGTACTGAAGCACCTTCTCGTACAACTTTACCCAATCGTTTCGGAAACTGCAACCAAATACGAAATTATGCCATAGCAGTGTAATAACACCGTTGAAGCTTGCTGTAGTATCAATCAGATTTTTTGTGCGCTCCCAGGCCTCCTCGAAAGATTTTGAAGTAGCAAAAAGCGCAACGTCCATAACGACAAGTGGAATTTCGAGAATATCTATTTCTTTTCTTGTGTCAAGGTTATATGGACTGAAAGGATGGCACATTCCGTTCCTGAAACCTGCACAATCATAGTACCCGAAAGTGGAGTCATAATTAAAACCGGCATCTGTAAGTATTTCCCAAGAGTCTGGAGTTTTGAACCTTAGGTAATGATTACGAAAACCTATTACTTTTTTACCCAGAACGGCTTCAAGTTTTTGTTTTTCTTTTTTTATTTTTTCAGGGCTGTCGTATGAATAGTAACCTCCGTGAAGACCAACCTCCCCTCCCCTGTCTAAAATTTCTCCCAAATGATGTTCTATGTCTTCAATATCATACCTGAATCTTATTGGATCCACTTCTGCAGTAATGAAATAAAAAGAGGATTTTGCTTCAAAACTGGCTTCAATGTCCATAATTTTAGAAAAATTGAGGTAAGGAGAGTAATCTATTCCCCTCAGTTTCCACAGTAACTGATTTGCAAGATCCTTAAAATTTAACCGTTTAAAACTGTAAGCTGATGACAACAAGCTATGGGAAAGAGGTGGGTAAATATCATCTACATCGTGAGTCAAACAAACAGCAAATGTTTGATTTTCAGGGAATTCAACCTGCATCCCATTTTCTATAAGATATCTGGATACCTCAGGCTCAGAAGCGTTTTGGAGATGTTTTTCAGAGAAAAGAAAACGCTGGTGTTTATCCAGCTTTTCAGGAAAATACTCTTCTTTTCGGGTGAAAAGATCCCATAAATCCTGATTTTTCTTCAGTAATTCATACATAAGACTCATCCGAAACAGAAGGTAAAGAAAGTCCAGATTTTTTTTCAGGAAGACTTTCTATGAGTTTGACCACGAACTCTGTAACATTGATTTTATCCCTGAGAAGAGCTGCTCTTTTCAGGCTCCAAGCTTTCTTAAGTTCCGAATCTTTGAAAAGTTCTGTAATTTTTGTAATGGCAGATTGCGAATCACTGTAGTTAAAAAGTAAACCGTATTTCTTCTCGAGTTCAGAAAAGTTCCCCATCGTTCCTGCAAGAGTGGAGATATAAATTGATGGAGTTCCCAGAATTGCACTCTCAACAGCCATCGTTGCTCCTTCACCTACATATAGAGTGGCATAATAGAGCAAGTGGTGAATTTTTTCTGGTGAGACCCAGATTCTATACTTCTCAAACTCTGTTTCCAGGGGTCCTTCTGAAGTTATGAATACTTTTCCAAATTTTTCGGCCTCCTGGATAAGTGCTACTTTATTTTTGATTCCATGTTGGCCTACATCATGGTGCGCACCCCATGAAACGAAGCGAAGGATTGTAAAAGGCTCCCCCTCTTCTACCCCAATGTCTTTCAGAATTTCAGGACGAGGAGTAAAATAAGATGGGTGAAGATAAGCCAGTTCATGATATCCACAATACCTTATCTGTTTTCGTCCTTCATTTTTTAGATAGCATGAAGGAGTACAGATTATGTCACAGAAGGGATAGGTTAACTTCTGCGCCAATACTGCGTGTTCAGTGTCGTTAAAAATTATGGATCTTTTCCGCTGTATCCAGGCTACTTGAGCTATAGCTGGAGAAAGGATACCTATAAAAATATCAGGATCAAACTGTTGGGTAATTTTAAAAGTTTTAAACTCTCTTATAAACCATTCTTCAAGTAAATTGATCTTTCCTGGTTTTACTTTACTCAAAACAGTATGCTGAATTCCATAAGCGTTCAAGAGCTCTATTACTACATCCTTGTCTCGCGAGACTACCATTACTTGATGTCCTTTTTTCTCAAGACTCCATATAGTGTTTTTAAAAAAATGAACATGGGCTGGATGCCCTATATCGACAAGAACTCTCAACTTTTCACTCCCCAATTAATACTTTTATAATTATAATACACCGAAAGAAAGTCTGTCTGTTCGAGTAGTCTTTTGAAATTGAGAGGTCGGAAACTAACCCCCAACCTGATTTGAAAGTATATGAGACAAATTAATATCAACAAATCAGAAAATCTTCCTGCTTTATTCTCTCTTACTTTAACAAACGTGTTCAGTCAAATCCTGGTTTTCACCCAACCCCAATTTCAAACTGTTCTATCAGATAGAACTCCCCGCCTAGTTCTATCTTAAAAATAATAACTGTCCATCTCCAGCGGCTGAAGATGCCCTTATTAGTGCCCCTATCAAATTCATTTTTTTAATTCAGTTAGAAGTGTTAACAGACTAAATTATGATTAGAAGATAAATGGCTCAAGGATAAATAATTATGGAAAACATAGTTACTGAACTAAGATAACTAGAACATTCAGTGTTGAAAAATATAGACAAGATATTCTCAAAAGTAAAAAATAAAAGTTATTTAGCTGAAAAATATAGACAGGATATTCTCAAAAGTAAAAAATAAAAGTTATTTAGCTTTTTTATTTAGACAAAAAATAAACTTATTAAAAGGAAAAAAGTACTTTATGAATTTATTTATAAATTTTAAGAGGATTACTTTGAGAAAATTATCTTGAAGCCTGCAAAGAGAAAACTAGCAATAAAGCATATTACAAGAGGATAAACCCCCATATCCATAGAATCCACAGAAAACTCATCTTCTTCTCTGGAAGCCAGCAGCATCTCCTTCATACCCACAAGAGCAATTAGTCCCGCAACCGTTACTCGATAATATATAGGGATTCCAAAATCCGTTGAAAGAAAGCAGATTCCTAAATATGGAAGAGAATTCCCCGCTGTAAACTCTGTACCCAGGCCAAGTATTGAAAACATTATAAAATCCTCAAAGTTTCTGTAAGGAATCACTAACATGTATCAAATCCTAACTATACAAGGTATAACCTTTAAACTATATAACATATAAAGAATTATTGAGAACTTTGCACCAAAAATCATATAGATTGACAATTTCCAGAGTGAACCCGAAAAGAGTTCCTATCAAAAAATAAATAAGAATTGGAATTGATTACTCTCCAATTCTCAATAAAGAGGTTCAAATTTATGAAAATTTCCGTTATAGGGTCAGGATATGTGGGCTCAGTCACCGCCGCATGTTTTGCAGAAGTCGGGCATGAAGTAGTCTGCGTAGATATCGACAAGAAAAAGATGGATCAGGTAAATGCAGGTATTTCTCCGATATATGAAGAAGGACTTGGAGAGCTTTTGCAAAAGTATGCCGGAAAAAGTCTCACTGCAACTACTGACTATGAATATGCGATCACGAATACGGACATTTCCTTTATCTGTGTAGGAACTCCTTCNGCAGAAGATGGAAGCATAGACCTTTCAATTGTTCGTGCAGCAACAGCAAGTATAGGAGCAGTACTGGCAAAGAAAGATGGATACCATGTAGTGGTTGTTAAAAGCACGGTTGTGCCCGAGACAACTGAAAAATTTGTCCTTTCTATTCTTGAAGAAACTTCAGGAAAAATAGCCGGAAAAGATTTTGGAGTTGCAATGAACCCCGAGTTCCTTAGAGAAGGAAAAGCTGTCTACGACTTTATGCATCCTGATAAAATAGTTGTTGGAGCAATTGACAAGAAGTCTGGAGATCTTGTCTCGGAACTTTACCGGACCTTTAAATGTGAGGTCACCCACACGAGTCTATCAACAGCGGAAATGATTAAATATGCAAATAACTCCCTTCTGGCAACCAAAATATCCTTTGCTAATGAAATTGGAAATATTTGCAAAAGGTTAAATGTTGATACCTACGAGGTTATGGAAGCTGTAGGTAAGGACTCTAGAATATCTCCAAGGTTTTTGAATTCTGGAGCAGGATTTGGAGGGTCCTGTTTTCCAAAAGATGTAAAAGCACTTATAGGGAAGGCAAAAGAAATAGGATATTCTCCAGATCTTCTAGAATCGGTAATTGCAGTAAACGAAAAACAGCCAATTCTTATGACCGAAATACTCCAGAAAAAAATAGGAAGCCTTGCAGGCAAAAAGATTGCAGTCCTTGGGCTTGCTTTTAAGAACGATACGGATGATATAAGGGAATCCAGGGCTATCCCTGTCATTGCTGAACTTCTAAGATTAGGAGCAGAGATTTCGGCTTACGATCCAATGGCAACCGAGAATATGAAGCGAATCTTTCCAACAATTGAATACTCCGAGAAAGCTAAAGACGCTCTTAAAAGTGCTGATGCTTGCCTTGTAATGACAGAATGGGACGAGTTCAATCAACTTGACTCTGAATTTGAAGGCATGAAGGAAAAGATAGTAATTGATGGAAGACGGATAATTAAAGCGAAAAATATAGATTGTGAGGGACTCTGCTGGTAAAAACCGGCAGAAATTATTTCCTTTTTTACACAAATTTATATATTTTAGCTTTACTGACCTTCAACTGCCTTTATAAGTCTGATTTGTCTGAAGGCTCCTCTACCGCGACTAGAATTTCTCTTAAGTACTCAAGTACGTTTTCTCTAAGATTTTCATTCTCAAGAGCAAAATCTACTATTGATTTCACGTACCCCAACCTGTCTCCTGTATCGAATCTTTTTCCTTTGAACCTGCATGCGTAGATCATTTGCGACCTGTTAAGAACCCGAATTCCATCAGTTAGCTGGATTTCATTTCCTACCCCTGTTCCGGCTTCTTTAATACAGTCAAATATTTCAGGGGTGAAAACATAGCGACCTATTGCTCCCAGATTGGAGGGAGCATTTTCAGGTGACGGTTTTTCGACAATGTCCTCAAGTACGTAGAGGGAANTATTAAGAGGCTTACCCTTTATAATTCCGTAGCTACTTAATTTTTCACGAGGAACTTCTTCCACTGCGAGTGTGGATCTACCATACTTTTCAAAATTTTCAATGAGCTGGGCAGTGCAGGGCTTGTCATTCACAATAATATCGTCTCCTAGAAGCACGGCGAAAGGTTCGTCCCCAATATGGTTTTCTGCCCTGAGAACCGCATCTCCGAGCCCGTTGGGCTCTTTCTGGCGGATGTAGTGAATATCCACAAGGGAAGAAACGTCCCGGACAAGTTTTAGAAGTTCACTGTCATGTTTTTTCGCAAGATGCATTTCGAGTTCAGGAGAATCGTCGAAATAGTCCTCAATTGCCCGTTTCCCCCTGCCTGTAATAATGATTATATCCTCAATTCCCGAGGCAATAGCTTCCTCTACAACATACTGGATCACAGGTGTGTCAATAATAGGAAGCATCTCTTTTGGCATTGATTTGGTGGCAGGTAGGAAACGGGTCCCAAGGCCAGCCGCTGGAATAAGCGCTTTTTTAACGGTCAAAGTAAACTCTCCGGTAAAAGAATTATGTGAAACGATTGTTCACATAGTTGGGTTAAAAATACTTATTAACCAGAGAATCTTTAATTTTCTCCGGTTATTTACTCATCCCATCTATAGGGAAAGAAATAAAAGTATTTTCTGACCACTTTAAGACATAGTAGTAGAGTATTAATCGAAAGAAAGACTGTTTGGTATTTTCCATGGCTGTAAAGAATAAAATACTTGTGACAGGGGGAGCTGGTTTTATAGGAAGCCACCTTGTAGACCGCCTTGTAGAAAAAGGAAGCCAGGTCACTGTTTTTGATAATATGAGTTCAGGAAAAATGGAATTTATAGAAAAACATCTTGAAAACCCGGACTTTACCCTGATAAAAGGAGACCTGCTTAACCAGGAGGCGATAGAGAAGGCCTGTAAAGGTATTGATTTTATTTTTCATGTAGCTGCGAATCCTGATGTCAAGCTTGGAGCCTTCGATACAAGAATTCACCTAAATCAGAATATTATGGCGACCTATAATCTTCTGGAAGCAATGAGGAAAAACAATAATGAAAAAATTGCATTTACTTCCACCTCGACAGTTTATGGGGAAGCGAGCATTATGCCTACTCCAGAAGATTACGGCCCTCTTATTCCTATATCTCTTTACGGTGCCTCAAAACTAGCCTGTGAAGCCTTGGTTACTTCATATTCTCATACTTTCGATATGCAGGCCTGGATATTTCGCTTCGCAAATATTGTAGGCCCACGTAGTACACATGGAATTACGGTTGACTTTGTAAATAAATTGCGAAAAAACTCTAATTTACTGGAAATCCTGGGCGATGGCAAGCAAGAAAAATCCTACCTCCATGTGTTAGAGTGCATTGACGCAATATTGTTTGTAATTGAGAATAGTAAAGAAAAAGTAAATATATTTAATATTGGCTCCGAGGACACTATCAGTGCCATAGAGATAGGAAAGGCTGTTATAGAAGAGAGAGGTCTTTCTAATGTCAAATTTACCTACACCGGAGGGAATAGAGGCTGGAAAGGTGATGTGCCAAGGATGAGATTAGGGATTGAAAAAATGAAAAGTTTGGGCTGGAAACCGGTCTATACATCGGAGAGAAGCATTAGAGAAACAGCAAGAGCATTACTTGATAAAAACTTAGTAGAATAACTTATATTCCATTTTTCTTAAACAATTTTTTGTCGACCAGTATGAAAATAAAGGTAAAATTACTGCTTGACCTCGCTTTTGGCTCTGAATAAGTACCTTCGTATTAAAGAAAGTTCGTGGTCGGTGAATCCGCCTACTAAAAACATCAGAACCAGATAAATAAGTACACCCATACCTGCAATCTCAAAGAGTTCAAAGATGCTTGAGATAACGAAGTAGGAAACAAAGAGATACATAGTTATTGAGGACAGAACGCTTTTTACAATATCATGAAGATAAAAATCAAGTTTAAAGTGTTTTAAGGAAATATGCATACAAAGCACAGCCATTAAAAAGTAGGAGAATAAGGTTGAAAGTGAAGCTCCAACAATTCCAATGGAAGGTATCAGCAGAAGGTTGATCAATACGTTCGAAACTGCTGCAACAATGTTGATGTAGGTCGTAGTCTTTGTTTCCTTGATAAGGAGCATTGTATTGACAAATATCTGGAAGATTCCTGCCAGAAGACCGGAAAAAGCAATAATAGGAATTACAAACCAACCCGAAAGAAAATCATCAGTTGTAAGGATCCCAAGCAAAGGTTTCGCAAGAGCTGAGAGCCCGAAAACTGCAGGAATTGAGATAAGAAGGAAATATCTTAGAGAATGAGACATATAAATTCTTACTTCATCCGTTTTATTCTCATCGAATAGCTTTGATAACTCGGGGAGAAGAATGAGCTGAAGAGAGCTTACAAAAAGCTGTATAAGACTGCCAATTGAACAGGCTGCCGAATATACGCCTACGCTTCTAAGACCGAGAAAATAAGTAACCATATATCTGTCACTAGATTCCGTAATCCATCTAATAAGTGAATTGGGAGTTAGCGGTAGAGAAAATTGCAAGTACTCTTTTATGTAAGTAAACCGAGGGATTACGAATCCAATCTGTGATATAATTATCAGAAGAGAAATTAAAAAAATGGAGCCCTGCACAAGTAGAGTAGCCGCAATTACGCCAAGAAGCCCATACCCCATTTTAAAAAGAAAGAGAATAAAAAATAATTTTCCAAACGTTTCAAAAAGAGTTAAGTAAGAAAATGTCTGAATCTGTCTGAAAATCCTGAAATAAAAAAGAGATATTGACTCAATTACACTCAGGAGGATTAAAAGGGAACCTGCCTGAATAAAATAAGTTGCATGAGGATCTTTAAAACCGAAGGTAGCAAGGGGCTCAGCAAACATATAGAGTAAAAACGAGGCAAGCAGACCGGCTATAGTTACAAAAAAGAGAATGGAATATACTGCTTCCCTTATTATTTTTATTTCTGTTTCAGAGGATAAAAACCTGACAAAACCCATAGAGAGGCCCATCAGTGCAAGAGGGGAGATGAGAGATACAGTGGTATTGATCTGAGCCCAGAGTCCGTAGTCGTATGTCCCAAGGGTTTTTGTGATTATCGGAAGTAAGAAGAAAGTTCCCAGGCTTGTAAGTACCTGAACTGTCCCGATAAAACCAACATCCTTTGCAAACTTTTGATATGACACCATATCACCTTAAAAGAATCCGTTTTAAAGAATTTCCAGTGAAAGAAGTCTTGAAAATAGTCTTACAAGAAAGTTTTTCTTACGACTTGACCAGCTAACTATTCTAGCCCGAAATTTAAATCCTTGTGAACGCTGATTATTTGGCTCAAGTTTTGACCTCTCAGTAGAAGTTTTATTTATAACCACAGCATAAAAAATTTCATTTATGGAAAATACCTTTAATTTTAATTCAAAAGCTTAGGTATATCGTTATTCATATTTAGTGTTAACTTTAAACTTGTTTAGGCTCATTTTTTTTAATAACAACCAAATTTTAGCTACCCCGAGTAAGAGATTTCTACAAAAGATAAAAGCCTTTGTGTTGAAATAAATTTTATCAGAAGTTCAATGAGCATCTGATATGACTTCCTGAAAAATAGATAAATAAATGAAATAAAAAGAATTAGGAATGCAACTACCATAAGTTCTGACATATTAGAAAATCGAATTATAAATTTACGCAACGTAGACCTGGATCTAAAAGAGATCCTGAGCTGGGAATAAAACTTTTACAGAGAAAGATAAATTTGACAAAGAAGAATAATCTTGGGAGCAAAAATAAGTAAATTAATCCCGATTAGTAGGTATAGAAACCATACTAACTTGCTCAAAATAATTTCTTGGACAATTTTTAAAATTTTATGTTTTTATAGTAAATCTAAAAGTTCCAAAAACATCCGACAATAGAAGCTTGTTTCTGAGTCGGAAGTGATGGAACTCCTTGAGAATGCAAACTTTTACTTGTACACTAAATTCAGTTTTAGTACCTGACTAGTGTTTCCACAGTCAGCACTATAGAAGGCAATATAGTTACCATTTTCGTTACGGGCTTTTAGAAGAAAACCTGTGTTTTCATACTTGCCATTAACATACTCTTTTACAAGATCGGTTACATTAAGCTCATAGTATCTGTTATCCGGTAAGCTACTGGCTTTTAGAGTTAACGTAGCATATGGAGTACTGCCCTGGAGGACACCGTTTCTGTCATACCAGTCTCCTCCGGCATTATTCCATGCAACATTTGCATTCTTTTTATTCCAGCTCACATAGTTAGGACACCGTTTCTGTCATACCAGTCTCCTCCGGTATTATTCCATGCAACATTTGCATTCTTTTTATTCCAGCTCACATAGTCAGGGTTCCAGGAAGCAGGCCTGTAAACCTCGATAACAGTATCATTTGGTCGTGTACTGGAAGGATAATACCAGAAAAGAGAAAGAGTTGCACTATTTACCTCTGTGCTACTGGTATACTCACTTAAGTTAAATGATATAACAGCCCTATACTTTCCAACATCACTTAGTTCTCCCACATCGATAAATGATGTGTCAGAATAGATTCCTTCAGGTGAGGTTTCACGCAGACGGTTGTCTTTTGCACCAGTAATAGTTGCATTTACAGTTACCCTTTTCTTAATATTAAGCTTTGGTACCTGGCTTGTGTTTCCGCAGTCAGCACTGTAGAAAGCGACATAGTTATCATTTTCATTGCGGGCTTTTAGAAGAAAACCTGTGTTTTCATACTTGCCATTAACATACTCTTTTACGAGATCGGTTACATTGAGCTCGTAGTACCTGTTATCCGGCAAACTACTGGCTTTTAGAGTTAACGTAGCATATGGAGTACTGCCCCGGAAGACACCGTTTCTGTCATACCAATCTCCTCCGGCATCATTCCATGCAACATTCGCATTCTTTTTATTCCAGTTCACATATTCAGGATTCCAGGAAACAGGCCTGTAGACCTCGATAACAGTATCATTTGGTCGTGTACTGGAAGGATAATACCAGAAAAGAGAAAGAGTTGCACTGCTGATTT
>WSSedL1CaDRAFT_10002095_pt1 | contig 10546 bp, 8 predicted proteins | sample WetSurSL1Cattail_FD_9464 | JGI IMG/M metagenome (IMG submission 9464)
GCATCATGAAAGATGCGGATGTAACGGCTCTGGCTGTAGTTGAGCCAACGGCGATCACTGCGCAGACCATCACAGCCGTGCAGGGCCACCACGGCCGGGGCATTGGGCCGCCCGTCTGGCGGAGGTGTCCAATAGGCCTGCAAGGTGACGCCCTGCTCCTGGCTCGGGAAAGACACCTCTTGTGTGAGCGGCGCAGCGGCTGCGTTTTTGGCTGCGCCCATTGCAAACCAAGCCAACACACACACCAGCAAAACCACCCTCTGTGGCGCCAGCGAGCATCTCATGCGTCTGCCCCTGACAACCAGGACGGCTTGCGCTTTTGCAGGAAAGACGACACCCCTTCCCTGCCCTCGTCACTGGCGCGGATGTCCGCAATGCAGTCCACCGTGTGAGCGATCAGGGTGGCGTCGATGTCCTTGCCCGCCACCTCATGTAACAGCGCTTTGCAGACCTTGACAGCATTCGGGCTGGCACTCACCAACGCGTGCGTCAATTCAGCTACCTTGGCATCCAGTTGATCGGCGCGCACCACCGCATGCACCAGGCCGATACGCAGCGCCTCACCAGCGTCAAAACGCTCGGCGGTCAGGAAGTAGCGGTGCGCGGCACGTGCGCCCATGGCGCGAACCACGTAGGGGCTGATGGTCGCGGGGATCAGGCCGAGCTTGACCTCACTGAGGCAAAAGCCCGCGGAGTCCACACTCACCGCCATGTCGCAGGCCGCCACAAGGCCCAGACCGCCTGCGTACACGTCGCCCTGGATGCGAGCCACCGTTGGTTTGGGGCAGGTGTAGATCACCCGCAGCATCTCGGCCAGACAAGCCGCATCGGCCAAGTTCTCGGCATGGGTGTAGTCGGCCATACGGCGCATCCAGTTCAGGTCTGCGCCAGCACAAAACGCCGGGCCCTGAGCAGCCAGCACAATGGTCCGTACCTGCGGGTCCTGACCGAGTTGGGTGAAGGTTTGGGTGAGTTCGGCAATCACCTCGTCATTGAAGGCGTTGCGGACCTCGGGGCGGCTCAGGGTGACGGTGGCCACCGCGCCGGTGGTGATGGTTAGTGCAGTCATGTGAACAATTCTCTCCACCTTGCCAGCCATCACATGCGGAACAAGCCAAATTTGGTGTCTTCAATCGGCGCATTGCGGCTGGCGGACAGCCCCAGCGCCAGCACACGTCGCGTGTCGGCCGGGTCGATGATGCCGTCGTCCCACAGGCGGGCGGTGGCGAAATAGGGGTGGCCTTGGTCTTCGTACTGGCGGCGGATCGGGGCTTTGAAGGCGTCTTCTTCCTCCATGCTCCAGGCGCCGCCCTTGCCTTCAATGCCGTCGCGCTTGACGGTGGCCAAGACGCTGGCGGCTTGTTCACCGCCCATGACGCTGATGCGCGCGTTGGGCCACATCCATAAAAAGCGTGGATTGAAAGCGCGGCCACACATGCCGTAGTTGCCCGCGCCAAAGCTGCCGCCAATGATGATGGTGAATTTGGGCACCGCAGCAGTGGCCACCGCGGTGACCATCTTGGCGCCGTGGCGGGCGATGCCTTCGTTCTCGTATTTGCGCCCAACCATGAAACCGGTGATGTTCTGCAAAAACACCAGCGGAATTTTGCGCTGGCAACACAGCTCGATGAAATGGGTGCCTTTGAGCGCCGACTCACCAAACAGGATGCCGTTGTTCGCGACGATGCCCACCGGCATGCCTTCAATGCGGGCGAAACCGGTGATCAGCGTGGTGCCAAAACGCGCCTTGAACTCGTCAAAGTCCGAACCATCCACGATGCGGGCAATGATTTCGCGCACATCAAAGGGTTTGCGGGTGTCGACCGGGATCACGCCGTACAACTCTTCCGCTGCGTATTTGGGAGCTGCTGGGCCTTCATCTGAAAGGGCTAGAGGCTTATTTTTATATAAATTCTTGACCGCCGTCCGGGCCAGCGCCAGCGCATGCATGTCGTTTTGCGCGAGGTGATCGGCCACGCCCGACAGGCGCGTGTGCACATCACCACCACCCAAGTCTTCGGCACTGACCACCTCGCCGGTGGCGGCTTTGACCAACGGCGGGCCGCCCAGAAAAATTGTGCCCTGGTTCTTGACGATGATGGCCTCGTCACTCATGGCGGGCACATAGGCGCCGCCTGCGGTGCAGCTGCCCATGACCACCGCAATCTGCGCGATGCCTTGTGCACTCATGGTGGCCTGGTTGTAGAAGATGCGGCCAAAGTGGTCGCGGTCGGGGAACACCTCGTCCTGATTAGGTAAATTGGCGCCACCCGAGTCCACCAGGTAAATGCAGGGCAAACGGTTTTGCTGGGCGATCTCTTGCGCACGCAGGTGTTTTTTGACCGTCATCGGGTAATAAGTGCCGCCTTTGACGGTGGCGTCGTTGCAGACGATCATGCAGTCCACGCCACTGACGCGGCCGATGCCAGCGACGATGCCTGCACCGGGTGCGCTGTCAGAACCATCACGATCCGGGTACATGCCCAAAGCGGCCAAGGGTGAGAGTTCCAGAAACGGCGTGCCGGGGTCCAGCAGCATCTGCACCCGGTCACGCGGCAGCAGTTTGCCGCGGGCCGTGTGTTTGGCGCGTGCTGCCTCGCCGCCACCAAGCTCAACCTGCGCGACTTTGGTTTTCAGATCTGCAACCAGGGCGCGCATGGCCTGGGCGTTGAGCTGGAAATCGGCGGAGCGGGTATTGAGTTGGCTATCCAGAACGGGCATGGCGATCCTTCACAAAGGCGGCAAACAAAGACACTCGAAGTGCCTGCGCATCAGCATAGGCCAACACACCGGACACGGCAAGCCAGTCAGGTTGCAAATGCTGCCAATCATGGCCATACTTGCAAACATGCCCACCCGCTTTGATTCCTTGCCAAATACACGCCCCGGTCGATCCGGCAGAAAAGCACGTTCGTTGACACCCATCGCCTTTGTCAACGCCATTGTGTTGGCCTACAGCCGCGCTGGCATGGACCCGACGCAGGCTCTGGCGCTGGCACAAATTGCGCCAGAACTTCTGGGTGATCCAGCCGCACGCATCACCGCAACGCAGATGGAAAACATCTCGGGTGTGGCCATGCAGGAGCTCGACGACGAAGGCCTGGGCTGGTTCAGCCGCCGCCTGCCTTGGGGCAGCTACGGCATGCTGGCACGCGCCTCGATCAGTGCGCCCAACCTGGGCGTGGCCTTGAAGCGCTGGTGCCGCCACCATGGGCTGATCACCGATGACATCACTTTAAACTTGTTGGTCAACGGCAACACAGCCAGGCTGAGCATCACCGAACACCGCGATTTCCAGGGTCTGCGTGAGTTCTGCCTGGTGTCGGTGCTGCGCAATGTGCTTGGGCTAGCCTGCTGGCTGATCGACTCGCGTATCCCATTGACCGGCGCACAGTTTCCGTTTGCCGCGCCAGCCCACCAGGACGTGTATTCAGTGCTTTTTTCGGCTCCAGCCCTTTTTACATCAGGGCCAGCTGCTATTGAATTTGATGCCATGTACCTGACGCAGCCACTGCGCCGCGACGAGGTCACCTTGCGCCAGATGCTCCAACGGGCGCTGCCGCTGACGGTGCTGCCCTACCGGCGTGACCGCCTGCTGGTGCAGCGCGTGCGCCAAGCGCTGTCTAGCCAGCCCGATGACACCCACAGCGCCGATGACCTGGCCGCGCTGCTGAACCTGTCAGCGCGTACCCTGCATCGCCAGCTCAAGGACGAAGGCGCGTCCTTGCAGGCGATCAAAGACGAGGTGCGCCAGGCCCGTGCCATCGACCTGCTACAACGCAGCCGGCGCCCGATCAAGCAGGTGGCGCAAGCCGCCGGGTTTCAAAACGAGAAAAGTTTTATCCGCGCCTTCAAAGGCTGGACCGGCCAGTCGCCTGACCAGTTTCGGCGCCTGGGGTCACCAAACAGCGCCCCGTGAGCAAGAGAAACAGATCGCAGCGTCTAAGCACCGTGTTTTTTGCAAAACGCAGCAAATTCCTCTGCGCTTGCATAGGATTTTTGCGTCCCCGGCTTGGTGACCGCGTCTGCCGCATACAAGGCGGCCTTCTTGAGTGAGGACAACACGTCGCCGGAAGCCACATAAAAGTGGGCAAAACTGCCAATGTAGGCGTCTCCCGCACCGGTGGTGTCGACCGCCTTGATGCGGTCAAACCCGGGAATGAATTCCTGCCGATCTTGCGTCACCAACATGGCGCCTTTTTTGCCCATCGTCACCACCACGGTCTTGATGCCTTTGGCAATCAGCACCCGCGCCGCCGCGACCACTTGTGCGGTGTCGTCCGTTGGCATCTGGGTCATCGTTGCCAATTCGGTTTCGTTGGGGACGATAAAACTTGCCTTGAGGCATTTGCTCAAGTCAAGATCCGGGGCCGCTGGCGCCGGGTTCAGCAGCGTCTCAATGCCATGCCGGGCGCCAAACTCAATGGCGTGGTAGACCGTCTCCAGCGGAATCTCAAGCTGCAAAATGATCAGCTTGCAGGTCTTCAGATCGGCCTCAGCACGATCCACATCCGCTGGCATCAGTTGGCCGTTGGCACCTTTGATGATGAAGATGCAGTTCTCTGCGCTGGAATCCACAAAAATCGGCGCCACCCCGCTGCTGGCGCCCGGTACGGTGTCAACATAACGCGCGTCGATGCCGTTGTTGATGTAGTTCTGCCGTGTGTTGGGGCCGAACATGTCGTCGCCCACCTTGGTCAGCATCAACACGTCGGCACCCAGGCGCGCTGCGGCGACCGCCTGGTTTGACCCCTTGCCGCCGAACCCCATGGAAAACTCGGGCGCTTCGATGGTTTCGCCTTTACGCGGCATGCGATCCGTGTAGGTGACGAGATCAACCATGTTGCTGCCAATGACTGCAATACGTCCTGCCATAACAATCCTCTTTTGGTTAAGCGCTTTGGGTGTTCAGGCTGGTGATGGCCTGCTCAATCACATTGGCCCCTTGTGGGTCGAGGTAGCCGAGCCTGACTTTGAAGTGTGCGGTCTCGCCACCAGCCAGGCTGCGGACATTGCCCTTGGCTTTTTCGGCCAGGTAACCTTCGGGTTCGCAGCTTCCAGGCAACGCAAAGGCACCCACCTCTTGGTCAGAATTGCAAAGAATCCAGCGGATCGTTTTGGGCATGTTTTTGGGTGCCCAGGACATGTAGAAACCGTCTTGCTCGGGCCGCCGCACCATCATGTGGGTCAGCCCGTTTTGGTCTGATTTGAGATGTCGGATGAAAAAAACCTGCTCCGGGTTGTACTGCGCAACGTCGTGCAACACCTCGGAGCGTTCCGGGTGTTTGGCCAGTTCGTTGATGAGCGTCTGGTAAGCCGGTGTCGGCTGGATATGTCCGGGGATCGAAGTTCTGACACAGGTGTCGCTGGGGCTGAAGTCCGCCGCCTGAAAAATCTTGCCATCCTTCACCAGGCCGAAATTGACATGACTGATGTACATCAGGTCCATCGGGGCACCAGACAGATTCTGGACCTTCATTTCGAGATCAAACAAGCTCTCATTCGGGCGCAGAACAATCCGTGGTGAGGCCAGGTAATGGTTGCCAAATCCCATGGCGTATTCCCATTCACTGAGCAGCGACACATAAAAACCGTCCTGGTCTTCACCGCAAACGATACGCGCACGGTCCATCGGTGCACAAGGCATTTCGCCGTGCAACGCATGGGTGTCTTCGGGTGAGGGGCAACCGTTGCGCAGCAGCCCACTGTGGTAGGCGAAGCAGCCATAAGTCTGCAGAATGTCGGTCGCCGGGCAGGGTTGTTTAAACATGCTTTTCATGCCCAGGCTGACGCCGTCAAACACCGCCTCCCAGACCATCTGCCCCATGAACGGCAGCACGATCAGGTGACCACGACTGTTCTTGAGGCGCAAGGCCTCAACACCACTGTCATAACGAAACAGGCTGACGGACATGTCACCTGCGGCAAAAACTTCCTGTTCGCTCGACGTAAAAAACGTTTTTTTCAGTTCAATGCTGATGTCGCGCATCATGATTTCCCCCGCCGTTTTTCCAGAACCATATTGAGAATGATGACGCCCACAAGGAACGCCCCGAAGATAAAGTCAATCAGGTGGATGCTGAAGCGCATGATCTGGAACCCGCTGGAGAGGAACATCAGCGCCAGCACAGCAATACAAATGCCCAGAACGCCCCCCTTGCCGCCAGCAGGGTTGGTACCACCCAGTACCGCAATCAACAAGGCCTGCAGCAGGTAGGAATTGCCATAGTCAGACTTCGCCGCGTTGACCCGTGCCGAGAGCAATATCCCGGCCATGCTGGCCAGGAAACCACTCATCATGTAGCTCAGGAAAACCATTTTTTCGCGCTTGAGACCGGCGAACAGTGCTGCCTTGGCGTTGGTGCCGATCAACATCAAGTTGATACCAAAAACCGTTCTAGACAACAGGAATGCAATGATGGAGGCGATCACCACAAAAATCAGGAACGGGATCGACACACCGAACACCGTTCCCCCACCGATTTCAGCCCAGTATTTCGGAAACCCGGTGATGGCCGGCCCGCCAGTGATGACCAAGGCAAAACCGGTGAACAGCTGGCCGGTGCCAATGGTGGCCAGGATCGGCGTGATGCGCATGCGTGTGATCAGAAACCCATTCAAGGCACCTGCCAGTGTGCCGACACCCAGCGCCAGGATCGCGCCGACACCCACATGTATCAGTTGTTGCGCGTCCGACATCGACGTGTCGGTCCCGATGGTGTTGGCGAAATAAACGCCCGCCAAGATCGAGGACAAGTTGGCGATCCCGATGATCGACAGATCAATGCCCCCCGTAAGCATGGCAATCATCATGGCGATCGACAACAGCCCGATTTCGGGAAACAAGAACGAGATGGACTGGAAGTTGTAGTACCGCAAGAACTTGTCCGGCGACACGATGCTCATCGCCACAAAAATGAAGACCGTGATCAGCACCAGCTGAATCAGGTTGTTGTCGCGTTTCAAGAACTTGCGTGAATCAAAATCTGTATTCATTGGGGCACCTCAATTACGTGCGACTCTTGCGGTCACGCTTGGCGGAGAAAGCTGTCGCCACGATCAGGATGACCCCCAGAACAACCAGTTGCCAGGTGGTTTCGACCTTCATGAGGATCAGGCTGTTCTTGACCATGACCAGCATAAAAACACCCATCATGGTGCCGATCACGCTGCCGCTGCCGCCAAAGATCGAGGCACCGCCAAGCACCACGGCGGCAATCACCTGCATGTCCATGCCAACAAAGTCGCGCGGGTTACACAGCCAGATCATGGAGGAATGCAGCATCCCGGCGAAGCCAGCGAGGGCACCGCAGGCACAGTACACAAAGAAGGTGGTTTTTTTCAGGTTGAAACCGACCCGGCTGGCGGACTCGGCAGAACCACCCATCGCGTACACACTGCGCCCCAGCATGGTGTATTTCAGGAGGATGTGAATCAGCAGCGCCACCCCGAGATAAATCAGCAACATGCTGGTCATCCCCGAGGTGGTTCCATCGGGTTTGACCACCGTGTAGATGTCCGACTTGGTGAAGTTGATCAGCACCTTGGGAAAGCGATCAATGTTGATCATGCTGGTACCAATGATGCCCAGAATCAGCCCGCGCACGATGCTGGCTGTGCCCAGTGTCACGATCAGCGGGATCATCTTGAACCGATACACCAGCAGCGCGTTCAAGGCCCCCAGGATCAAGCCAATCAGGGTGGCGACCAGAAACGGAAGCAACACACCGTCGTATTGGGTCAGCAACATGCCATGGATCGTGAGGTACATGCCCGCCACGGCCACCGCCGGGAAGGAGACATCAATGCCCCCCGAAATCATCACCAGCAACACACCCAGGGCCATGATGCCGATGATGATGTTGCTCTGGAGCAGGCTGAACAGGTTGTCAAGGTCCCAAAAAGCCGGGTTCACGGCGCCGATCAGCAGCATCGCCGCGATGATGATCAAACCAATGACGGCTTCGGAATTGCGGAAGAATTTCATACTGGCCACCTCAACCGAAGGATTTCAATTTGGCGTTGATCTCGTCTTCTGAGGTCTGGCTTGCCACCAGTTCCTCCAGGAAGCGCCCTTTGTGCATCATCACAATGCGGTTGCAGTTTTGGATCAACTCGGGAACGTCGTCAGAGATCATGATGACGCTCAAGCCGTTCTCCTGCTGGGTCAGAGCCCGGATGATCTTGTGAATCTCGGCTTTCGAGCCGACGTCCACACCAACCGTCGGGCCGTTCAATATCAGCACTTCCGCACCCGTCATGAGCCAGCGCCCGATCACCACACGCTGGGCATTTCCCCCAGAGAGTTGGTTGACCGGTTTTTCACCACTCGGTGTGGCAATCGTCAATTTGTTGATCATCTCCGCCGCCAGGCGCGCGGCCTTCTCACGGTCAATGACCAGATAACGCGACAACCGCTCGTACATGGTCGACAACAGGTTGCGGTTGATCGACTGGGTTGGAAAGATGCCTTCGCTCAGGCGATCTTCGGGCACGTAGGCGATCCGGTGCGCGATCGCGTCTTGCACCGAGCCGATCTTGGCCGGCTGGTCNTTGANGCGGANCTCACCACTGAAGCCGGTGATCAGGCCGAACAGGGACAGTGCAAATTCGGTCCGACCGGAGCCAAGCAGGCTGGAGATGCCAACAATTTCGCCGGGGAAAATCTTGAAATTCAGGTCTTCGTAGCTGCCGGGCAAGCTCATGTGGCGCACCTCCAGCCGCGGTGTGACTGCTGTTGTGGCTGGCTTCCAGTTGAAGTGATTCACCTCAATGTCGTGCCCGGTCATGTGTTTGGTGATCAGCGCTTCGGTGAAATCACGGGTCGGCCCGTCGGTGATCTTGCGCCCATTGCGAATCACCGTGATGCGTTCACTGATGTCGAGCATTTCGCGCATCTTGTGGCTGACAAACAAGATGGCGATGCCACGGCGCTGGATATCGCGCACGATATCAAACAAGGTCGTGATTTCTTTGCCGGTCAGAGCGGTCGTCGGCTCGTCCATGATGATCAGCCGCACGTCGTTCATCATCGACCGTGCAATCGCGATCAGCTGTTTTTGCGCCGTGGGCAAGGTGTCGATCTTGGCGTCCAGATCGATGTCTACGCCCAGGCGCTGCAAGGCCTGCGACGCCAACTGGCGCGACTTCTTCCAGTTCACCCAGGTTCGTTTTTCGCGCAACTGGGTATTGATCGACAGGTTTTCCGCCACCGTCAGGTTGCCAAACAGCGAAAAATCCTGATAAATCACCTGCACACCGCGTTCAATCGCGTCTACCGGTGATTTGGCAACAAACGGTTTCCCGTCGATCAGTATCTCGCCTTCGTCCGGCTGGTACACGCCGGAGATGACCTTGATGACGGTGGACTTCCCCGAACCGTTCTCACCGGCAAGACAATGAATTTCACCGGGCATGATGCGCAGTGATATTTGATCGAGCGCTTGGACCCCCGAGAACCTCTTGCTGACGTTCCTTAACTCGAAATAGGCATCTGACATTTACTCCCCCCGGCTTGCAGATCCAACGACAACTTGGGGCACTTCACAGACGAAGCGCCCCACCCGGCAATCAGAAGTTGTACTTGCCCATGTTTTCTTTGGTGACACCCACCCAGCCTTGGCCATACAGCAAGTTCGGCTTCTTGGCATCCGGGCTGATCAGGTTCCCGTATCCTTCCAGACCCAGGTTCAGACCGGCCTTGATCTGAGCCTTCTTGCCCGAGAGCACCATCACTGCCAGTTCGTTCATGGCATAACCCGCCACTGCCGGATCCCAGAACTGGATGTACTGGATGTTGTTGTTTTTCAGGTATTCACCCGCCACCGACACCAGTCCGGTCCCGGCGAAGGAGATCTTCCCGTTCAGACCACGCTCGGCGATCAGACGGCCGGCACCAGCCGAAGTTGGCATAGGTCCACCAAGCACACCTTTGAGCTTGGGGTAAGTGGTCAGTGTTTCCTTGAGCTTGGTGTAGTCGGTATTGGCGTCGTCAGACGTTTCAAGACGTTTGGTCACTTCCTGCATCTTGGGGAAGTTTTTCTTCTGATAAGCCACGCCGCCGTCAATCCACTCGTTCTGCGACTTGGAGGTCAAGCTGCCGACGGTGGCGACATACTGGCCTTCACCGCCCATCGACTTGGCCAGCACTTCCATCAACTTGGCGCCATAGGCCAGATTGTCAAAGGCTTCCAGCGTGAAGTCCGAGTTCTGCAGGTTGGAGGCTTCGTGCGCAATCACCACAATGCCACGATCACGTGCCTTCTTGAGAACAGGCTCAACGGCTTCGACCGAGAACGGCACCACACAAATGGCATCCACACCTTGAGCGATCAGGTTTTCGATGATCTGCACCTGGGCTGCCGCATCGGCCTGTGAGGGGCCAACCATCCAAGTGTCGTGACCGGTATCGGCCTTGAACTGGTTGACACCATTGCGCATACGGTCAAACCACGCGATGCCATCCACTTTGACCACGGTGGCAATCGTGAACTTTTTCTTGGTTGCCGTTGCCGTGATGTCTTTGCTGACTTTGCTCACGTCAACA
>WSSedL1CaDRAFT_10002096_pt1 | contig 10544 bp, 6 predicted proteins | sample WetSurSL1Cattail_FD_9464 | JGI IMG/M metagenome (IMG submission 9464)
TCCATTTTAGATGTGAGTTGAGCGAAGTGAAGCCCTGTGAAGCGATTTACAGGACAGGGTGGGCTGCCATGAGCAAAAACTGGCAGAAAGCAATAGGCATGTCAGACCTGTCCCGAAGGTCGTTACAGTTTATTTTATACCCTAGAAAACAAACATGCAATTATTTTTTATTGCTTTTTCTTATGCGTATTCGTGCGACGATAAAAATCCCCAAACAATTTTCATAACTACAAAGAAGTCGCCCCTATATTTGTTGCCAAATGGCGTTATCAATGGGGGTTCAGAGTACAGCATCATAATTAATTTCTGGTAACCTGATGAATATTGCCAATTGGCGGACAGATTAACTTCTGTTATCATCATCTTAAATTTAAAGTTTTATCAATCATAATCTTGTTATTTAGCCGTTTCAAACTGCAGCTTTCAACATACAGGCTATGCTGAAAAATGATGATATCCTGATTTGACAAGCACTCGATGAGAAATTTTTCTTTTTCTTTTGTTGCCAATTCGGGATCAATATCATATCCCATATTGACCTCTGGATTTAAATGTGCTGAGGAAGGAAAGAGGTCAGCACCAAATAAATAGGTTTTATCTTTAACCCTGATAACAGGTATGATTTGTCCTGCCGTATGTCCATTAGCAAATCTGAAGAATATATTGGGCAAATAGCTTCCTTCCTCAGTTATAAAATTAACGGGATAATAATTTGGAAGTGGTTGTATATTTTCCGGAAGGAAGGAGTCTGCTTCTTTTTCAGTTGGATGTTGGGCGCTATCCCATTGTTTTTTTGATATCCAAAGGGTAGCTTTGGGGAAAGCGGGTACAATGGTATCCTCATCTTTAAGAAGGCAACCTCCACAATGATCGAAATGTAAATGTGTCAGAACTACATCTGTAATATCCGCGTTCGTAAGTCCCAGATCCGTTAGTTGTTTTGATAATAAAAAGTTACCATTCAGATAAAAAGATTGGAAGAACTCATTGTTTTGTTTGTTGCCAAATCCGGTATCAATCAGGATTTTTTTATAACTATTGATAATGAGTACAGATCGCAGTGCCCAATTGGATAGCTGGTTCTCTGCAGGATAATATTTAGGCCAGTCGGTTTTTGTAATCATTTCCTCACCAGGCACTTTGAAATTATCAAAACGGATGGGATATATTCCAATGTTCATAATTTTGAGATAATTCTTTCCAACTAAAAGTAATATTTTTTCGAATGAAATCTCACACAAAAATAAAGCAGGATCCCCTAATCTCCAGAGATTTTAAATTGCTTCAGGGAGGCCATTTCCCAAATTGGGGGAAGTTTGAGAAAGAGGTAAAACGCTACATATTAGACATTTGAACAGAGAGCGAAAATGACATTTCATTGTCTATAATTAAGTCTAATTCAAAAATTTTATTATAATTTCGCGGTCGATGATTTTGGGTTAGTTAGCATTAACAAATTAATAAAATTACCAGCGATGAATATTACTTCTGTTAAGAAAGCACATATTTTATCTGCTTTACTATTTATTTGTTTTGTTCAATTTTCTTTTACCAGTATAAAGGAAAGTTCTCAGACCAATGAACTGAAAACGTTGCACCATGATTTACAGAAAGCGACAGATACTACTAAAATTAGAATATTGCTTGATGTTGCATGGTATTATATGACCATTAATACGGATTCAGCTTTAGTATATGGCAAAAAGGCATTAAATCTTTCAAGGGGAGTAAATGATTTATTTATGGCCAAATCCGAAAGTATTTTAGGAGATGCATATAACCTTTCCGCAGATTATGAAAAAGCAATAAAGTATGATCAGGAAGCATTTCATCATGCACAAAAATCAAATTATAAAACGGCTTATGCAATTCTGCTGAATAACATAGGTACAAATTATTTGATGCTTTATGGCTTTGACAAGTCGCTGGAATATTTCACAGAAGCTCTGAAATACAGCAAAACATACGATGACAAGGTGCTTACGTATGCAAATTTAGCGCAGGTACTGATGTACCAAAATAAATTTGAAAAGGCTGACGAATATTATGAAATGGCATTGAAACTGGCAAAGCAGGAAAATAATACCAAAGATATCGCAACAATTTATGATAGACTTGGAGAATTGTGCCAATTGAAAAAATCATATAGTAAAAGTTTATATTATTTTGAAGAGAGCCTAAAGATGTTGAATGCCAATGATCTTTACATGAGATCAGAATGTTTGAGGGGGATTACAGTAAGCTATATCGAAGCAAAGCAATTTGAAAAGGCCCTGGAAGCTGCCGAACAGGCCGATTCAATTGCAAAAAAAGGAGGATTTATTTTTGAGCTGAAAGATATCAATTTATTATTATCACAAATACATGAAGCGTTGGGTAAGCCCATAGCAGCATTGACTTATCATAAAAGTTATGTGGTATATAAAGACAGCATTTTTAATATTGAAAAAAATAAACGCATGAATTTTTTGCAAACGGAATTTGAAACCAGACGAACAGAATTACTGGTTGATCACTTGCAAAAAGAAGCTGCATTTCATCGGACAATGAACTATGTGTATTTGATTGTGGGCATTTTAACGATGTTGGTACTGTTTTTCTTTATTAAAGATATCAGGCAAAAAAACAAGAAACTTCAGATAGGTAAGGAACTGGCTGAAGAAAGGTTAAAAAATGAACAAGAAAAAGCTAAGATAGCACATGAACGATTATTACAACAAAAGGAAAAGGAACAACTCGAAAAACAAAAACTTGAATTGACATTGGATGAGAAATATCGCGAAATATTAACCCATACTTTGCAAATTAACCAGCAAAAGGAAGTGTTAACATCCATTCAATCAGAGATTACAGATATCATAAAACTCGAAGATGCCCAGGAAATAATAAATTCTGTCAAGCTTTTTACCTCTGAAATTAAAAACAGAATTGATTTAAGTGACGATTGGCAACAAATCAAATTACATTTTGAAAAAGTTCACCCTGAATTTTTCGATAAACTTAAAAGTGATTTTCCAGAACTTACGACCCATGAGTTAAAATTGTGTGCATTCACAAAACTCAAATTTAGCAGTAAAGAAATCGGGCGTCTTATAAACATCAATCCTAAGAGTGTACAAATGTTGCGTTACAGGGTCCGAAAGAAAATGAATATCCCGGAAGAGGTTAATTTCAATGATTTTATTACTGAAAGGGCTTAAAGCTAGTCATTTGCTTCGCGTCATTTACCTTTCGTGTCATTTGCCTTCGGCGTCATTTTAGAACTTGACAGCCCTTCAAAGGCCTTCAAAGGGGGAATAGTCGCAATATTAAGAAAATTGCAGATGAATTCATTCAACCCTGAATTCATTAGTAGTAATTAATTTTAATGACAGCGTAGCTTAATGTCTAATGATGCCGAAGGCAAATGACTATCTTAAATATTATTGATACGATTTCTTAGCTTTCCTTGTTTCCGTAGTACAGCGAATGCGTTTTACCTGGCTTCCAAATTTAAGAGAAACCGATAGTTCATGAGATCCATAGGTATATCTTGTAATCTCATTATTCCCATAATCGAAAGAATAAGTAAAGAACAAACGATTGTACCTGAATCCCATCAGAGCAATAAAGTCATTACTTGTTCTGTAACCAGCGCCAAACCAAAGATCGTTTTGGTATATCATTCTTAAAACAACGTCGGCCTGCGCCATTATTCCCGATTGAAACTGATCATTGGTTTTTATTAATAAAGAAGGCTCGTATTGCCAGCGAGTGCTTGATTTGAAATCTCCAAGATAAGAAGTAAGTAAATAATAGGTACGTCTGAAACGCAAATTAGTAGAGGTTAAATTAACTTCTGTATTACCAAAAATGATTGAAGACTGTAATAGTTGCACAGCAGATAAACCCACTTGAAACCTTGGATATTTCAGGTTGATGCCAAAGGCAACATCGGGCATCCAAATAGAACCATTTGAGAGCCCTATCATCACATCATTATTATTTTCAAAGTTTAGGTATTTGGCTCTGATACTCATTTGTGTGAAAGAGCCAGTAAGGCCAAAAGAAAGTTGTGCGGGGTTCAGATAAAGATGATAAGCGTAAGTAGCATTTAACCCTTGTCGTTGCAAGGCTCCATTGAAATCGCTCACAAAGCTAATGCCCCATCCCACATTACTTTTATGAATACTTTCATATTTATTACCAGAGGCACTAAGCGGTTTGGAATATTCCTTGTCCAGCGTTCTATGTTGTATGCTAAAGGAATATGTTTGCGGGGTTGGAACACCATCGCCAAATCCTACCCATTCCTTCCGACCAGTAAGATTTACTATCGTACGTCCGTCCGAGCCTGCCATTGCTGGATTCACAATAAACTCATTCATCATATACTGGCTATATCGGGGAACTTGTTGTCCATAAGTAATGGTTACGTCAATTCTGAATTGAAGGATAATTGCAGTAAGAACGATTTGTAAAAATGTTTTCATCTTAAAATTTTTATTAAAGCTTGATCAACAAAAATGTTCATCAATAGCTAATGATCATTTCGGAAATTTAATACAGTACTGTAACGTAACCCTTTAAAGGTACAGTACCATCTCCCATGTCGATGATATAATAGTATGTATCCACAGGAACCAGTTGACCGCTTCTTTTTCCATCCCAACTGAGGGGATATCCTTTTTCACTCTGATAAACGGCCATACCCCAACGATTAAAGACCTTGACAATACAAGCAGGATATTGTTTCAGAAATTTAATATTCCACTCATCGTTCATTAAATCGCTATTAGGTGAGAAAGCTGTTGGTACGGTTCTGTTTACTTCAAGATAAATGGTTGTAGAACAAGTGGTAAAATTACGGGATCGGTCTGTAATAGTCCATTTCATCAGATTTATATCGTTTCCTGTTATTTTGAACCCTGCAAATTCAGGGAGTTCATGATAATCACTCTCGTTATAATTGAAAGTATAAATCAAGGCATTTGCGGGGCAATTATCAGTTGCAATGGGGATGAGGCCTCTATCAGCATCGCTAAGGATGTAAAATAATCCGTCCGGACTATATTGAGCTTCAACATGATATTCCGACAGGCAATTAAGTATTACAGGAGTTTCTGTATCGAACATTCTAATGGTTATGATAGATGTATCGGTACATAGCGTAATGGTATTGGTGGTTACTAATTGAACAGTACCTATGGTATCGGTCCAAGCGACAGTTATTGTGGAGGGTTGTGCTCCTGTGGCATAAGTTCCTCCAGTCACATACCATGCATAGGAATATTGGCTGTTATTATCAGTAGAATAGTCACTGTATAGTGTGCCCGGGCAAAGATTTTGGTCACCATAGATTGGAGACGTTGGATTTGGATTGATTACAAATGAACTGGTATCACTACTGGAACAATTATTAGCATCAGTATAAGAATAAATCATCTGATGTGTACCAGCGCTCAGTGATTGGCTGTTATTTTGGGTCATCACACTTCCATCGATGCTGTATTGGCCGCCTGAAGGCATACCCCCTTGCAGTTGTACAGCATTCTGGCAAAAGGTGCCAGGTATTGTCAAAGAGACTAAAGGCAATGGTGGACCTTGAATTTGCCCTCCCTGGACAGTCAATGCAATCACCTTGTTATAAATATTTGATAGAGCGGAGGTTTTAACCAGTGTGCCTATAGGAACTCCTGCAATTACCAATGTATTATTTCTTACGGTATCTCGTTTGTCATAAATACCATTTCCAGTGTATTCAACGTCGTATACATCGCCTTCTGCAGCTCCTGTAAGGCTATAAGTTATAATCCCCAATTCCCCGCACCGGGTAGGACTGGTATAGGTAACATTAGTAATAACTGGTGGATCCGGGGCATACTGGAGTACGAATACAGTGTCTGAGATTACACCGGCACCAGCGATGATGATGGTATCAATTCTGTCTTCTCCGGTTAAATTAACTCCTGTTGAGACGGTAATAGTTCCATTATTGGAACCAGCCAGAGAGCTTAAACTAAGCCATGTATTATGTGAATAGATGGTCCAGGAAGTATTGGAAGTAATATCAAAAGTTTCAGTACCGGGTTCGGGATTCATTTCCACTATTTCTGGTGTTGTCAGAAGAGAAAGTACGATGTTAACTGTGTTTGTTGCAGTAACCAAGGTAAGACCCGGGAATAGAGGGTTGGTCATTTTACATAAATATACTCCGGACCCATTGGTTGTGAATATACCGGTGTTGTTGGTTTCTGCCGCAAGTTCATCTTTATAGAAAACAAAGGTAGTGGCATTGCCATTGATCATTGCTTCTGATGAATAATCGATGGTTACATTACTTGTAAATGATTTGTTTGGCAAAAAAATGGTATCCTGTGGGGTATAATCGTAAGTCGCTGCCTGCAGACCTGTTTTTAAGGACGAGAACGGCAGTCTGTTGGTGTCACATGATAAAGCTATTAATTGTGTTAAGGCTGATAAATCAAAGTTGGATAATTGATTAGTAAAGCAATTTAAATATTGTAAGCTAGTCAGGTCAGAAACGTTTAGGTTGGATAATCGATTAGCAGAACAATCCAAATATTTCAGCGTAGATAGTCCCGATATGTTTAGGCTCGAAATTTGGTTAGCAGAGCAATCCACGGCTTCCAACCTGACGAGCCCCGACAAATCTAAGCTCGACAATTGATTATGTTTGCAATAAAATTGTTGTAAATTAATCAGCCCCGACATATTTAAACTGGTCAATTGATTATAAGCACACTCCAAAGATTCTAGCTTAGTCATTCCCGATAAATCCAACGCTGGTATATTATTACGCCAACAAGCCAAAATACGCATTTGAGTTAATCCGGATATATTCAGATTAGTCAATTGATTATGAACACATTGCAACCATGTTAATTGGGGTATTACCGATAAATCTAAGGTCGTTAATTGATTATAAGAACAATCCATTTGAGTTAAGCTGGTAAGTCCCGATAAATCAAGGCTTGTCAGTTGATTACCATCGCAATTCAAAGTATTCAGATTGACCATACCCGATAAATTCAGGTTGGGGATTTGATTTTGAGAACAATCCAACATTTGCAATTGAGTTAAGCCGGAAACATCCAAATCTGGTAATTGATTTTGACTACAACTTAAGGCGGTAAGATTTACTAGGCTAGATACATTGAGGTTGGTTAATTGATTGGAATAACACTCCAAACCATGCAGGTTAGTCAACCCAGATATGTTAAGGCCGGTTAATTTATTAGATTGACATTGTAAGGAAGTCATATTAGTCAATTCCGTTACATCCAATGTCCCTGTTAAACTCATGCTTTTTATCCACAAATAATAGACTCTTTTAGGCATGCTGTTATCCCAGGTTATACCCGTCCAAAGTCCAGGGTCAGCTTCTGTGTTCCAATTCAGTTGATTTGAGCCATCACAGGCAGCGTCAATGGCCAGTAAAGCATTTAAATCAGTGGAATTGTAAGTTTGTGAATATAAGGAAAGGGTCGTGAATATAGTAATGAGGATAATGAGGGTAGAGCTTTTCTTCATCGGCTTGGTATATTTTGTTAATCATTAACTTAGGTAGATGCTCCCATTACGGAAGCGCAAAAATATAAAAAAACATTGAATTCACAATAGTTTACGTAAATACCAAATTGTGAGTTAGTAGCAATTGTTTTGTAGCGATAAGTTAGTTGGGTTGTCGCAATATTCCTCATAAACAAAAAACAATTTCGAAATAACAAAGTTTGATACTTTTAATTATTATTTATTGTACAATGGTCAGGATGCAATTTGGCAGGTTAACATAACCAACGATGTAAAATATTTATATATAACAATTTAACTTGTTATATTTTATCTTTAAATATTAAATGATATATTCGCAGTACCAATTGGAACATACTATTTTGGAGGTCATTATATAATTTAAACTTAAGATTAATGAGTAAGGTTTTAACCAACCATAAAAATTTGGTTTTTATTTTGTTAATTATTAGTCTGTATACATTTACATCCTATCTGGTAAGGGCAGATTCCGGAACCAAAGAGTTAAAAAATCTTTTCCTCAAACTTCAAAAAACTTCAAGTGATACCGCCAAAATCAGTGTTATGCTTGAGATTCACCAACGCTATATGAACATAAATGCAGATTCCTCACTTGTTTATGCAAAAATGGCCTATCGGCTTTCTAAATCTGCTAACAAATATATCATTAGAACTGCAAAAACCTTAGGTGTTGCATACAATATGGCAGGGGATTATGAAAATTCTATTAAGTATGAAATCGAAGCGTTAACAACATCACAGGCCATGCATGATTTGAGGTCGTCTGCCATTATTTTGAGTAATATTGGTACTAATTATCTGTTTTTAAATGAATTAGATAAGGCATTTGAATATTTCAACAAAGCATCGGAAGCCAGTATGGATTATAAAGGCAAAATATCAGCACTCGTGAATTTAGGTCAGGTATTTGCTTCCAGTGAGCGATATTCCCAGGCACACGATTCTTATAACAAAGGGTTATTAATGGCCCAGAAAGAGCATAATATCAAGGACGAAGCTATTATTTATAACCGGATTGGAGAACTATATTTAATGGAAGCCAATTATACTAAAAGTTTATATTTTTTGAATAAATCTCTTTCCTTATTGGATGATAAGGATCTTTATTATAAGATAGACGGGTTGAAATGTATGTCCGAAGATTATCTTTTAACAGGCCGTTATGATATGGGTATTAAGACTGCCAAGCGGGCGGACTCTCTTGCCAGAAAAAACGGATTTGTGTATGAATTAAAGATGATTAATTCTTTAATATCCGAGCTTTATGATTCATTACGAAAGCCTGATTTATCCTTGATTTACTACAAAAATTATGCTTTTTTTAAGGATAGCATTTTTAACATAGAAAAAAACAACAGGATGCATTTTTTGCAAACGGAGTTCGAAACCAGACAAAAAGAAATGCAGGTCGAACATTTGCAGAAAGAGGCCGGATTTCACAGGAAAATGAATTACGTATACCTGATTGTGGGGTTTACAATTCTTTTGGCTTTGTTTTTCTTTATTAAAAACATTCGGCAAAAGAATAAAATATTACATTTTGAAAAGGAAAAATTAATTCAGCAAAAAGAAAGAGAAAGACTTGAAAAACAAAACCTGGAGCTAAAATTAGATGAGAAACATCGCGAAATATTAACACATGCGATACAGATCAACCAGCAAAAAGAAGTGCTAACCTCGGTGCAGGAAGAAATAAGTAATATTATCCAATTAGGTAAACCTGATATTATAATCGATTCCGTAAAACAATTGAATGCTGCAATTAAGTCCAAGCTTGATTTAAGTGATGATTGGGATCAGATCAAGGTGCATTTTGAAAAAGTACACCCTGAATTTTTTATCAGGATTAAAGATGATTATCCCGATCTGACAGTAAATGACTTAAAACTATGTGCTTATTCAAAACTCAAATTTAGTAATAAGGAAATAGGGCGTTTGCTAAATATTAATACTTCCAGCGTTCAGGTTTCCCGTTACAGGTTGAAAAAGAAAATGAACCTTCCTGAAGAAATTAATTTTGACGATTTCGTTCATGGGTTATAAATTATGAGCCCGCTCCAAAAACCCCAGATCAGTTCTATACAACTTTGTGTAAAATATTCTTACAAATAGTACAATTTATGAAATAAACACTTATTATACAGTGGCTTATATAAAAATTATTTTAATATTTCAATTTCCATTTTGAATTAAATTATCGCCCAGACATTTAAATTTTATTAAGATTTTTTTAGATATTTTAACAATCCATCTTTTTTCACTTAAAGCATTATATTATAATCAGATAGCTCGCTTTAGTCAATTTGAGAATGTCCAGTACGATTTGCTAGTTTTTATTCAGATTATAAATTTGCCCTCTGTACCATCATTCAAAAATTATGGAGGATTTCTTTATGTTGTTTTGTACGAAAAGATTTCGTTTGTTTTTATCCCTGGCATTAGGGATAATGTTTCTTGGTAGTTGCCCTGCATTTTCAGCTAATGGCGTGACTTTGTATACACCCTATACCAAAATTTCAGTTCCGCCCGGAGAATCCATTGATTACAGCATAGATGTGATCAACAACAGCACTGAACTACAAAATGTGGATATATCGGTAACAGGAATGCCCAAAGGGTGGAATTACGATTTAAAATCGGGAGGCTGGGCTATAGGTCAACTCACCATACTTCCCAATGAAAGAAAAACCGTCTCTCTTAAGGTAGATGTTCCTTTGCAGGTGAATAAAGGAAGTTACAGGTTTAAAGTTTTAGCAGGCGGATTAAGTTCGCTTCCGTTGGTTGTGAATGTATCTAAACAGGGTACATTTAAGACTGAATTTACGACGACCCAATCGAATATGGAGGGACACTCAAAGACAACATTTACATTCAATGCATCCTTAAAGAACCGCACAGCCGATAAGCAATTGTATGCTTTGATGGCCAATACGGCTCCTGGCTGGGAAGCAACTTTCAGGGTTAATTCTAAACAGGTAGCCTCAGTGGAT
>WSSedL1CaDRAFT_10002097_pt1 | contig 10542 bp, 5 predicted proteins | sample WetSurSL1Cattail_FD_9464 | JGI IMG/M metagenome (IMG submission 9464)
GAGTCGTAAAAAATGGCTCGAAGGCGTGATCGAGCTGATCGGCCGTCATGCCCTGGCCGTTATCGACAATGCGGATTTCGATACTGTCGTCGACGCTGCGACTGCTCAAGCGCACCTCGCCCGACCGACCGGCATCCTCGATAGCCTGCACGGCATTGCGCACGATATTGAAGAATAGTTGGTTGATATGCCCGGGCAGGCAAACCATCTTGGGCAATTCGGTCAACTCCAGGGTGATGCCGAGTCCGCTCGGCAACTGGCTGCTCATGACGCTGGCCACGTGGCGCAGGCAGTCATTGAGATCGGCGTATTCCTCGGTCGCCCGATCAACATTGGAAAAGCTCTTGAGGTCGGCGACGATGCGGGCGATGCGTTCGATGCCCTGGGCACTCTCGGCGAGCAAATCGATGGCATCCTCGAGAATGAAGTCGAGATCGAGCTGCGGCCAGGCCGTTTCGGCTTCCGGCAGGCGCTCCTTGAGCTCGGCCAGTTTCCCGAGATAGAGCTTGAAGGTCGCCAGGTTGCTGCCGATGTAAGCGAGCGGATTGTTGATTTCATGCGCCATGCCCGCCGCCAGCTGGCCGACCGAGGCGAGTTTCTCGGCCTGGTAGAGCATCTGTTGGCGCTCCTGCAGCTCGATGACCTGGGCCTTGACCCGAGCGTCTAGTTCTTCCGCAAGCTTCCTGTAGCGCGCTTCGGATTCGAGCAGCCGGGCGTGTTCGCGCTTCAGACTCTCGAAATCCTCGGCCACGGCTTCGAGATGCAGGGTCGACGCCATCTTGAAACGGACCTGGGCGCGCAACAGGGCGACCAGCAGGTCACGGCACCCCAGCAGCAGGTGCGGCGCGGCGCTGGCGCTGGCCAGGTAACCAAGCGCTTCGAGCTCGAGAATCAGCGGCTCACGCCTGGCCTCGCCGGCGAGCACACCCCACAAAGTCCGGCCGGTGGCATCGAGCACGGCCACCTCACCGAGCAAGCCGGCCAGCACCGGCCCAAGACGGGCCAGCAGCGCCGGCTCAAGCAGTTCGTCGAGACGCCATTCATGGTCGAAAGACTTGTCGCTCACGACTGCCCCAGCGCACCGGCGACAAAGGCCGCCTCGTCCAGTCCATGCTCGCTGGCCAGCGCCATGGATTCGACATGATGCTGGTAAAGGGCGCGCAACAGGGCCGCGAAACTTTCGGCGACCCCCCGGCCGTGCAAGGCCGCCGCGAAGACCAACGGCCATGGCGCCGCCGACCAGCGTTCGCGGATTTCGTCTTCCGGCACCGCCCCCGGCAAATCGCGCTTGTTGAACTGGACGACCAGCGGCAGATGCTCGAAATCCAGACCGACCCGCCGGCAATTGTCGCTCATGCTCTGGAAGGATTCGGCGTTGTTCGTTTCCTGTGCCCGGTCCGAATCGGCCACGAAAACGACGCCGTCGGCGCGCGACAGCACGGCCTTGCGTGTCCCGTCGTGGGCCACCTGACCGGGCACGGTAAACAGGCGGAATTTGATCAGCAGCCCGGAGGGGGCGCGAAAACCGAGCGGCAGCAGGTCGAAGAACAGCGTCCGGTCATCCTTGGTTTCCATGGTCATCAGCTCGCCCTTGAGCTCAGGTGACAGCAGGTCGTGCAGACGCAGCAGATTGGTCGTCTTGCCACTCTGCGCCGGGCCGTAATAAACCAGCTTGAAGCTCAGGCTATTGCCTTCGCGCTCGGCCATGGTTCAGCTTTTCGGCTGGAATTCTGGATCAAGCAGGACTGAACCGTCCGGCCCCCAATTGACTTCGGTGATACCGGGCTCGATCGCCTCGAGGCGCTGCGCTTCAAGCTCCTCCGGCGTGGCATCGCCCATTTCCAGGCGCACCAGATTGGCCAGCTGGCGGTTTTCGAGCAACAGTTCGCGGTGCGCCAGGGCCTGGCCGATCGCCGACATCAGTTCGTAATCGTTCCACGGCTTGGCGATAAAACGCTCGATACCGACTTCATTGACCGCCCGCAGCAGCGCGTTGAGGTCGGCATAGCCGGAGAGGATCAGGCGGGCCGCATCGGGCTGCACGGCCTTGGTGGCCTTGAGGAACTCGACGCCATCCATGAGCGGCATGCGAAAATCGCTGAGAAAGAGGTCGTACTCTTCATGCTGGGCATGCTCCAGGGCCTCTTTCGGCGAACTGAAGGCATCCACCTCGAGGCTGAAACTCTTGTTGCCGTAGCTGCAGGGCGCAACGCGAAGCAGGCGTTGCAGGGACTTGAGGATGGATTCCTCGTCATCAACAAGCATGATCCGGCTCATTTTTCCTCCTGGCGGATGTAAAGCGTCAAATTGCGCTGTTCGCCCTGTTCGAGCTTGACCAACTGACCAATGATATCGGCGGTCAGCAGGCAGCCCTTGGCAAGTAACAGGTAGCCATCGCTGTGGGCAAGATCCCGGCTGAGCACCATGCCCGCCTTGAGTTGTAGGGGACGCATCGGCAATTCCGTCGGGCCGCCCTTCTGGCTTTCGCCGATCAGTTTGACAGCGGTATCGAGGACCACCGGATCATAGCGTTTGCCACGATTGTCGATCAGGAATTCCAGCGCCTCTTCCGGGCGTAATGGACGCTGGGCCAGGGTGCCGATCTGCAGCGCATCGTAGTCGTTGGCCACGGCGAGGATCCGGCTGCCTTTCGGAATGGCGATGCCGGCCAGACGATCCGGGTAGCCGCTGCCATCGAAACATTCGTGGTGGTGGCGGACAAGAACGGCGGCTTCGCGAAATTTCTCGATGGCCATCAGGATGTTCTGGCCGATCTGCGGATGCTTGATGACCTGCGCCCGTTGTTCCTGGGTCAGCGCGTTGAAAGGCTTGGCGAGCAGTTCGTCGGGCAGGCCGAGTTTGCCAATATCGTGCAGCAAGCCGGCCAGCATGATGTTCTGCGCCTCGGTATCGCTCAAGCCCATGCGCTGCGCCAGCGTGCGCGCCATCTCGGCAACCCGCCGGCCATGTCCGGCCAGCCGGGCACCGCCCGGGCCACTGCGCAACTCGACGAGGCCGGCGAAAACCTGAACACTGGTCAGGAAGGATTTTTTCAGTTCGCCGTGCGTCTGCTCGACAAAGCTCAGCGCCTGGCTCAACTCGGCGGTGCGCTCGGCAACTTTTTGTTCGAGACTGGTGTTGAGCGTTTTCAGTTCATCGTTCTGGGTCTGGGTCAGCGCTGTCAGGCGACGGTTCTCGGCTTCCAGGCGCTGACGCTCGAGGGCCTCCTGGACGGTCTTGACGATCTCGATGTCATCCCAGGGCTTGGCGATGTAGCGGTAGATCTCGCCTTCGTTGATGGCCGCCACGGTGGAGGTCACATCGGCATAGCCGGTGAGCAGGATGCGCATGGTTTCCGGCCAGCGCTTGCGAACTTCCTTGAGAAAGGTGGCACCGTCCATTTCCGGCATGCGCATGTCGGAAATAATGAGGTCGACCTTTTCTGTCTCAAGCAGCGCCAGGCCGGCCGCCCCGCCCTCGGCGACGAAAATGCGGTAGCCCTGCGGCCGGAACAGGCGGCGCAGCGCCGACAGGATGCTCGGCTCGTCATCGACGAAAAGCAACGTGGCACTTGGCAGCGTTTCGCTCATTGAGATTTCTCCGTGTTATTGCCGGCACTTTCGCCGGTTTCCGGCTCGATGGGAAGGATGACACGAAAAGTCGTGCCGACCCCGACCTGGCTATCGACTTCGATGCGCCCATGATGCTTGTTGATAATCCCGTAGGACAGGGAAAGACCGAGGCCCGTCCCCTTGCCGACCGGCTTGGTCGTAAAGAAGGGTTCGAAGACGCGCGACAGGTGTTCCGGGGCAATCCCTTTGCCGGTATCGATGACTTCGATGCAGACCTCGCTGTCGCCCCGGCGGGAAGTCCGCAAGGTAATCGTGCCCTGCTTCTCGATGGCATGACCGGCATTGACCAGCAGGTTCATGAAGACCTGGTTGAGCTGCGAAATTAGGCAATGAACCTTGGGAATGTCGCCATATTCCTTGACCACCTTGCACTTGTACTTGAGCTCGTTCCAGACGATGTTGAGGGTCGAATCCAGCCCCTGGTGCAGGTCAGCCCATTGCCAGTCCTGCTCGCTGACATGCGAGAAGCTCTTCAGATCCTGGACGATCTTGCGCACCCGGCTCAGGCCTTCGCGCGATTCGGCCATCAACTGCACGATATCCTGACGCACAAAGCCAAAATCCCGATCTTCCTTGAGGCGAACGATGGCGGCCGATTGCGGTGAATCCCCTTGTTCGGCCGCCGCCTTGTCATAGGCATCGATGATTTCCATGACGTCGCGCAGATAGCCTTCCAGTGTCCCGAGATTGGAATGTACGAAGCCGATCGGGTTGTTCAATTCGTGCGCGATGCCGGCCGCCAACTGGCCGATGGAGGCCATTTTTTCCGATTGCAGCAACTGGTTGTGAGCTTCCTCGAGACGTTTATTGAGGACGCGCTGATCGCTCAGATTGGTCGCCAGCTCCTGCTCCTGGCGCTGGCGCTCGGTAATATCGGTAAGCACACCATCGTAGAACTCGACCTCACCCTGCGCATCGCGCAGCACATTGGTCCGGTCGGCCACCCACAGCAGCTTTTGCCCGGCCGTCACGACGCGATACTCCTGGTCATAGACATTGCGCCCTTCGCTGGTATAACGCGCGACTTCACCAAGTACCCGCGCCAGATCGTCCGGATGCACCAGGTCACTGAAGGTGATTTTCCCGTCCATCAGATCGGCCACGGAATACCCCCAGCGGGCGACATTGTCCGAAACGAAGATCACCGGCCAGCCGGGCGCAGCCCGCCAGCGGAAACAAACCACCTGGCTGGCATTGACCACCTGGGTGGCGATGCGCAGGGCCTGCTCGGCCCGCCGCTGGCCGACAATGCGCCAGACTTCGTTGCTGATTAGCTGGATCGACTCGACATCGGTTTCGGTGTAGAGCGTTGCCTTGTTGCCCAGGCCGGTAATCATGCGCACCCGGCCCTCTTCAAGAACCGGCACGCAGACCAGGCGAAGCAGCGCGGAGTGGCCTGGCGGCAGGCCCTTGCGGTTTTCTGCCGTGGCGTAGTCGTTGATGATCACCGTCTGTTTCTGGCGCGCCGCATCGGCCCAGATGCCTGCCTGACTCAAGGGGTAGTGGTTATCGAAGGTGGCCGTGCAGTATTTGGCCAGCGTGTCTTTCGACCAGGCGACCAGTTCGATGCCTTCGCCATCCTCATTGAGGAAATGCATGAAGGCAATCTGGCTGTCAGTCAGGGCTTCGATCTGGCTCAGCGCATATTGCATGAATTGTTGCTCGCTCAGGCGATAGCTCTGGTAAGGCAAATCGAGCAGGATGGCGGCGCGCTCCGCCTGCAGATCGAGCATCGCAGCAGCCTGGCGACGCGCCGTGATATTCGCGGCGACGCCATCCCAGATCACCTCGCCAGAAGCCAGTCGACGCGGGCGGGAACGCATGAGCAGCCAGCCCCAGCTGCCATCGGCCAGAAGCACCCGCAACTCCATCGAGAAATCATCCAGGCTGCGGGCGCTCTCGGCCACGGCAGCGAAGAGATCGGGCAGTTGCGCCGGATCGATATACGAGTCGAGCATTTTTGGATCGTTGAGCAAGTCTTCCGGCTCGCAACCGTGAATCAGACGAACCCCCGAACTGACATAAATGAAACACAGCGGCTCGCCGGGACGCATGGCGCACTGGTAGATATAGCTGTCCGGCAGGTTGTCGCCGAGGTTGCGCAGACGCTCCTCGCTGGCGCGTAGCGCATGTTCGGCCGCCAGCCGGGCGGTAATGTCCTCGATAATGAGCAGTATGTCGTCAACAACGCCGTCGGCCCGGGAAACCGCCTGCGTCGAGATAAGGGCATTGATGATCTGACCATCGGCCCGGATATAGCGCTTTTCCTGTTCGTAAGTACTGATTTCGCCGCGCAACAATCGTTCGAAAAGCAGGGAGCTGGCGGCAATATCGTCGGGATGCGTGAGTTCCGTCCAGGTCTTGCCTAGCATGACCGCGGCCGGATAACCGAAGAGTGTGCACAGCGCCGGGTTTACGACGCGCCAGCGGCGGTCCGCAGCGCACACCGCCATGCCGACCTTGGCCCGCTCGAAATAGATGCGGAAACGTCTTTCCGTTTCAAGCCGCTGCCGATAGCGGCGTATCAACAGGCAGGCCAGGCCGGCACAGAACATCACGAGCAGTACTGTCGAGCCATAAAGCAGTGGCGCCCCAACAAAAACGGCAAGCACGCCGAGCGCGGCGAGCAGCCCGAGGAAAGCGAAAAAGCCGTACTCCGGTTTCATGACAAGCCATCCGTCGAAAACTGATCGGCATGCTTGGCGATGCGGAAAGCCTCGCGGATCTGTTCGCGCAACTGGTCGTCGTCCCAGGGTTTGGTCAGAAACTTGTAGATCGCCCCCTGATTGATCGCGCCAGTGACCGACTCGAGATCGGTATAACCGGTCAGGACCAAGCGCACCGTATCCGGATAAAGCTGACGGACGCGCGACAGGAATTCGGTACCGGACATCTCCGGCATGCGCTGGTCGGAGATGACGACCTGGGTCGGATGCTTGGCCAGCAAGTCGAAAGCCTCGAACGGCGAGGCAGCCGTCAGGATCGTGTAGCCCTCGCGACGCAGCAGGCGCGACAGCGAATTCAGGATATTCGGCTCGTCATCAACGAGCAGCAGGGTCTGCGCCGATTCACGCGGCAATTCGGCCATCGGCAGGCGCTTGTTGGCGAGCAGCAGCGGCGCGAACTCGTCAGCCGGCAGGGCTCGACTGAACAGGAAACCCTGCATCGAATCGCACCGCCGGGCGCGCAGGAAGGCAGCCTGGGCTTCGGTCTCGACCCCCTCGGCGAGCACCGACAGGTTGAGGCTGCGCGCCATGACGATAGCGGCTGTCGCAATCGCGGCATTGACCGGGTTCTCGGTGATGTCGCGCACGAAGCCCTGGTCGATTTTCAGCTTGTCGAAGGGAAAACGGGAGATGTAAGCCAGCGAGGAATAACCGGTCCCGAAATCGTCGAGCGACAGCTTGACGCCCATTTTCTTGAGTTTGCGGCAGAGCAGGACGGCATCGTCGACATCGTCGATGAAGGCGCTTTCGGTAATCTCCAGTTCCAGCGCACTGGCCGGCAGGCCGCTTTCGGCCAGCGCCTCGGCAATTACCAAGAGCAGGTTGGATTGGCGGAACTGCCGCGTGGATAGGTTGACGGCAATGCGCAGCGACAGACGGCTGACATCGAGCCATATCTTGGCCTGCTGGCAGGCCGTGCGCAGCACCCATTCGCCGATCGGAATGATCAGGCCGGTTTCTTCGGCAATCGGGATGAACTCGGCCGGCGAGATATTGCCAAGCACGGGACTGTTCCAGCGCAGCAAGGCTTCCATGCCGACAATATTGCCGCTGTCCAGGCTGATTTGCGGCTGATAGTAGACGCTCAGCTCATTGTGCTTCAGGGCTTCGCGCAAACCGCCTTCGAGGGCCAGGCGGCGGGCCGCGTCGGCATCCATTTCCGAGGAATAGAAGCGGAAGGTATTGCGCCCGGCCTGCTTGGCCCGCAGCAGCGCGGCATCGGCACATTTGAGCAGGGCCTCGCCGGTCTCGCCGTTTTTTGGCGAAACGGCGATGCCGATGCTCGCCGTGATCACCAGGGCCTGCCCGGCGATCTGAAAAGGCACGGCGATTGCCTCGAGCATGCGCTGGGCGAGAGCCAGCGCATCGCGCTGATGCCCCAGGTTGGCCATGATGAAACCGAATTCGTTGCCGCCCCGCCGACCAACGGTATCACCCTCGCGCACCTGCAGACGCAGACGCCGGGCGACTTCAACGAGCACCTCGTCGCCGACCGGCGGGCCAAAGCTATCGTTGATCAGGCGCAGGCGATCGATATCGAGCAGGATGACCGCCGTACCGCGCTCGAAGCGCCGGGCATTGAGCAGGGATTGTTCGAGACGGTCGGCGAACAGGTTGCGGTTGGGCAACTCGGTCAGGGTGTCGTAGCTCGCCAGGTATTGGATGCGTTCGTCCGCCGCCTTGCGCTCGGACAGGTCACCAAACAGGCCGACGTAATGCGAAACGGCACCAGTGCTGTCGCGTACGCAGGAAATGCTCAGCCATTCGCTGAGCAGGGAACCATCCTTGCGCCGGTTGGTGATTTCGCCCTGCCAGTTGTTGTAGCGCTCGATCTTCTCCCACATCTCGGCATAGAAGGTCTGGCCGTGCAGGCCCGACTTGAGCAAGCTCGGGGTCTGGCCGAGTACTTCGGCGGCCGCATATCCGGTCGCCTGGGTAAAGGCTTCGTTGGTCAGCAATATCCGCTGCCGGGCATCGGTAATGCAGATGCCGTCACTGATCCCGGTAAAGACCACGCTGGCCAGCAGGCGTTCGGCCTCGGCCGCCTTGCGCGGCGTGATGTCGAGCATGGTGCCGACGATAAGCACGGGCTGGCCGGCCGCGTCATGACGAATGGCCCGGCTGCGCACTTCGACCCACAGCCAGTGTCCATCGGTGTGGCGCACCCGAAACTCGGCAACACCAATAGGTTCCGACAAACCCTCCGGACGCATGCCGAGTTGACGGGCGATGGGCAGATCGTCGGGATGCACAAGGCTCATGGATTGCTCGATGGTGCCTGGGCTCTCGGCATAACCGAGCAATTGGCACAGCGATTCATTCCACTGACTGTGACCGGTGGCTCGGTCGAACTCCCAGATGCCGAAGCCCGTAGACTCAAAAGCCAGTTTGAGGCGCGATTCGAGCAGCGCATTTTCGCTGCTGCGGCGCGCTACCTCCTGCGCCAGCCAGGTCTTCTGGTTGTCGATCAGGCGCCGGGCCCGGCACAGCTCAAGCTGCGCCCGGACCCGGGCGATCAGGACCGGGAACTTGACCGGCTTGTAAAGGTAATCAGCGGCGCCTTCCAGCAAGCCGCGCTCTTCCTCCTGCTGGCTATCCAGCGCGGTAACGAAGATCACCGGGATATCGCGCGTTTCCGGCTCCTGGCGCAAGGCGGCCAGGACCGCGTGACCGTCCATCTCCGGCATCATGATGTCGAGCAGGATAAGGTCGGGATGCGGTGGCAACCTGGCCTGACGCAAGGCAGCCTGACCGCTGTCGGCGCGGCGCACGTCAGCCCCTTCGCTACTCACCATCTCACCAAGCACGGCAACATTGACGGGCATGTCGTCGACGATAAGGATCAGCGGCCGCTGACCATCCGCCGCCAGCAACTGTTTCCCTTCCCCGCCCTGCGATGCCTCTTTTTCAGCATGGCTCATGCCGCGCACTCCGTCTCTTCTTGCCCGCTAGTGTCGCTCTGCACCTGCATACTGTCCAGTTGACGATACGCCCGGCCCGACATGCCAGTCAGCTACCGAGATCCACCCCAGGTTCATATAGAATAAACGGACTATCCATCAGCCATCAACGGGCCAGACAGATCATGCTCAATTTCAAATTCCACAATCCGACCCGCATCGTCTTCGGCCCGGAGACCCTGAGCGAATTATCGACGCTGATCCCGACCGCGGCCAGGGTACTGATTCTCTACGGCGGCAGCAGTGCAGAAAAGAATGGCACCCTGAGCGAGGTCAGGCAGGCGCTGGGCGACCGGATCGTCGAGGAATTCGGCGGCATCGAAGCCAACCCGACCTACGAAACCCTGATGCGAGCCGTCCAGCAGGTGCGCGCCGAAAAACTCGACTTCCTGCTCGCCGTCGGCGGTGGTTCGGTCATCGACGGCACCAAGTTCGTCGCTGCGGCCGTCAATTTTGTCGGCGACCCGTGGAGTATCCTGCAGAAGTTCGGCAGCAACATCACTAGCGCCCTGCCTTTCGGCTCGGTACTGACCCTGCCGGCCACCGGCTCGGAGATGAACAACGGCGCCGTCATCACGCACCAGGCGACCCACACCAAGCTGCCCTTCCAGAACGCGCTCGTCTTCCCGCAATTCTCCATCCTCGACCCGACCAAAACCTACTCGCTGCCCTCCCGCCAACTAGCCAATGGCGTCGTCGATGCCTTCACGCACATCGTCGAGCAATACCTGACCTACCCGGTGCACGCCATGGTCCAGGACCGTTTTGCCGAGGGGCTGCTGCAGACCCTGATCGAAATCGGACCGCGCGTGCTTGAAGATGGCGTGGATTACGACACCCGCGCCAATCTGGTCTGGGTCGCCACGCTAGCCCTGAACGGCCTGATCGGCGCCGGCGTGCCGCAGGACTGGTCCACGCACATGATCGGCCACGAACTGACAGCCCTCTACGGCATTGACCACGCGCGCACGCTGGCCATTGTCCTGCCGGCCAACCTGCAGGTCAGACGGGCCGCCAAGCAGGCCAAGCTGCTGCAGTACGCCGAACGCGTCTGGCACATCAAGGAAGGCAGCGACGACGAACGCATTGACGCGGCCATCGCGCACACCCGCGAATTTTTCGCGAGTCTCGGCATCCCGACCCGCCTCTCTGACTACCAGTTGGATCAGGAAGCCATCACGGCCGTGATCGCCCAGCTCGACGCCCATGGCATGACCCGGCTCG
>WSSedL1CaDRAFT_10002098_pt1 | contig 10538 bp, 9 predicted proteins | sample WetSurSL1Cattail_FD_9464 | JGI IMG/M metagenome (IMG submission 9464)
GTGCTGATACAGTTGAGGCGGCAGTTACAGAATAATTTAAATAAACTAGTACCCCGCCGTTACAGCGGGGTATCTGAAAGTATAAATTGAACGATAATTGGTTATATCAACCAAGAAAAAATATAGATTTGTCCATGGAGCGATGAATTTACTGAGTATAATAATGGCGAAAAGAGAGTTATTTACTAGGGTAAAGCATGCAAGTATGGCTGAAGATGGAGGTTAATATGGAAATTACTGCAAGTATGGTAAAAGAGTTAAGAGAAATGACCGGTGCCGGAATGATGGATTGCAAGAAAGCTCTTACAGCTACAGAGGGTGATATGGATAATGCAGTTGAGTTCTTAAGAGAAAAAGGACTGGCTGCAGCAGAGAAAAAGGCCGGAAGAATTGCTGCTGAAGGTATTGTTGATATTAACTTAAGTGCTGACGGTAAAATAGCTGCAATCGTTGAGGTTAATAGTGAGACAGACTTTGTAGCAAAGAATGATAAATTCAGAGATTTCGTTGCTGCTGTAGCAGCTCAGGCAGCAAAAACCACCGCTACCGATATGGACACCTTCTTTTCCGAGAAATGGGCACTTGATTCTTCCAAAACAGTGAAGGAAGAATTATCTTCCCTGATTGCTGTAATAGGTGAGAATATGAACATCAGAAGGTTTGAGAAGTTAGAAGCAGCTAACGGCTTTATATGTACTTATATTCATGGTGGCGGAAGAATTGGTATCCTTGTGGATGTTGAAACAACCGTTGTGAATACTGAAGTTCAGGAAGCAGCTAAAAATGTTGCAATGCAGATTGCAGCTTTATCTCCGAAGTATGTAAATCAATCTGAGATATCGGCTGATTTTATCGCACATGAGAAAGAGATTATTGCAGCACAGATTCAAAATGATCCCGCAAATGCGAAAAAACCGGAAAACATTATCGAGAAGATGTTGGAAGGACGTTTAAGTAAGGAATTAAAGGAATTCTGTTTGGTAGATCAAATGTATGTAAAGGACAGTGAAATATCTGTCGGTCAGTATCTTGCTAATATTTCTAAGCAAGTTGGTGCATCTGTTACTGTGAAGCGTTTCATACGTTTCGAGACAGGTGAGGGCCTCCAGAAGAAGAACGAAAATTTTGCCGAGGAAGTTGCTAGACAGATGGGAAACTAGGCAAAGATTAAATCGCAACTTCCTTGAGAAGGTTGCTCGTCAGATGGGAAACTAGGCAAAGATTAAATCGCAACTTCCTTGAGAAGATTGCTAGACAGATGGGAAACTAGCCTCAATAGCTAATATAAGTGCACTTATAAATCACCTTTTTATCTTGTATGAGAGACAATATGAGAATCATAAAAGTGGTTTATGGGTGCATTTTTATTGCTTAGAAACACCGATATTTTCATGATATATGAAGTGGTTTCAGGACATGATGGGTACGCGCTTTGATTCGTTATGAGTTAGGTTGAACGGTAACATTGTTAGCCAACTATTTAATAAAATTTATATTAATTTTTTGCAAAATGTGTTAGAATAATACAAGAAATTGATCTAGGGGTGATGACTTGCATAGTGATGGCGATTTAAGGACAGAGGGCAACTTAGATAAAAGACGAATTAGAATTAAGCGAATGAAGAAACTAATAATTTTCGTAGTACTTCTACTGATAATATTACCAATGATTTGCTGTGTTATATTAGGTACAGAGGTATACCGACTTCAGAAGCAGGTGAATAAGCTGTCTGCGACGTATGGATTGAAGCAGACATCTCAGAATTCAAAGGATGGGGAATATGCATATGCAGCGGTAAAAACCAATATTGATACAGTGAATATTCCATCTATTGTCCCTTTTACACAAGAAAATGATACATATGCCATAGATGATTCAGATAAGAATACATATTTTATCAAAGATAGGAATCATGGTGGTAACACCGAGAATCAGAATGCATCTGAAGAGATAGATATAGATACAACATCACCGGAGGATAAAGGTCACCCACCCACCGAAGCAGCCACCGTAGCCACGGATATGGATAAGAACAGTAATGTGGATAAGATCACCGGTAATGAGATATACGCAGGAAAACAGATTTATCTTACTTTTGATGACGGGCCAAGTGAATATACCGGTCAGATATTGGATATCCTTGCTCAATATCATATCAAAGCAACTTTTTTTGTAATAGGAAAAACCGATGATAAATCGAAGGAGTTATACAAGAGAATTGTGAATGAAGGGCATACGCTCGGTATGCATTCCTTTTCGCATCAGTATTCAAAAATATATAATTCGGTAGAAGATTTTGATAAGGACTTTACAAAACTATGGAAACTGTTATATGATACTACTGGATATAAACCTACTATTTACCGTTTTCCCGGGGGTAGTGACAATTATGTAAATGAAAATGGTATGGACGAATTTATAAAGTATTTAAATGATAAATCCATTGTATATTTTGACTGGAATGTAGTGAATAAGGATGCAACAAGTACGGAATTTACAAAGCGTCAACTGGAGGATAATGTTTTAGATGGTGTAGCGAATAAGAAAAGGTCAATTGTTTTGATGCATGATACCCAAACAAAGAAAACTACAGTAGATTCGTTGCCCGATTTGATTGAAACACTGATTTCAGGAGGAGCGCAAATCTTACCATTAGACAATACAGTTGCACCAATACAAATGATAAAGGCTGACTCGGTTAAATAACCAATACATAGGGAGGTACTTGTAAATGGGGTTTTTTAAGGAATTTAAAGAAGATTTATCACAGGCAGTCAATGAATTATTGCCGGAAGATGATCAGGATCAGCAGGATGATGGGGCAGAAGAGCAGATGATTAATACTTTGGATTCTCAGGAAACTGTAGATGATACTTCTTCAGACAGTGAGAAATTGAAGGAATGGCTAGAGGATTTTACACAGGACGAAACAATAACAGAAGGGTTCGAAACAGAAGACGAATTGCTTAGTACCGAGACAGAGGATGAGTGGACGGATACAGAAGACAGAAACACAATGAATGAAACAGATTTTGATGAAACGGCAAAAGATCAGATAACAGACGAACTATATACATCAGATAGGAAGGAAGAAGAGGGTGAAGCTATGGATGATAATGTGGATTTAGAGTTGTTGGAGGCAATGAATTCTGATGATGAGGCTGAAAAGGTAGTAGAAGTTAAAGAAAAGACAGTTCCGAAGGTAAGAACAACATCAGTATCAGTTGATGATGAGATAACAGTTATTTCAAAAGGGACAACGATTACCGGAAGTATTTCATCTGACGGATCCTTGGATATCATGGGTACGATTACCGGTGATATCGAATGCCTTGGTAAATTATCGATCAGCGGTAAAATTACCGGTAATTCTTCTGCAGCAGAGGTTTATGTTAACACGGAACGCTTGGAGGGTTGTATAACAAGTGAAGGTTGTGTTAAGGTTGGTCTTGGTACTGTTATTATTGGTGATATAATTGCAACCTCAGGTGTGATTGCCGGTGCTGTCAAAGGCGAAATCGACATCAACGGACCGATTGTGGTAGATTCAACTGCAATCATAAAGGGAAACATTAAGGCGAAATCAGTCCAGATTAATAACGGTGCCGTTATAGAAGGCTTCTGCTCCTTAAGTTATTCTTCTGTAGATGTAGATAATATTTTTGAATAATCATATTTTTAGATTTTGTTTATGGAGGCAATTACCTGTATGATGGCATATCAAAGAGTACTTTTAAAATTAAGTGGGGAAGCATTGGCTGGAGACAAAAAGACAGGATTTGATGAGGCCACATGTATTGGGGTAGCACGACAGGTTAAAGAATTGACCAGCGAAGGTGTTCAGGTCAGCATTGTTATCGGTGGCGGGAATTTCTGGAGAGGAAGATCAAGTGAGACCATAGACCGTACAAAAGCGGATCAGATTGGAATGTTGGCTACTGTGATGAACTGTATTTACGTGTCTGAAATATTTCGTCATGTGGGTATGTCAACTGAGGTTTTTACTCCTTTCATCTGTGGAAGCTTTACAAAATTGTTTGCTAAGGACGAAGTAGTAAAGTGCATGAAGCAGGGCGGAGTTGCATTTTTGGCGGGAGGGACAGGACATCCTTACTTCTCAACCGATACTGCAACTGTTTTACGCGCAGTGGAATTAGACTGTGAGATTATTCTTACAGCCAGAAACATTGATGCTGTGTATGACAGTGATCCGAAAAAGAATCCTGGCGCCAAACGTTATGATGAGATAGCGATTCAGGAGGTTCTTGATAAAAAACTTGGAATTATTGATCTTACTGCTGCGGTGCTATGTATCGAGAATAAGATGCCAATGTTATTATTTGGGTTATCGGAGGATAACAGCATTGTAAAAGCAGCCGGTGGTAAATCAAACGGTACCAGAATGACTGTTATTAAATAAAGATAGTGATAGTTGGAGGGACAAGAGTGAAAGAATTTTCAAATCTTTCACTCAAAAAGTTTGTGCCTGCGTAACCAAAGTGTGCAAACACACTAGGCGCAAACTTCATATGCGCAGAAGTCATGCGCAGGAATGGAGGTAAATATGGATGCAAAGTTAGAACAATTCAGCATAAAGATGGAAAAGACTGTTGTAACTTTAAAAGAAGAATATTCAACAATACGTGCAGGCAGGGCGAATCCGCATCTTTTGGATAAACTTAAGATAGATTATTATGGTCAGCCGGCTTCCTTTCAGTCTGTTGCAAATATTTCCGTACCGGAGGCAAGGGTTATCCTGATACAACCGTGGGAAAGCAAATTAATCAGAGAAATCGAGAAGGCAATTATTAATTCTGATCTTGGACTTACACCCAGCAATGACGGTAAGCAGATCCGTCTTACCTTTCCGGAGCTTACGGAGGAAAGAAGAAAAGAATTAGTTAAGGATATTAAAAAGAAATCTGAGAATACAAAGGTTGCGGTCAGAAATATCAGACGTGATGCGAATGAGCTGTTTAAAAAGCAAAGTAAGGCGAGTGAAATTTCTGAAGATGAATTTAAGCACTTAGAAGATGAAGTTCAGATGATAACCGACCGATATATTGTTGAAGTTGATAAGATTATGGATGACAAAACAAAAGAAATACTTACTGTATGATCAAATCAGGGTGTATCAAAAGTCTTTATTCATTTTTACCTTAATAAATTTAAAAGTATTTTACCCGATGTGCTTTTGACAGGTTGAAGATGCTTTTCAATCATGATTCAGGTAAATAAAGAATATCCTTTTGAGACACCTTTATTATCTTATAGGAAAGTTCATCCTGTAAGATAATAGGCACTCCGTGTAGGATGCACACCTCAGCAGATAACGCATAAATGAATTTATGCGTTTGGAAGTTTATTGCTATGCAATCCGCTCGGGCGCGAAAGTGTCAGCAAGCTGGCACTTTGATCATAAGATGAGTAGTTTGTCTGTGGGCTTCGCTTATCAACACTGTTTATTAGCAGAATAGGAGATTATGGATGCAGGAAAATGAGTTGAGGATTCCGAATCATATTGCAATCATACTGGATGGTAACGGCCGTTGGGCTAAGAAAAGATTGATGCCCAGAAATTATGGGCATACGCAGGGTAGCAAAAATGTGGAGAAAATATGTGAGATAGCCTATAAGATGGGAATTAAGTATCTCACATTTTATGCCTTTTCAACGGAAAATTGGAAACGACCTAGCGAAGAGGTGGAAGCTTTAATGAAGCTTCTTAAGTCTTATTTGGAAACCAGTATTAAAACCAGTACCAAGAATAATATGCGTGTCCGTATTATTGGGGATAAATCAAAGCTAAAGGATGAATTTGTAAATAGTATCAAAGCATTAGAGGAAGCCTCTCGGAATAATACTGGACTTAATTTACAGGTGGCAATCAATTATGGCGGACGTGATGAGATCATTAGGGCTATGAAAGCTGTTGCTCTTGATGTGAAATTGAATAATATTGAAATTGATCATATAGATGAAAAAATCTTTGAGAAGTATCTGGATACGTTTGATATTCCTGATCCCGATCTTGTTATCCGTACCAGTGGAGAGCAACGATTATCGAATTATCTACTGTGGCAAACTGCTTACTCAGAGTTATATTTTACCGATGTTTTATGGCCGGATTTTAATAAATGGGAATTAACCAAGGCGGTTGAGTATTATAACAGCAGAACCAGAAAATTTGGTGGTATATCATAAACAGATTAAAGTGTTGGAGGTAAACTATGTTTCGTGCAAGATTACTCAGCAGCATCATTCTTATGATGATTACTTTAATAATTGTAGTTTTGGGCAGCGATTTATTGTTTGCCTCTCTTTTTGTCATTTCCCTGATCGGAATGATGGAATTATACAGGGTGGTGGGGGTTCATAAATCTTTCCCCGGTATCCTGGGGTATCTGGCAGTAGCAGTTTTTTATCTGCAGATACATCTGAAAGTTGACCACTACGAGCTGATGACATTTATCATTTTTCTGATGTTCTTAATGTTCGCTTATGTATTTGGGTTTCCTATGTTTAAGACAGAACAGATTGCGGTTACCTTCCTTGGATTGTTTTATGTAGGCATCATGTTATCATACATATATCAGGTACGTATGCTTGAAGATGGTCAAATCATTGTCTGGCTTATATTCATCGGAGCCTGGGGCTCTGATACCTGCGCCTACTGTGTAGGAATGCTGTTTGGTAAGCATAAGGTTGCTCCGAAGTTAAGTCCGAAGAAATCAGTAGAAGGCTGCATCGGAGGAATTATTGGTGCTGCGTTAATTGGCTTCTTATTTGCTTTGATATTTAGAAGTAGAATTCATTTGATTCAAAATCCATTACTTGTGTTCGCGATAATCGGTGCTGCCTCCAGTGTAATCTCACAGATTGGTGATCTTGCGGCATCTGCAATTAAGAGAAATCATGAAATTAAAGATTATGGAAATGTGATTCCCGGACACGGAGGTATTTTAGATCGTTTTGACAGTATTATTTTTACTGCTCCGATTGTATATTATCTGGCGGTACTTGCGGATTCTATGCGTTAAAGTAGGGATTTACAAATTATAACTACTGCCTAATAAAAGGCATGGAGGTTGGGATGAAGAATATAGCGGTACTGGGCTCAACCGGCTCAATCGGTACACAGACCCTTGATATAGTCAGAGAACATAAAGATCAACTAAAGATAACCGCATTAGCGGCAGGCAGTAATATAGAACTTTTAGAAAAGCAGGCACGAGAATTCTTGCCTGACTTAATTTGTGTTTATCAAGATGAGAAGGCAAAGCAGCTGAAACTTCTGATTAAGGATTTATCCATTAAGGTTGTAACGGGAATGGATGGCTTAATTGAATGTGCCATACAACCGCAGTCCGAAACGATAGTGACTGCAATGGTTGGAATGATCGGTATCAGGCCAACGATTGAAGCAATCAATGCAGGGAAGGATATAGCGCTTGCCAATAAGGAAACCTTGGTTACCGCCGGCCATATCATAATGCCCTTAATAAAAGAAAAAAAAGTTTCACTTCTTCCGGTTGACAGTGAACATTCTGCTATTTTTCAGTCATTAAATGGGGAGAATAAGAAACAGGTAGAAAAAATTTTGTTAACAGCTTCAGGAGGACCGTTCCGAGGCAGAAAATTAAATGAGCTAAAGCAGATACAACCCAAGGACGCCCTAAAGCATCCAAATTGGACGATGGGTCAGAAGATTACAATTGATTCGGCAACCATGGTTAACAAGGGCTTAGAGGTAATGGAGGCTGCTTGGCTATTTAATGTAAGCCTTGATCAGGTTCAGGTGGTTGTACATCCACAGAGTGTCATCCATTCAATGGTAGAGTATATCGATGGCTGCATCATAGCACAGTTGGGTGTTCCGGACATGAGATTACCCATCCAGTACGCATTATTTTATCCGGATAGGAAGAAGCTATCCCATACCGAACATATTGATTTTACAAAATTAAAGGAGCTGACGTTTGAAGAACCGGATATGGATACCTTCTACGGACTTAAGCTTGCCTACGAGGCAGGAAGTCTTGGCGGAAGCATGCCAACGGTTTATAACGCAGCGAATGAATGGGCAGTGGCACAGTTTCTTCAGGGAAACATTTCCTTTTTGTCGATTCCGGAACTTATCAGGGAGGCAATGAGGAAGCATGTACTTATTCAGAAACCAACCCTGAATGAAATTCTGAATATTGAACAGCAGACATATGATTTTGTAAGAGAGTTGACAAAATCCGTATAATGGTGTAACTACGTAGTGCACCGTCTCACTGACAATGAGACAATACAGTAGTGACTCACATGTCAGGATACGGATCACAGAAAGGACCAAAATATATATGAATATAATTGTAGCAATTTTTATATTAGGCGTTATCGTAATTATCCATGAATTGGGGCATTTTCTTCTGGCTAAGGCCAATGGAATCACTGTAACTGAATTTTCGGTCGGAATGGGACCGAGGCTTGCAAGCTTTGTCCGCAAGGGGACCAGATATTCGTTGAAGCTTTTTCCAATCGGCGGTTCCTGTATGATGTTAGGTGAGGATGAGACAGTAGAGGACGAGGGAGCATTTCATAAAAAAGGAGTATGGGCCAGATTTTCGGTTATCTTTGCCGGAGCCTTCTTTAATTTTGTATTTGCATTCCTTCTGGCTTTGATACTGCTTGGAGATGCAGGAGTAGATAAACCTTATATTACGGATATCAAAAATGGAGAAGCTTCTGATGGAATCTTGGAAAAAGGTGATTTAATCACCGGTATTGATGGTTCTCCCATCCATTTTAGTCGAGAAATCAGATATTACTATTATTTCAATGAGTTAGTGCAGGAACCGGTAAAGATTTCTTATATACGAGATGGGGTAAAGAATTCGGCGCTGATTACTCCGAAGGAGATTTTTCAGTTGGGTTGTAATTATGACGGTACCGGAGACAAGGCAGTAATCGCATATGTGGCGGAAGGATATCCGTTAGACAAAGCTGGAATTGCAGAAGGTGATGTTATTGTTTCTATGAATGAAACTCAGATTTCCTCCGGTAAGGATATGGAGACATATCTGGATAGTAATCCGTTGACAAAAGATCCTGTTACGGTAACCTACCTTAAGAGCGGAAAAGGGGACCCGATCACTGTCACCGTAACTCCCAAGTCTGTTATCAGTATGGGCTGGAATTATAATGAATACCGCGAAAAGGTATCAACCTTGCAGGTTGTAAAGTACAGCTTTTTTGAACTGAAGCTGAATATTGTGAATACCATTAAAAGTGTGTTCTATCTGGTTACCGGTAGAGTCAGTGTCAAAGAAATTGCCGGTCCGGTCGGGATCGTTAATTATGTAGGTGATATTGTTTCTGAATCACATAGCTATGGCATCCGGGTTATGCTGCTTAGCCTCATTGACTTCAGTATTTTAATCAGTGCGAATCTAGGAGTCATGAATCTTTTACCATTACCGGCTCTGGATGGAGGTCGGCTGATCTTCCTCTTGATTGAGGCAGTCAGAAGAAAGCCCGTGCCGAAAGAAAAAGAAGCTATGGTGCATATGGTAGGTATGGCACTTTTGATGTTATTAATGGTCTTTGTCTTGTTTAATGATATTAAGAATATCATGAGTTAACGAAGGGGTGAGGATATGTATCGTGACAGTACAAAAGTAATTCGAATTGGTGATAGAAATATTGGAGGGGGCAATCCTGTATTAATCCAGTCCATGACTAATACAAGAACCGAGGATGTAGAAGCCACGATCCATCAGATTAAGGAGCTCATAAAAGTCGGCTGTGAGATTGTGCGCTGTACGGTCCCAAGTATGGAGGCTGCCACAGCACTTACCGAGATTAAGAAGAATATATCGATTCCCTTAGTGGCGGATATTCATTTTGATTACCGTCTTGCGATTGCAGCGATGGAAAACGGTGCGGATAAGATCAGGATTAATCCCGGTAATATCGGAGACGATGATCGGCTTAAGGCGGTTGTATCCGTAGCACGTGAAAGAGGCATTCCGATTCGTGTCGGTGTCAACAGCGGATCTTTAGAGAAGAATATCATCGAAAAATATGGTAGGGTTACGGCGGAAGGCCTTGTAGAAAGTGCTCTTAAAAATGTGAAAACAATTGAGGATATGGGGTATGACCAGCTGGTAATCAGTATCAAATCCTCAGATGTCTTAATGTGCATCAAGGCTCATGAGCTGATAGCAGGGAAGACAGATTATCCTCTACATGTCGGTATTACGGAAGCCGGTACGGTGAATGCTGGGAATATCAAATCAGCCTTAGGACTTGGAATTATTTTGTATCAGGGTATCGGAGATACAATTCGCGTTTCACTGACTGGAGATCCTATCGAAGAAATCAGATCCGCCAAATTAATTCTTAAAACCTTAGGTCTTCGAAAAGGCGGGGTGGAGGTCATTTCTTGTCCGACTTGCGGAAGAACTCGAATTGACCTAATAGGGCTTGCAACCGAGGTGGAGAAAATGGTTGCCGATATGGATCTTGACATCAAAGTAGCAGTTATGGG
>WSSedL1CaDRAFT_10002099_pt1 | contig 10536 bp, 9 predicted proteins | sample WetSurSL1Cattail_FD_9464 | JGI IMG/M metagenome (IMG submission 9464)
ACGATATGGTTGATATTTCGGACAAGCTTAGGCAATTGCGGCATGATATGAATAACCATATCGGCTTGATAAAGACATTGGTACATACCGGCAAACATGAAGAACTTGAGGAATATGTAGATCAAATTTATGAAGATGTGAAAATTGCAAATGATTTGATTATTACCAATAATAAAACCTTATCCATATTATTGAATGCTAAAAAGAATTTGGCAAAGGAAAAGAATATTGATTTTTCCAGTGTAATCACAATACTGGATTTGGACATGAAGAGTAAGGATATTTGTTCTCTTCTCGGTAATATATTGGATAATGCAATTGAAGCCGCAGAAAATTCCGGCAGTAAAAAGTACATACAACTGATAATCCAAAAAACAGAGAGAGGATACGCCATAGATTGTGAAAATTCAATTGGAATGAAACCTGTATTAAAGAAGGGCAAATTCATTACCAGTAAAGAAGACACACTTTTGCATGGTATCGGAATTCGAAATATCAAGGATATTGTTGCAGTATATCATGGGGAGCTGGAATTTGAATATGATGATGAAGCCTTTAATATTCATGTTTTAATTCCGGTATAAATTCAAAGCTACAAGTGCACTGTCTCACTGACAATTAGATAAATCTGCTCAGCTAGTCCGCAACATTGCGTCATTAAAATTCCTAGACAATGTAACCCCATTGCCGTCGGAATTTTGCCTAGCACTGACACGAACTATCTGGCATATTTATCTAAAGGTCAATAAGACAGTACACTAGTTTCTATTATAACTTGGGGGAGTACATATGAAAATTAACATCGTTTTATGTGATGACGAGAGTATTGCTTTAAGAATCAACTGCACTTACATTGAGGAACTAGTGAAGAAATTCAGGATTGATGCTAATATATTGGGATTTTTGCGGGGAGAAAAGCTGCTTGAGTTTATGGAAAACAATATAATAGATATAGCATTTCTAGATATTGATTTAAAAGGAACAAATGGATTAACGATAGCATCAAAATTACAAAGAAAAAATCCGAAAGTTATAACCATATTCATATCAGGGCACCGGGAATATGCATTTGATGCATTTTCTGTTGAGGCTTTTGGATTTTTGGCAAAACCGGTTGATGCTGAACGTTTGGAAAGAGTTTTCAAGAAAGCAGTCATACAATTAAATTATTTAAGTAACAGAGCTCCGTCTGTCCCGCTTATTATTACGGTTGATAATATCAAGAAGAAAATAAACCAATCATGTATTTTGTATATTGAACGTAAGAATACACAAAGTGTCATACATGCAAAAACAGGTAATTTTTGTGTTTATGAAACGATTACATCATTGGTAGGACGACTGGATAAGAAATTCATTCAGATTAACCAAGGTATGATTATAAACATGGATGAAATAGAAACGATGAGGGGAATTCAGGTGGATATGAAGAACGGTGATGTATTTCCGATCGGGAGGACTTACAGTAAAGATGTTAAGAAGAAATATTTGGAGTATCCAAGAGTATAGCTGTTTGATAACAAAATCTTGTCATATAAGTTGAATTACTTGATAGATTTTCGTAAAACAGTTACATTAATATTTGTAATAGTATTCTGGGAGTAGATTTTCTCTGGAATTAAAACCGGTTGTATGGGGAATAAACAACAGGCTATAATATATGCATCAATAATATATGTTATCATAATTATTGATGCGTATATTTTTTTTATAAACCGGTATATTTAAATGAATTCATATTACCATTCAAGAGCGATATGGTGGAAATTGACGAACCATAATTTGAATTTGGCTTTTTTGCACTCCAATCATTCATAAATTCTTTATAGTTATTTCATTTGACTCTTTTTGTCTTTTATAATATAGTGATTATTATTGTAAAATGAACCATAAAATGGAGTGGTTTCCTTTTATAGAAAAGAATGATTAGGTTATAATAAGGAATGGCATTTTTATTGTTGGCTTATGACAGTTAATACTAAATGAGGTTACTAGAGAATGAGTGAAAAGGTAATCAGTAAAAAGAATCAGCTTCGTAGCATTTTGCTTATAACGGGTCTAATGACCGTCACAGTGGCAGTTATTCTGAAGGATTATACGATTAATGAACTGGTAGAGGCAGTACGAAAAGTTCATCCTTTTTATCTACTTGCAGGGATTGGATTGATGTTTTTATTTATCGGATGCCAGGCAATGAATTTTTCAATGATTATGAGCAGTCTCGGGCAGCCTTCATCCTTTCGATACTGCATTGAGTATGCATATATTGGTAATTATTTCGGTGCAATTACTCCGGGGGCAAGCGGAGGTCAGCCTGCGCAGATTTATTATATGAATAAAGATAAAATCCATATTGATATTTCATCGATTACCATATTTTTGATGGTTTTTGTCAGTCAAATCGTGATTGTTCTAATGGGAGGAGTGTTTGTACTGTTACGATTCGGTATGCTGGAAAGATCGGCAGATTGGTTTTCCTACCTGTTGATTGCCGGGTCTGCTGTAATGTTGGGATTGACAGGCATATTGTTCGCCCTAATGTTTTCCAGAAGAACAGTACCGTTTCTTGTTGATTTGACTTTCCGGTTCGGTAAAAAAATTCATGTAATAAAAAAGCCTGAGGAAATTCAAATTAAATTCGATATACTGATTATAGCTTACCGCGAAAAAGCCAGAATGATTTTAAAGCATCCGTCTCTGTATGTGAAGGTGTTTTTGGTTACAGTACTTCAATGGGTTGCCTACGGTATGGTTTCCTACCTGGTTTATTTGAGCTTTGGATACAGGAAAGCAGACATATTGGATCTGATGGGAGGGCAGGCTTTTATCAATATAGCTGTTGCCGCGGTACCATTACCCGGTTCCGTTGGTATCGCTGAGAAATCTTTCCTCATTTTGTTTGGACAGTATTATCCGGCCAACGATTTAACTTCAGCAATGATTATTGGCAGAATAATTAACTTCTATCTTCCTCTGTTAATCAGTTTTCTCGTTTATATCTTTGCTCATCATAGGATGATGAAGGCAAAGATGGGTAAAGATTGATTATCTATCAAGAAGAAGCTCTCTTTTCGCTAATTCCAGGCAACCAAGAATGCCCTGATTATCCTTCAGGGAGGCAGGAACAATATACTCATCGGGATTTGTAAGCTGTGGCGTTTTGATATACCCGTTCAATAGTCTTAAGACTTGGCTTCGAATCATCGGAAAGAGCTGTTTCTGATGCATAACTCCACCGCCCAGAATGATTCGGTGAGGAGAGTAGGTCAATATTATATTAACAAGCCCTTGTGCAATATAAAATGCTTCCAGTTCCCAGACCTCAGGATGATCCTGTAAATCAATTGCTTTTCTTCCCCAACGCATTTCAATGGAAGGTCCGGAGGCTAGCCCTTCGAAGCAGTTAGGATGATAAGGGCATATTCCGCTGTAATCATCCTTCTCGTGTCTGGTTAGAAGCATATGACCGACTTCCGGATGAAGCATTCCATGCAGGAGATTGCCATTTATCATAACACCGGCACCAATTCCTGTGCCGATTGTGATATATACTCCGGAGGATAAATCCTTAAGACATCCCCAGGTTGCTTCTCCTAATACGGAAGCGTTTACGTCGGTATCAAACCCAATTGGAATCTGCAGAGCCTTCAGCGTTTCTAATAGGTTGTAATTAACCCACGACTTTTTCGGTGTTGAGGTAATAAAGCCATAACTTTTCGAATTGCGATCAAGATCAACCGGTCCAAAGGAGCCTACTCCCAGGGCCGCTATTTTTTTATCACTGAAATAATTTATAATCCTGTTCATAGTCAGATCCGGTGTTTCAGTAGGAATGGATGACTGCATCAGAATTTCACCATATTCATTACCGACAGCCATTACCATTTTTGTCCCGCCTGCTTCGAGTGCGCCTAGTAACATATGTTTTCCTCCCTAGTTTATGAGATAATAAGAGCCTATCCATGTCTATATTATATATCCTAATCCTATATATGAAAACAATAAATATATTCCCGGCCATAGAATTCCCTTTTGTAAAAACCGGATGTATTAATGGCTTATATATGCGAAGGACAGCATACATATAGATTGTAAAGACCGGTATTGAGGTATAAGTCGAATGAAGTATAAGCAGACAGCAGTGATTTTTATATTAATGCTTGTATTGAGCATAATGTTATCAAAAGAATTTCATTCAGAATTTGAGGTAGTGGATACAGGAGCGAGTAAATATTTAACAGACGGCAAAGAAAAAATCACCGGTCAGGAAAGTGCAGGACAGGTATCAAACATTATATATAATAAAGATGGGATAGAAGCTGAATATCCCAAGTTAGTGTCAGGCGGCAGCGAAAAGGAGCTTAGGGGATGGAATCAACTGATTGAGGAAGATTTTAATAAAATACTCAAGATTTATTTCTTTCGTCCTAACCCTGAACTTACTCCGGTACCGGCATATTTGAAAATTAAATATAAAATAGAGCGAAATGATGCAGATTTCATCAGTATTTTGTATACAGTGTCTTTCAACAGCCCATATTCAGCGCATCCAACGGAGCTTATTTATACGACAAATATCAATAAAGCAAAAAACAAACGTATCATTTTATCTGACATAGTAAAATTGGATAAGGAATTTGTAAATGATTTTAGAACATGGGAATACCTACCCATGATGGAAGATAATGATGAACTTAATAAAGCAATTAAAGATTATGTCTCGAATATGAGTGACAAAGATTTATTGATGGGATTTAAGACTTCGGACATTATAGGCACAGGGAATATATGGGGCATTTACAGTTACCTTACGGATGACAGTCTTGGGATTAGCCTTGGAGTTCCTCATTATATCGGCGACCACGTTGAGTTTGAGATGAAATACAGCGAATTAAAGAAATTCCTTAAATCGGATTTTACAAAACTAATAAATAATATACAATAGAAAGATGAAAGTAAGTCCTGAAAAATAAAAAAGTTACAGTTCAGCCTTCAAAGAGATGTATCCGGACTGAGAAAAAATGATTTCCATATAGGAAACATTTCTTTCCCAGCCTTGTCACTATCCTTGCAGGCTGAACTGTAACAAAAAAAGGATGTAACCCCCTTTTTTTGATTAATCAATTATCTAATATTTTCTTCAATTCATCCATAAATGTGTTAACATCCTTGAATTCACGATATACCGAAGCAAATCGGACATATGCTACCGGATCAAGATCCTTTAATTTGTCCATGAGAATTTCGCCGATTACATGACTGGGAATTTCTTTATCCTCTCGATTAAAAATCAGAGTTTCAACTTCATCAACCAGAGCTGAGATCTGGTCAATTGAAATAGGCCTCTTATGGCAGGAGCGGAATACGCCGGCTTCTATTTTAGAACGGTCATAAGGCTCTCGGTTATTATCCTTTTTGATTACTACAAGGGGAATGGTTTCTACCTTTTCATAAGTAGTAAATCTTCGCTGGCACTCATCGCACTGTCGTCTTCTGCGAATGGAATTGTTCTCATCAGCCGGTCTGGAATCTATTACTCGGGTATTATCCTTATAACAAAACGGGCATTTCATCGTAAATCCTCCTAATCTATACAGACAAAGATCATTTGTACTTTTGGTCATCAGAATATACTTTTATACAAATAGATTATATTGAAGATTTACCAAACGGTCAAGGAGATTATTCCCTCATTTAAATAAATTCAACTAATTTGTCAAAAAATAGATCAATCAAATAATTCGTAACAGACATTTTTCGATATCAACATCAACAAGGATAATATCAATACCGATTTGTTTAATATTAGCACGGCCAATCACATATTCATGATCACGCCCAAGAATACCCCAAACCTTACACGGGCCGGGAATAATGATGTGGGTAATCTGCCCGGTACAGATATCAAATTCAACATCGCAGACATAGCCTAGTCTAACACAATCCCTGCAATTGATGACTTCTTTTTCCCTTAGCTCACAAATGCGCATATCATCACCAAATTCAACTTACATCTTGGTTTATTATATGCGCATTGTACTAAAATGTCGCTATCATTCCATTATTTTATAAAGAAGCTACTTTGTTCTCGAGATCATTAAGCTGTTCTTTGGAGGGAATATAATTAATTCTGATAGGCTCCATGATTATCTCTATTCCCAACTCCTCAAGAGCTTGATTAACCTGGCCGATGCTTTGTCCGCCCCAGCCGTAGGATCCGAAAGCAAAGCCCTTCTTTCCCTTTGGTTGCAGGCCCCTAAGATAGGAGAGTAATGCTGCAACATTCGGAAGAAGATTATTATTTAGGGTCGGGGATCCCACTACCAGATATCGAGCAGTAAGAACCTCTGTGATTATGTCGGATAATTCGTTTTCCTTTAAATCCAGGAGTTGCACCTTGGTACTGCGTTTATCAAAGCCCTCCGCTATGCTGTGAGCCATGGCCTCTGTGGAATGCCACATGGAATCGAAGATAACAAGAGCCGTATCATCGGTTTCACCGTCCGCATAACGGTGGTATGCTTCTAAAACCTCTTTCACATGACTTCTCCAGATGACACCGTGGCTTGGAGCAATCATATCAATTTCTAGTTTATCAAGAATTTCAAGGGCTTTATTAGCCTGAGCGCCAAAAGGCATCAAAATATTGGCATAATAGCCTTGTACATCATTCATAACCTGAGGTAAACTCACTTCGTCATCGAAATGTTTGCTGGAGGTAAAGTGTTGTCCGAAGGCATCATTTGAAAAAAGTATTTTCTCCTCCGGACAGTAGGTTACCATGTTATCAGGCCAGTGAAGCATCGGTGTGCCGACAAAGGACAGGCTTCTTTTACCGAGGGATAGACTGTCTCCGGCTTTTACTTCCTTGAAATTGAAGTTATCACCATAATGAGCCTTCAAACCCTTCAGTCCACTCGGGGCTGAGGTAATAAGGACTGCATTAGTTGCTTTTTGCATAACAACAGGGATGGCTCCGGAATGATCCATCTCAACATGATTGGAAATCAGATAATCAATATCGGCAGGGTCGACAATCTCAGATATACGGTCCAGCAGCTCCTTTGCAAAGGGAGCCTTCACAGTATCTATTAATGCAATTTTTTCATCAATAATCAGATATGCATTATATGTGGTTCCTTTATGGATGGAATAGCCGTGAAAATTACGTAAGTTCCAGTCAACAACACCAACATAGTAAATCCCAGGCTTCAATTCAATTTTGTTCATAGAATAGACCTCCTTTAAAATACATAATTTATTTAGCTTATATAAAAGCGATTCATAGAAATAAAATATCAATGCTATAATAGGAATGATTATTGATATTGTAATATCATTATTATATTTTGTCAAACAGTTCATTGATAATCTTTGTGTTGTTTTATTGTAGCATAAATACTACTATCATCACAAGATATTAGTACGGTTCCTTGTAACTATTCAATACTCCGGGAAATCCGGCGCCAAAATATATTTTTTCAACATATTTTGTGTGCAGCGGTTCGAAAGAACCGCAGTGACTGAATAGTCACGGTTCCTAAAATATTGGTGGTATCCTCCATGCATTTAAGGTATAATGAAATGGAAAATGTAAAATATATGGTTGCTATATTTTACAGAATATAACTGATTTGGATTTGTAAGGGAGGCATGTAAGGTCAGAATGTTAAAGAATGAGACTTATATAAAAGTAAAGGGTGGAAAAGCTCTCAAAGGAAATATTAAAATCAGTGGTTCAAAGAATTCGATTTTGGCACTTATTCCGGCGATGTGTTTGGGGGATGGCGTTGGGGTATTAACAAATGCACCACTGATATCTGATGTCGAGGCCATGAAGGGTATTTTAGGGGAGATAGGTATTCAACTGAATTGTGAAAGCAATTCGGTAAGAATTGAAGGAAATATCATTTACAATGAGTTAAGTAAACAATATGTCTCTAAAATCAGAGCATCAAATTTGTTTCTAGGTGTCTTACTAGCCAAGTTTGGGAAGGCAGTCGTGCCACTTTCAGGTGGAGATAAGATAGGAAACAGACCTATTGATATTCATTTATATGTGTTCGATAAATTCGGGATTAAAACGAAAGTTGTTGATGGATTTGTGAAATGCGAAGCAACACAATTTCCGTATAAAGGACAGAATATTTTTTTGCGGTTTCCTAGTGTAGGTGCAACAGAAAATGCAATGTTAGTTGCAAGTGCAGCAGATAGTGAAACGATTATTTACAATGCTGCCATGGAACCGGAAATCGTAGATTTGGCAATTTTACTAAATTCTATGGGAACGCGAATTTCAGGAGCAGGTACGCCTGTAATACGTATAAAAACTTCGGATAGTAAATTGGTCAGAACATCTCATGAGGTTATACCTGATCGTTTGGAAGCCGGTACCTTTTTATTTATGTTAGCAGTTACAAAGGGTCGAGGTATTATTAAAAATGTGATACCGGAGCATGTTATTTCCGTAACATCAATTCTAGCTGACTCAGGTGTTGATATTAAAATTGAAGATAGTAACATTTTCATAGATGCAACTAATTGTGAGCTAAGTCCAATCCATGTTGAGGCATTACCATTTCCTGGATTTCCCACTGATTTGCAGCCAATAGCTACCGTGTATTCTTCACATTGTATCGGAATGTCGATTATCAAAGACACAATTCATACGGAGCGGTTTAACCATTTATATGAATTAAGCAGAATGGGCATGGTACATACTAATATTGCTACTAATATTATAATTGAGGGTATACAGAATTTGGCGGGAGCATCCCTAGAAGGAACAGATATTAGGATGGCTGTATCACTGGTTATGGCAGCATTGATCGCTGAAGGTGAATCAAAAATATACGGGTTAAATCATATATTAAGAGGATATGATAATTTTGTTAAAAAACTTATGGGGTTAGGCGCAGAAGTTTCGGTTATCGATAAAGATACAATTGAGACAATTGTTCAGAAAAAATGTATATAAAGACAATAGAAGGTATTCATATAATATATCGTAGGCAAACCTGCTTTACTTGGAAGAGCGGGTTTGCTTTTTTTTATTATATTTTTGGGATTGAATCAGTAATTATCGCTTATTCTCTCTTCTAAAAATTTATGAGGTATGCTATTAAGTTCATTTGTGCTTACAATAGTGATATTAATTGAAATATGAATAATATTAGCAGGAGGACGCTTTATGTGCACACCGGTTCATTTTGCATAGCAGAGGCTATTGCAAATAAAATATAATTGAATAAGCAATAGCCTTTGCAAATCCTAAAATCATATAAGGAGATGCAAAATGAGCTATTCAAAGAAGACAGTATATCATTTGATACCTGACGGCTCTTACAAAGTTATACGAAATTGTGCGAAGTGCGGAGGTCAAAGCACTTATGTCAATACAAATAATTTTCGGGTAAATGCTAATGGTAGTCAATTAGACGTCTGGTTAATCTATCAATGTGAAAAATGCAAACATACATATAACCTGACCATCTATGAACGTATTAAGATGTCTAATATCAGTAAGGAAGAATATGGAAGATTTTTGGCAAATGATTTAATACTAGCAACTGAGTATGGTAACAGAAAAGAACTGTTTACGAAAAACAAAGCTGAAATTGATTTAGAGCAAATTGGGTATCATATAACTGTGGATAATGATCAAACCTTGAAGTCTGACGGGAGTAGTGTGGAAAATCAAGCTTTTACACACGGTAAAATTGTGTCGCTGACCAAATTTGTTGGTTGCGGCACAATGGAGAGTATTATAATACAAAATCACTATCAGCTTAAAATCAGAACAGATAAAGTATTAGCGGAGATATTACATATGTCAAGAAGCAGGATAAATACCATGATTGATGAAGGGAAGATATCGGCTGTTTCAAAATATGTAAGTCAAGAGATGGAGATTTTCTGCTCGGAGGGTAGTGCAAAATAAAGAACAACTTCACACCCTTGATTTGAGAGCCGCCGAAGGCGGCACATGGGAGCTAATGCGAATTATTGAAAAGTGTAATTCGCTTAATAGAAACAATGACAGGTTGCTGACAGGAAGAACGGTGATGGGATGTCCTTTTGAAAGCATTTGCAGTTTGCGTGCAATTCTTAGGTGTCTGAGGGAGCAGTGAAATCAGACGTGCGATAATTCGCACGAACGCAAATGTTTGACGAATTAAAGATAGAAAAAAGCTACTGTGTAGGTTTTTCCTATCTTTAACCGAGGAGTTTTTGCGTGGTCTGATTGTCCCAAGCGAGTATAGCGAACTTCGTTCGCTTTGGAGACCTTAGAAATGCTAGTAAACTGCAACTAGCTTTTCAAAAGGACATCCCATCATCGAGATTCCTGTCAGCAAACGTCCCTAGAATAATAAACTGAAGACCCTCCATTACAATTCTTCTTGCCTGTTTTTCCATTTTTTGTTATACTACCTATAAGCAAATGATTCCTTCATTGAGGAGAGACAATGAAAGGAGTATTATGTTCAGTAAAGCTTACAGTGGCGCGATTCACGGAATTGACGGCTTGCTTATCTC
>WSSedL1CaDRAFT_10002100_pt1 | contig 10533 bp, 7 predicted proteins | sample WetSurSL1Cattail_FD_9464 | JGI IMG/M metagenome (IMG submission 9464)
CATAACCTGGAGTTCGAATAATACGTCGGTGATCAGCACCAGCGGGGCGGTAACACGTCCGGCCTATGCAAGCGGCGATGCGGACGTGACGATAACAGCGACGATATCCAGCAACTGGACCAGTGATACAAAGGATTTCAGCCTAAAGGTACTGAAGCTTGCACAAGTAACCTATACGGTAACTTTCAAGGATTGGGACGGAAGCACACTGAAGGCCGAGACAGTCAATGACGGAGCAGCAGCAACAGCGCCATCGGACATGTCGAGGACTGGATATACCTTCACAGGTTGGGATAAAGGTTTCAGCAACGTGACAGGCGACCTGACGGTAACAGCCCAGTACAGCGCCAACAACTCCGGCAGCAGTGGAAATTCCGGGGGTGGCAGCAGTACCCAGACCTCAGATATGTCAAAAACAGAAACAGTAGTCTCAGGAAATACAGTGACTGCAACAACAACTACTATAGCAACCGTCGACGGCAACGGCAGGGCTACCGCTTCCGTTACTCAGACCCAGGTAAGCGATCTCGTCGACAAAGCAGTCGAAGAAGCTGAAAAGCTGGGAAATGGAACCGGAGCAGTAGCAGAAATCAAGGTGGAAGCGGTAGCGGATGCAAAAACGGTAGAAGTGGGCCTCCCCAAAGCGGCAGTTGACACGGCGGCAAAAAGCAATGCGGACTCTTTAATCGTATCTACTCCAGTCGCAGATATCACTTTCGATAAGGGCGCCTTGGAAACGATAGCAGGAGAGGCGACCGCAGATGTAAAGATTTCAACGTCAAAAGTTGACGCGGGGAACTTGGATCAGGAAACACAACAGGTGATAGGCGACAGACCGGTATACAATTTCAGCGTCACCAGCGGCGATAAAACAATATCTCAGTTCGGAGGGAATATATCAGTATCGGTGCCGTACATGCCAAAACCGGGCGAAGATACCAATGCGATTGTTATCTACTTTATCAATGCAGAAGGTAAGCCGGAAATCGTAAGCAATTGTAACTACGATCCGGAAACGGGTACGGTAAGATTTACAACGAATCATTTCTCGACGTACGCGGTCGGTTACAACAAGCTGGAATTTAGTGATGTGCCCATAAACGCATGGTATAGCGATGCAGTTGATTTTGTTGCGGCAAGGGGAATAACGAGCGGTACCGGAAACAATAAATTCAGTCCGGATAATATATTAACCAGAGGTCAGTGTCTGGTCATGGTGATGAGGGCTTATGGAATCGCCGCCGACTCCGCTTCGACCGACAATTTCTCCGATGCAGGGAATACCTACTATACAGGATATCTGGCAGCAGCTAAGAAGCTTGGAATAATTTCAGGGGTAGGCAATAACATGTTCGCACCGGGAAAAGAGATCACCCGTCAGGAAATGTTCACCCTTTTATATAACACCCTGAAACAAATTAACGCTCTGTCTGCAGGTACAACCGGGAAAACGCTGACTTCATACAGTGATTCAGGTAAAATCGCAAGCTGGGCCAAGGATGCCATGTCATTGTTTGTCAGAATAGGGACGGTCAGCGGCAGCGGCGACCAGCTTAACCCTTCGGGCACGGCAAACAGAGCGGAAATGGCGCAGGTCTTGTATAACTTGTTAGAAAAATAAAACAGATTTAATAATTGGAAACACGAAATCACTTTAATTAACTAAGATCGCCACCAAGGCCTCACCAGCTTTAGGCGGCTTTCAGCCGTAAATCAAACCCACCGGTTTTCTGAGCTGCCGATGGTAATTTAGTTTGAGACTCTGTCTGAAATAAATTACCCCGCAGCAAACTACAGGGCATATGGAAGGGGACTCAGCCTCACTCAAATAGGCTCCGGTATTCCGATTCTCCAAAATAAATAAAAAAACAATCTGCAAATTATGTTTGCATTCAATTTTTCTTTCCTCCTTTCGATTTCGGTGATAAAACAAGTCAACATAAAGCTGATTTTTTATATAAAAAATTGCCCCTTTACAGAATGTAAGAAGCAATTTTCATATCCATATTCATTTGCTTTATATTATTTCGAAATGAGTAAGTGCATCTTTGATAGCATCTACTTGAACAGGAGTGGGGTGTTTTCTTGGATTTTTTAATGTTTCAACCGCATTGGGAGCATCGTACATTGGTAAACCTAAACTGCGTTTCACCTCAGCAATATATGCTGTATGGACTTTGAATCCGTATTTTTCAATGATATATTCTTTTATCATTTTGTAAGTAGTTCGTGGTTTTGGCTTGTATGCGTCTGCCCTTTCAGCTATATAATTAAGGGTAAGCCTATTATGCATGGTGTCAATCTTGTCTAACGGTATCATTCCATCCCCGTTTCCAAAGTCTACAGTTATGTTAATATAGCTGTCTGGAGTCTTGTGGGACTTTTGTAATACCGTTGAGTGTGTGACCATGCTTCAACGAGCCACAAACCCTTGAAAACAAAGGGCTTTTAAAATATAAGATAGATGACATAGCACGGAAATGAAATTTTCGTTGATTTATTTAGAAAAATGCACAGCAATATTCGTCAATTCTTCCCGCTTGACGAAGTCCAAAACGCGAAACGTATCTTTGGTTCGAAAACGATGAGCTTGTCGGAAGCATACATTGTTCTTTATTTGTTTTTTGACGACTTTGACAACGCAGATTATTTACTTAAACACCAAGAGGACAAGCCCCGCTATACAAAGTTAGAGAAGTACTGTGGGAAAAGCCGGAACTGATAGACGAATAATTAAATTCAATAAAAAGAATAATAAATTTTGGTGCGATCGATGGGACTTGAACCCAAACGGTCTCCCATACGCCCCTCATGGTGGCGTTACTTCATGGTTCTCTAAGCTTCTTAAATTCAGTCGGTGAAAAGCCATACTTTTTTTTAAATGCCTTACTGAGATGAAATTCATCATAAAACCCTAAGTTGGCAGCGACTTCACGAAGTTTCATTTTTGGATAATCCTGCAACAAGATGCAAGCTTTCTGTAATTTTGTATGCATTTGATATTGATAAAGTGTTTGATTTTGTAATTTGAGAAATTTGTTTCTTAATGTCCTTTCAGATAAAAACAGTTTGTCCGCAAGTTCTCGATAGGTAAAAAATGACTGTGGATTTAAGTGTATGATTTGAATCACGTTTTCGAATATATCAAGTTCAGAAAGATCCCCATTGTTAATACATTCATGCAATTCGCAAAGCAATAGCTGAAATAGTGCAGAAATTTTCGAATCCATTGTTGACATCTTTGACCAGAAAACAGAAATAATTTCTTGGAATAGATGTTTTACAGTATAATTATTTTGACAGTGGATGACAGTATAAAGGATGAATTGAGATGAGCTTTTTATATAAGCTTCAGACGGTAAAAAGTAATCTTCAATATCATTATTTACATGGATAAACATAGTTTTTGTATGAGGTTCGCAAGGGTGTAAACCATAATGATGCTGTCCTGCATGAAGAAAAATGACATCATCTGCTTGAAGCATATATGCTATTTCATTCTGATATATCTCCCATTTTCCTTCTGTAATATATACTAAATCATGCTCCGACATTATTCTGTCAGGGTGATTTGCTCCCTTAATATATATGTTTTGATTAGCAAGAGATAAATATCTTTTTGCATCAAATTTATAACATCCAAACAAATTTGTCACCCTCATTCTTTTCCACATTATACATGGATAATTTCCTTTTTGTCAATGGAAAGCGGGTTAGGATAGCGATTATAATTATTAGTAAAGAGTTTAATAAAAAGGTTCAAAACAAAAAGGAGTAATATTTCGATGAAAAAAATCAATGTAGTATTAGTCGGGCTCGGCTTTGGGGGTGCATTTGTTGATATTTACAAGCACCATCCTAATGTTGCCTCAATAGGACTTTATGATATAAATAGAGAACTTGCTAAGAAAGTGGCAAACAATTATGATATACTTAAAATTTATGGTAGCTTTGAGGAAATATTGAATGACAATTCAGTAGATGCAGTGCATCTTGTCACACCTATCCCTCTCCATGAGCAGCAAACAATACAAGTTCTGGAAGCAGGTAAACATTGCGCTTGTACTGTTCCCATGGCCATTTCTCTAGATGGAATTAAGCGCATTACCGAAGCTGTCCGAAAATCAGGAAAGAACTATATGATGATGGAAACGACATTATATACATATCAGTTCTTCTATATTAAGAAAATGATTGAAAATGGAATGCTTGGCAAAATGCAGTTTATACGTGGCTCACACTATCAAGACATGGTTAATTGGCCGGATTATTGGATGGGACTACCTCCTATGTATTATGGTACACATGCAATCGGTCCTATGGTTGCACTGTCAGGCTCAAGAATCAAACGGGTAAATTGCTTTGGCTCTGGTACAATGGAGGCATGGCTCACAAAGAAATACAATAATCCGTTTCCAATGGAATGTGCCTTGTTCGAGTTTGAAAATGGCTTAAAAGGTGAAGCTACCAGGTCTTTGTTTGAAACAGCAAGGGTATATCAGGAAGGATTATTTGTTTATGGAAGTAATGCCTGCTTTGAGTGGGGATTTGCTGACAACGACGCACCGTATGTAACAAAAGCGATCCCTGCGGCAGATGGCAGACGTGGAGGTTCAAGTAAGGTTGAGAAAGTGCAAATGCTTAATTTCCATCACTATCTGCCACAAGAAATTCAACGCTTCACTGTCGGAGGGAATTACGATCCGTTAAACCCTCAGGATTCATTAATGAAAGATGCGGGTGCCGGACATCATGGATCTCATCCTCATTTGGTAAATGAATTTGTAATGAGTGTTATTGAAAACAGAAAACCATGGATTGATGAAATCCTTGGCGGTAATATAAACGCAGCAGGTATTTGCGCACATGCTTCAGCTATGGATAACGGTTCTTCAATTGAAATTCCTTTTTTTTAGAAATTTATTTCCATGTAACCAATAGCCTCAGCACAGTACTATTGGTTATATATATCACTATACTGTAAAATAAATCTGATGAGGAGAGATGTATTGAGATGAAGAAACAAAATACGGTTCACATTGAACCAAGACGAACTATTGGAATCAGGGACGAAAAGATTTATGGACATTTTCTGGAGCATTTTCACAGACAGATCTACGGAGGTATATATGAACCGGACTCGCCGCTGTCTGATGAAAAAGGCTTCAGAAAAGATGTTATCAATGCGCTGAAGGAGATCAGTCCCGCCATTGTGCGTTGGCCTGGAGGCTGCTATGTCTCGGCCTATCACTGGAAGGATGGAGTGGGTAAACAACGCCAGCCGGCTTTTGATAAGGCTTGGAGGGTGGAAGAGAGTAATATCTTCGGTACGGATGAATTTATCGATTATTGTAGATTACTTGGTGTAGAACCGTATATCTGTACAAATGCGGGTTCAGGAACACAGGAGGAAATGAGCGACTGGCTGGAATACTGTAACCTGAAATTCGAAGGGAAATGGGCTAAGCTCAGGGTTGAATACGGTCATCCGGAGCCCTTCAATGTAAAGTATTGGAGTATTGGAAATGAAAATTACTATAATTCGGAGATCGGTGCCAAATCGGTCGCTGAGTGGGGACGTTATGTTAAGGAGGCAGCAAAAATGATGAAGAGGGTTGATCCAAATATTCAACTGCTGGCTGCCAGCACATCCGACCTTGACTGGAACATCAACCTGTTGCGTGAAGCCGGAGAACTGTTGGATTGGATTTCCATACATGATTACTGGGATCCTCTCAGTCAAGATAACAACCTCTCGGATTATGAATCCTGTATGGTCAAATCGTTGCGGGCTGGAGAGAAGATTACAAGGACAAGGCATATCCTTGGTGCACTTGGATATCTCGGTAAAATTAGGATTGCCTTCGATGAATGGAATCTTCGCGGCTGGCACCATCCCAATGTGGATTCAAAAACTGAAGAATATCTGACACCAAGGGACAAAAACGATATTAATGCCAGCTATACCATGGCGGATGCGGTTTTTAGCGCCTGCTTCCTAAATGATTGCCTCAGAAATTGTGATATTGTTGGAATGGCCAATTTTGCCCCGACAGTAAATACCAGAGGAATGATATACACTTATGCCGGAGGTATTGTTTTGCGACCGACATATTTTGTGTTCGAACTATATACAAAATATATGGGTGATACTGTAGTAGATACATGGATGTTGGAAAATGAAGACTTCGAGGTAATAGCAAATGGTAAGACAACCGTTGTACCGGCACTTGACATAGTAGCAACTATAGACTCTGTTAGTAACTATCTCAGGGTATCTATCGTGAATAGGCATCCGGATAAGAAAATGGAAGTTCATTTAAATTCTTTGTGCTTGGAGAATTATTTGTCTGCAAAAATGTATAGCGTTTGGGGGGATTCGAAGGACTCATACAATGATGTTGGAAATTCTTCTGAGGTTAAAATATTGGAGACTGATGTCAAGCTAGACGGGGATGATAAACAGCTTATTGGAGTTTTACCGCACTCGGTGAATATTTTGGTTTTTTCGAGACAGTAAAATTATTAGAAAATTAATAAAAATATTAACGATACAAGGGAGTTGTTTAGGGTACAATTCTGACAGCATCAGATGTGCATGCCCATACTATCTTTGAAAATTCTGAAACGGTCATCGGGAGCCCTTCAATGTAAAGTATTATCAGGAGATAGCTATATGTCTTTTAGAATGAGCTTCCAAAAAAAGTTATTTGCAAGTTTATCTATCATTATAGCCTTATTGATAATGATACTTTCCTATGCCTTCTATCGATATTCTGCAGCAATTACTACAGATACTGAATCCAAAACGTCTCAACAAATTATAGAAAAAATTTCCGGTCAGATTGATGAGCTTTATCATCAAATGGATATTGCGGCTACAAGTATAGTATATAACGAAGAGGTTCAAAACACATTATTTGACCTTAATTATAATACAAAAATCGATAACATGACATTACTTAACTATGACACCAAAATAAGGAAAAACTTACAATCAATAAACTTCTATCTTCGAAAAGTGATTAAAACCGCTGTTTTTAATTCAGATAAAAACATCTATTTTTATACCGGACTTGTTGATGATGACTCTATAACTGTAGCCAAAAGGTTAAGCGATCCTTTATGGTACGAAAACTTGGTAAGTCCAAAAGAAGAAATGCGCATGGTACCACCCCATCAGAACGAATGGAGCAGTACTCCCAAGCCAGTTTTGTCGCTTTTTCGAAAAATTAAAAACACCTATGGTATTCAATTTGGTATGTTTGAAATACAAATGCCCTATTCCATGTTAAAAGATATTTGTAGTATGGATACTCTTTCAGATGAAAGTTCCATACTTATATTTGATTCTAAAGGAAGTTTGGTGTACCCTTATGAAATCCAGGATTATAAATTCATCAATATTAAGCCTTTAGATATTTTTAAGGCTACCAAGATATCAAGCAGTGGTTCCACACAACTAAATATCAAAAATGAAAATATTCTATGTTCCTTTAAAAAGTCTAGTTATACAAACTTTACAATAGTGCTTGCAAGTAAGCAATCTGTTCTACAGAAGCAATTGTCTTTTTATTGGAATTTAACTGTCATATTCAGTATACTTATAATATTAACAATTCTTGCGGCCTTTTACATTTTAATTTCCAGACTTACTAAACCTTTAAAGGTCCTAATCTCAACTGTTAATGATGTTAATCTTGAAAATATGAGCCTCCATATACCCAATGAAGAACATAATGAATTCTTGATGTTGAATGAATCCTTTAGCTCCATGTTTTCGAAACTTAAGGATTCTATTAACAAAATATATGAATCAAAAATCAGAGAAACTGATGCTCATTTTATGGCTCTTCAAGCCCAAATGAATCCACATTTCCTTTATAATACCCTAACGGTGATAAGTGCTTCCAGCGAAGCTCAAGGAAATCTTTCAACTGCATTAATGTGTAACCAACTTTCCGATATGATGAGGTATATTGTTTCAGCCTCCAACCCCATCGTTACAGTGAAGGAGGAAATCACTCATACCCAAAATTATCTTCACTTAATGAAACAGCAATATGAGAATTATCTTGATATTGAAATAGATATTCCAGAAGAAATGTATGATCTGTTTATTCCAAAGTTAACTCTTCAACCCTTGGTGGAAAACAGCATTAATCATGGCTTTGAGAACATTCAACCACCGTGGAACTTGTCCATAATCGGTCGTGTTTACCCTAACTCAGATTGGGAGATTGTTATAAAGGATAATGGATCAGGTTTTAATGACATGATTTTAAAAAGATTATTGAACCAACTTCAAGAGTATAAAACGAATATTGAACAATGTAATTTCAAGGAGAATCTTTCCATCGGCGGTATGGGCGTACTGAATACCTATTCACGATTCTCTATATATTTTAAGGAGAATACTGTGTTTAATATTGAAAACCAAAGCCAGGGATGTAGCATTACTCTGGGTTATAAAAAAACAAATGGAGGAATTTAATTATAATATGATAAAAATTGTTATTGTTGAAGATAAGCCACCAATACTCAGAAATATAAAGCAAAAAGTTCAAAATTATAATTCTTCTCTTACTATTGTAGGTGAGGCTATTAACGGTCAACTTGCACTTCCTCTGATAAAAGAGCTAAAACCGGATATCGTAATTACTGACATTAAAATGCCTGTTATGGATGGATTGCAGCTTATATCTGAAGTTAAGAAATTCAATTCTCAGATCCTTTATATTATTATTAGTGGATATGATGAATTCGACTATGCTCGAAAGGCAATGCAATTAGGTGTTTCTGAATATCTTTTAAAGCCGGTCACACAAGAAAGTGTTAATATAACTCTTGATAAAGTTATTGCTATTGTCAAAGCCCAAAAGGAGCAAACTGAAATAAAACTTTGGAATAAGATATTAATTTCTTCCAACAAGATGAAAGCAAGCGATGGCGATATCTTTGAAAGTTTAAATTTTATTGCCTTTTTATTATGTGCAGGGCCCTATTCAAATTTCATTATCGACTATTCCCATCCATTTAACAACTTTTGGCATGATATAGATATGAGTTCTATTATTTTAAACAATTCAGAAAATCATATAAGGCTTTGGATTCTTAACGGTAAAAGTGCAAATGAAGCAGTACTTATACTGGGTGTTGATCGCGATTGTGAAATTAATTTGGAACAATTAGCCCATTCTCTCTTAAAAGACCTTTATGTTTTTAACTCCCCAATTACCATTGTTGTTGGGCAAAAGACAGAAAGAGCCTTAGAAATCGGCTTAGAAGTACAGTTTATGCGTGCCTTATTGCAAAAGAATTTAATATTTGGTAAATCCTCAATTCTTATTAAAGAAAACATGAGCATTACTTTGGACGAAAAAAATTATATTCTTGATATTGCTTTGGAAAAGAGGCTTGTTACTTTTTTACAAGGGCGCCAAAAGAACCATTTTTTCAATGAAATAAATAAAGCTATGCTGGATTGGGAGAGTAAAAACTTTACCCAGATCACTATTGAAAAGCTTTTGAAGCAAGTAGTACGGCTATGTAAGAAATGTGCACTTAATGGAAGCTTGCTCACTAGTGACACAGAGCTGGAAATTGATGAATTATTGTCTATTTCTAAAGATTATGCATCCTTATCAAGAGGACTCCATTATATTTTAGATCCATTCTGGCAGGATGCAACTTCCACCAAGAGCAAAGGTGAATCTTCTAAAGAATTGATTCTTCAAATTGAAAACCATCTAAAATTGCATTTTTCCGAGCAAGTAGTAATCACAGATCTCGCTGATATGGTAAAGCTGGATCCTGCTTATTTAAGCAGACTATTTAAAAATGCAAAAGGTGTTTCCCCAATGGAATATTTAACAGGTTTACGTATGGAGAAAGCAAAAGAATTGCTTTTATCTGAGCCAAACCTAATATTAAAGGAAATTACAGAGATTGTAGGTTATAATGATCAATATTATTTTAGCAGAATTTTCAAAGAATTCACCGGAGTATCTCCTTCCGAATATAAAAAATCAAATATTTTCTAATCATTTCTATAATCCGCCTATATCAAAATTGTTACTAAATTTGAAAAGTGAGAATCGGCAAATGTCAAAAATGTACATCAGGATTAATCAAAAATGTACATTCAGTAATTGAAAGGGTGTGTGCTATACTAAAAATACGGTACCGGAAGAAACGAAGAATCATTTAATTTTAGAAATTTATCTTATTAGGGTCATTATGGTTTTAAATGGCCAAAAGTGAGTGGGTTCTATGCCCCTAAACTTTTATTGGATTTTATTTAAAGTAAATTTTTTCAAAACGAATTAAATTTGGGAGGTCTAAAATGAAATTAAATTTTAAAAGCTTACTGTTGGTTTTACTGGTATTTACATTAATGGCTTCTATCATAGCATGTGGTTCATCAACAGCTACTACTCCAACAACAAGTTCAGCTGCCGCTTCTGTGGCTACTGCGGCAGCAGCAACAGAAGTTCCTAAAGCTGCTCCTGTAACTCTTTCCATGGGTATGCC
>WSSedL1CaDRAFT_10002101_pt1 | contig 10530 bp, 5 predicted proteins | sample WetSurSL1Cattail_FD_9464 | JGI IMG/M metagenome (IMG submission 9464)
GCCGCCGCCGCTACGATTATCTTCGCGAGGACGAGCTTCATTAACGGTTATATTACGACCATTCAAATCTGTTCCGTTCAATTCCTGCATAGCTGTTGTCGCTTCAGTTTTTGAAGGCATTTCTACAAATCCGAATCCTTTAGATTCGCCGCTGAATTTGTCTTTTATTATTGAGCCTGATGTAACTCGGCCAAATGCTTCAAAGGCTTTTTTCAGTTCTTCTTCGGTAACTTCCCGGGAAAGGTTCCCAACATAGATGTTCATTCTAACTCCTGCTTACTGTTTACTTATGTAAATTAATTATATAGAACCATAACTCGTCCCGAATAAGAAACCTGAAATATTATAAAATACTCGGAATTTGTAACTATAATACTAACATAATATTATGAAAGTGTCAATTAGCAATTGCAAATATTAAATAATTAGTGAAAATAGCGCATTATCAAATATTACGCCAGTATTTAGCATGTCCGTAATAAATCATATTGTATTGTGCAATATACGGTTATTAGTTTACAAAACTAACACAAAACACAAGAAAATGATTTTTGGGAAATTCTTGGCTATAAAAGTCCAGGTTAATTTCAGTCAATATTAAATTTTACAATTTTCTTGACAATAATTATTAATTTTATGAATTTTCAACAAGCGATTAAAATAAAATGTAAACGTTTACAATTAAAGATATTTGTCGTATGTTTAATTGCAAACGTTTACAAAGAAAAGAAATTTCAATTATAAAAATAATAACTATTGGAGGCGGCATGAAACGATGTTCGATTACCATTTTTTTAATTTTCAGTTTTATTTTACTTACAACTGCGGCGTTTAGTCAATCTATAAAACGCCAGGATGTTGTTTGGGCAAGATCTACCGCAGGCGAAAAAATTACGTTAGACGGTAAGTTTACGGAATCGGCATGGGCAAAAGCTGATTCGATAGTTATTAAATATGGCAAGTCCGCAGGTTTGCCTACAAGCGGCTGGAAAGCAGAGTTTCAGGGAGAAGCATGCACGGATCCAATTAACGCAGTAGTAAAATTTCTTGTTGACGGAAACCAGCTCTATTTGGCTTTCAGCATTCCTGACTCCTCTATTGGCGGAACAAAAGACTGGGCCAGATGGGACGCGATATTAATGTCAATTAAAGATAGAACAAGCAGCGGCAGTCCAATTTCTCCCGCTGAATTCTTTTATGGGTGGTATCTTGGCGCTTTAGGCGATACTGCTACAAACTGGGTTGGAAGACCTCCGGTGTATTCTGGCACATATGGAGAAACCAGTACTGGAAGAACTCCTGCTAAAATTGCTACCTGGGAAGCCGCTACTTTTGTAGACGGCATTGCTAACGATAATCTGCCTGATAAGGGCTGGTATACCGAAATGAGAATTGATTTAAGCAAACTTGGGTACGACGTTACTAAAGCCGACGGAGACGTAATTGAATTGAATTTTAGTATTTGGGATGGCGATAATCTTTATGGGAGCGATCCAAGCGTTATTTGCGAAACAAGAGCTTGCTGGCAAAGCCCTTGGGGAAATGTAAATCAGAATAATACCGGCAGAGTTTACTCTAAGCCTTCGGTCACAATTAATTCTGGCGCAGTTCCTGACGTAGCTCCTGACGTTATTATTCCTAGCGGAGCTAATAGCGCGGCTCCGGTAATAGACGGCTCTCTTGACGAACCTGTCTGGAAAGGCGCTTATACATTTAATATTGCGTGGGACGATACGACTTTACGTAAATCTTATCCTGGCATAGGACCTTATATGAGCGGCCAGTATCAGGCTGATTTAGCAGGCAACGGAATAAAACCTGCCGTATTAGATCCTTCGTTTGCAACTATCAAAATGTTCTTCAAAGACAACTATTTATATTTTGGAGCTGATGTAAACGATCAGATTGTACAGGGAACGGAAACATATGATAAAGCCGACGGCGTTTTATTAACGCTTGCTCATAGAAGCGACTACAGTATAGAAAATATAATGAATTTTAAAGAACTTAGAGTAAGTTTTGGGCAGGATAATGCGGCTCACGCATACGGTTTTCTGCCGTCTCTTGTAGACTCTGGTTATGCTACTTATGCTGTAAAATTAAAAGGCTCTACTACGGTTGGAGTTAATACCGACGTCGATTCCGGTTATGTTATTGAAATGAAGATTGATCTTACAAAACTTGGATATCCAAGCGGACTTGGCGATCATTTGTTATTTGGCGGAGTAAATCTTTTAGACGGCGATTCGTTTGACGACGCTGCAAATAACTATGGAACCAGAACCTGGTGGTTTAGGGAAAACGCAGGACAGCAGGCTACGCCATGGATGTATATGGACCCTAAATCTCTGATCACAGGCGTAGATAAAACTAAAGATGTGATTATTCCAAACTCAATTACGCTTAAAGGAAATTTCCCAAATCCTTTTAATCCTACGACTAAAATAAAATATTCGCTTCCTTTTGCAGGCGACGTTGTGATTTCTTTCTATAATGGAATTGGACAAAATGTAGCTAAAACTTCAGTAAAAAGCGTTTTAGCGGGAACTAACGAGTATAATTTTAACGCTTACGGTTTAGCTTCTGGCGTTTATTTTTATCAGATAAAAGTAAACGGCGTTTCTGGACGTTCTTTGGAAAGCAATATGGGCAAAATGCTTCTTCTCAAATAAATGAATATTGAAAGGCGTAAATGTTAAATCAACTTTTACGCCTTTTATTTTTTCTTATTTCAAATTTATTGAGTAATCTTTGGAACAGGTATGCATATTAAAATAAAACAAGAACAACTTCTTGTTTGGAGAAGCTGGATTAAAAAAGCATTATTTCTGATTTTAATTCTATCAAGCCAAACAATCTTTTCGCAAACTTCGGGGAAGCTCTCAGGTCGCGTTACGGATAATGAAGGCAATCCTTTAGCGGGCGCTAATGTGCTTGTGGAGGGCACCAGCCTTGGCGCTGCGGCTGATATAGACGGCTATTATTCAATAATCAATCTTCGCGCAGGGACTTATTCTGTCAGATTCAGATTTATTGGATTTCAGTCAAAGCTAGTTGAAAAAATCAGAATTTCAGCCGATCAGACTACTAAAATAAACGTTTCCTTAGCTTCGCAATCTTTTCAGCAGGAAGAAGTTGTAGTTGTCGCTACGAGGCCTCTTGTAGAAGTTAACCAGACAAGTTCGGTTTCATCCATCAATAAAGATGAAATTAAAAACCTACCTGTACAAGGATTAACGGATATTGTAAACTTGCAGGCGGGCGTTGTAGACGGGCACTTTAGAGGCGGCCGTATTGGAGAGGTTCAATATCAGGTTGATGGAGTCACTGTAAACAATCCTTATGATAATTCGTCTACGCTTCAGCTTGATAGATCTGTTATACAGGAAGTTCAGGTTATTAGCGGAACATTTGACGCAAAATACGGGCAGGCAATGTCCGGAGTAGTAAATGCAGTACTGCAAACAGGTTCTCAAAAATTTGAATGGTCGGGAGAAATTTTTACTGGCAGTTATTATACCACAGACGCTGACAGATATCCTCATAATGACAAATATAAACCTTTTACAATTCAAAATTATCAGGGCACAATAAGCGGTCCTACTTATTTGCCGGCGACTACATTTTTTCTTAGCGGAAGAAGATTTATAAATAACGGTTATTTGTATGGCGAAAGAAGATTTATGCCGACAGACTCAAACGATTTGGGAAAAATGAACTTTCATCCTACAGGCGATAACGCTCTTGTGGCTATGCAGACGCATAAGGAGTGGAGCAGTCAGTTTAAAATCACAAATCAGTCATTTAAAAATATACAAATAAGTTATCAGGCTTCTTTAAGCAAAATAGATCAGACAAATTACCAATATGCATACAGATACAATCCAGACGGATTGGGCACAGCGTATACTTATTCGCTTACTCACGGCGTAAGTTTTACTCATACTATTTCTGAAAAAATGTTTTACAAATTGAACATAAGACAAAATCTTTTTGATTATAAAGACTATAAGTATGAAGATTTATTTGATTCCAGGTACCTTGAAGCTGGAACGCCAAAAGGAGACGCTAATTATGAAAACGGCGCTATTGTTCAGGGGGTTGAACTTTCAAGATTTAAACAAAGGACAAATGCTTTTGTAGTAAAGGGAGATTATACATGGCAGGCATCCCGATCAGATTTAGTAGAAGCTGGAATTGAAACGCAAAATTCAGAAATGCTTTTTGGAAGTCCTGGTTATTTATTGCAGACAAACGTAAACGGAGTAGAAATACTTCTTCCTAGAGAAAATGTTCCTCGTCAGCCGGGCGTAAAAACATATTATCCAAAACAACTCGCTTCTTATTTGCAGGATAGAGTCGAATGGGGCGATTTAGTAGTTAGGGCTGGTTTGCGCTTTGAGTACTTTGACGCTAACGCTTATGTCCCGGGAGATTTACAAAATCCGGCAAATACAATTTCAGGAGCTCCGGTCACGGCGGCAAAAAAAACGTCTGTAAAACTAGCTTTGGCTCCGCGTCTTGGTTTTAGTTTCCCGTTAACTAATACGGCTTCGCTTTATTTTTCGTACGGTCATTTTTATCAAATGCCCGGTTTAAGCTTATTGTATAATAATGCCGATTATTCGCTTTTAGACGAACTTCAGGCGGGAGGTATAAGCTATGGCGTAATGGGCAATCCCGATTTGAGACCGGAAAAAACCATTCAATATGAATTTGGATTAAAACAGGCTTTTGGTCCTAGCATTGGCGCAGAATTAACCTTCTTCTATAAAGATATAAGAGATTTGTTGGGAGTTGAGTTTGTTAATACATATACGGCGGCTTCGTATGCAAGATATACAAATATAGATTTTGGAAGCGTATCCGGTTTTACAGTTTCAATAACTCATAGAGATTTTGGCCCTGTAAGCGCAACGTTGGATTACACAATGCAATTTGCTCAGGGGAACTCAAGCGATCCTTCTGAAACTGCCACAAGAGCCGCAAACGGAAAAGATTCGCGTCCCAGAGATATTGCGTTTAGCTGGGATCAGCGGCATACGCTAAACCTTACTTCGGTTTATTACGTGCCTGATAATTTTTCTATCAGCGCAATAGTGCGTTACGCAAGCGGTCAGCCTTATACTCCCGCGCTTGGTTATGGTTTTGGCGCAGATCTGGAAACAAACTCCGGACGTAAAGACGGCTACTCTTTAGTTGATTTGCGCGGCGAAAAGTTTCTTAAGTTCTTTGGCGTTGACGCAAGTATATTTTTAAGAGTATTCAATTTATTCAATACGCATTTTACAAACGGAACTGTTTTTAATACTACAGGAAGCCCTGATTATTCTCTTACTCCGGTTACTGATAAAGCTACGCTGGCTGATCCTTCGCGGTTTGCCGAACCAAGAAGAATAGAAATTGGCGTTTCTATAAGGAGTAAATAAAAAGATGATTAATAACGAAAAAGACTTCAAAATGGTAAATGTTAATTCAGGTTTTAGCTTTGTTAAAAGTGAAAATTTGAAATATGAAAACTCTGAACTTCAAAGAAGGACGAGAAATATGTCTCAAAAATTTTTAATTGTTTTATCTGTAATTATTCTCGCTTCAGGCAGTCTTTATGCGCAGTTTCTGCCTGTTATCGATCCGGATTTACGAGGAAGAATCGACGCGGAAAGAAGCGGCACGCATGACGCAAATAAAATAAGGACTATATTTTATAATTATGGAATGGTAGGCGATTATCCTCCTGATCCATTAAAAGTCGATTATAGCACATTCCATTCAGTAGAAGTGCCGAAAGGATCAGGCGAAAATTACAGCGATGGAACTACTCCATTTGTGCTTGCAAAAATTACTCAGAAAAATGGAAACACTGCTTATATTATGGAAACCGGTTATCGGGAAAGACAGGGAACAAGTCCTGTTACAAACAAAACTATGCGCTTTGAACCGCGTCCGGGTTATTTTCAGGCCGATCCTGCTATAAACACAGGTCGATCTGTAGCAATGAGCAACGACCCAAGAACCTGGCCGGATAAATGGGTTGATAAACTTAGCGATTATTTCGATCCGGGCTGGAGCGGTTCATGGAATGGCTATTTTGGTAAAGCTGCTGGCGCCGATCAGGAGAGCTTTGTTGTGTATGACGATAATTATTTTGACGCATGGAATTATTACCCGGATTCAAGAGATAATACAAGAAGAGGGCTTGGATTAAAAATTGAGCAGCGCGGTTTTCAATGGTCTAATCCTCAGGCTGGATATGTTATTTTCTTTCACTATGATATAGCAAATGAAAGCACTACTGATTATGATAATAATATAATTTTTGGTTTGTACATGGATTCTGGCGTAGGAGGCTCTGGCGTTGGAGTGGATGGGATTGCCGAGTCTGACGACGATAATGCATACTTTGATAAAGAGACCGGATTAAATTTGGTTTATACGTGGGATATGTACGGTCACGGAGTTCAGGGGGCTACAGGCTATCTGGGTTATGCTTATATGGAAACTCCTGGCAACAGCATTGACGGTATTGATAACGATAACGACGGCATTACGGACGAAAGCAGAGACAGCGGTCCGGGAACAAAAATTGTCGGTCAGGATGCTATTAGAAATTATGTAGTAACGCATTATAATTTGGCTAAGTTTGAAGCCTTTTATGGGCCGTTGGAACAGAGACCCGCTTATAAAGCCGGAATATGGTTTACTGGCGATGAAGACATGGACTGGGTTGCCGAATATGACGATACAGGCGCGGACGGAGTATTTGGCACTAATGATCCCGGCGAAGGAGATGGAATACCAACGGCTGGCGAGCCCAATTTTGATAAAACTGATAAAGACGAATCAGACCAAATAGGTCTTACTGGTTTTAAAATGAATCGTATTAAAGCTGGTGCAGGCAATTCAAGCACTGAAGTAGATAACGTAGTTTTTTATGATGACGGAAAAGAATGGCCTAAAAGACTTTATGATATGTTTACTTCAACAAACTCTTATGATAATCCTGTAGCTATGAACTACAATATAGCGTTTTTATTCGCTTCCGGCCCTTTTTATTTAAAGGCTGGCAAGACTGAAAGATTTAGTCTTGCTTTGGGATTTGGACAGACTTTAAGCGAACTGAGAACTACCACTAAAGTGGTTCAGCAGATTTATAAAGCTAATTACCAATTTTCTGTTCCGCCTCCAATGCCAACTTTAAAAGCTTTTGCAGGAGATAAATATGTTACTCTAACATGGGACGATAAAGCTGAAAGAGCATATGACCCGGTTACAAATAACGACGACTTTGAAGGATACAGAATTTATAGAAGCACAGACCCTACATTTTTGGATCCGCAGGTAATATCAAACGGATCGGGTACCGGAACTATAGGCAACGGAAAGCCTCTTGCGCAGTTTGACTTAGTAAATGATTTTTCCGGGTATAGCAAAACCACTGTTGACGGAGTGGCTTATTACTTAGGAACAAACAACGGAATTACTCATACATATAAAGATACTACAGTAACAAACGGACAGTTATATTATTATGCAATTACCGCTTATGACAGAGGCGTTGACTCTACTGAAACTTACCCGTCTGAAAACGCAATTGCAGTTAGCCAGACGGTTAGAGGCGGAATTGTATTGCCTAAAAACGTAGTATCGGTTACGCCGGAACCTCCGGTTGACGGTTATAAAACGGCGGAAACAAATACAATTGTGCATGCTTCTGGAACGGGCGTGGGCAACGTTAATATTTCGATTAAAAATCCTGGACTGATTCCGGATAATCACGCTTTCAAAATTGATTTTACAAATCCGGAAGATAGCGTAAGAGCAGAAAATTACAGATTAATAGATGAAACGGAAAAAGATACTTTATTCATTTATGGAGCCGATCTTAGCGGCGTTGGCAACGGCTCAATTGGTAAGGGATTACTTCCAATAATTACTACCCCGGCAGCCGTCACAATAGATACGGCTAACACAGGGTTCACAAAATCAAGCTCGACTAACGCAAAGTTTGCGGCAAGATACCAGACTGCGTACCCAATTGGATATAAACGCATCGGTTATCCTGAAAAAATAAGCATTGTCTTTAGCGATCAATATGTTGATACTTCGGTAGCTGCAGTTGGACTTCCGGCAAAGCAGGCAAAATTCAGGATTTATGCCAAAACTGCAAGCGGCGACGTTAAATTAAAATTCAGATTTAGAGATACGGATAATAACGGCACGATTAACTCATTGAACGATTATGTGGAAGTTTTAACCGCTCCATCATCAGCTCCGTCAAACTTAAAAGCGACCTGGAGAATTGATTTTGATACTACGGGACAGGGAAGTTCGTTTGTGCTTAAACAACCAGCCGCAGGCGACGAATATAATATTTCCATTAATATTCCATATTCTTCCAAAGATGTATTTACATTTACCACTGTAGCGCAAAGCGTAGATAGGGATAAAGCGAAAAGCGACTTTAATAAAAAACCATATGTAGTTCCTAACCCTTATGTAGGCGCGGCAAGTTTTGAACCGCAAAGATTTGCAGTTTCAGGCAGAGGCGAAAGGAAAATTGAATTCCGCGCTTTGCCGCAAAAGTGTACAATCAGAATTTATACTGTAACTGGCGAGCTTGTTAAAACATTAGAACATACCGGTAGTATAAGTCAGGGCGTTATTGCATGGGATTTAAGAACAAAAGATAATTTAGAGATTGCTCCGGGTTTGTATATATACCATGTGGACGGCGGCTCGACGGGCACATTTATCGGTAAATTTGCAGTAATTAAATAATTTGCGGTGATAAAAATGAACAAAAATAAAATCAACATAAAATATTGTTTCATAGTGATTATGAACATAATTGTCATTTGCTCCGCAAATATCTTTAGCCAAAGTAAAGCGGGAACTACAATTGGACAATTTTTAAAAATAGAGCCGAGCGCACGCAATTCAGGTATAGGAAATGCCGGAGCTGCCTTATTTGGCGATGCGACCTCTGTTTATTACAATCCGGCAAGTCTTGGCCGTCTTGAAGGTTCTGATATTCAATTTACCCATACAAACTGGCTTGCTGATATTAGCTATAACTATGCCGTAGCGGCTGTTAAAGTGGGAAGCATTGGCTCGTTCTCTTTGCAGGTTACTTCGTTAAACTCCGGAGAGATTGACGTTAGAACTGTCGAGCAGCCTCTTGGAACCGGAGAGCGATATACTGTTACTGATTTCTCCTTAGGCGTCGGTTATGGTATGATGCTGACTGATAGAGTCTCAATAGGCGCGCAGGTAAACTACATACAGGAATCAATCTGGCACAGCAGTTTATCCGCTTTTGGATTAAATTTTGGCGTTCAGTATGAAGTATTTAAAGACGGGCTTGCATTAGGCGCAAGCGTTTCAAACTTTGGACCCCGCTCGAGTTATAACGGCAGAGACCTGTATTTGAATTATGACTTTAATACTACTAAATATGGCGATAACGACGAAATACCAGCAGAGCTAAGAACTGATTCGTATTCGCTGCCGACTATATTCAGAGTTGGAGCGTTTTATCCTATAAATATAAATGAATCGAATAAACTGTTAATTACTGTAGACGCTACGCATCCTAATGACAACTATGAAAGTCTGAACGTTGGAGCGGAATGGACGATACTAAAATCATTTTCATTAAGAGGCGGTTATAGAAATTTGTTCCTTACTGATTCTGAAGGAGGCCTTACATTTGGCGCGGGCGCGCAAGTTGAATTTTCTCCCGGGTATATAGCAAGGTTTGATTATGCTTACGGCGATTATGGAAGACTTGAACAAACTCACAGATTTACTGTTGGAATAGGATTTTAGTAAATGAGAAATAGAATACTGTATTTAGTTTTATTTTCTTTTTTAAGTTCAGCAATTTGTTATTGCCAGTCTGGTTATGAAAAGTTATCAGATAATGACAAAACATTTTTAGATACGTTACAGTATAAAACATTTCTTTATTTTATAAACGAAGTAAATCCTGAAAATGGATTAGTAAAAGACCGCTCGACAAAAACATCCCCGGCTAGTACGGCGGCAGTTGGTTTTGCAATTCCTATATGGGCTATTGGCGCGGAGCATAAGTGGATTTCTAAAGAGAAAGCAGCGGAATTAACAATTGCGTTATTAAGATTTCTGAATAATTCAAAACAAAGCGCGGACGCTTTAGCTACGGGCTACAAAGGGCTTTATTATCATTTCCTTGATATGAAAACTGGCGAAAGATATTGGAACTGCGAATTATCTACAATTGATACAGGGCTTTTAATTGCAGGAATTCGCTTTGCCGCGCAGTATTACGACGGAAAAAACTCAACAGAAACTGAAATAAGAAAATTAGCCGATGAAATATCGTACAGAGTAAACTGGGGCTTTACAAAAATACCTGATACGACAAAAACAAATCCTGGCGCGATATCAATGTCATGGGATCCTAAGGAAGGGCTTGGAGAAAGCGGGTGGGTAGGGTATAACGAAGCGCTGATTATGTATATTGTAGCGGCGGGNTCGGGTTTCAGCGGA
>WSSedL1CaDRAFT_10002103_pt1 | contig 10527 bp, 11 predicted proteins | sample WetSurSL1Cattail_FD_9464 | JGI IMG/M metagenome (IMG submission 9464)
ATTGCCAAACAAAGTACCACCTTCCATCAGCGAATTGATATTATAATATATTCTTCAGCACTCCGGTTGTTGCTTTTTTTCATCTCGCAAAAAACCCATCAGCCTGCTTTTAAATTCGTCTGCAAAATGGCAACAATTGAATATGATGTGGTAGTGGTTGTGGTAGTGGTTGTGGTAGTGGTAGTGGTAGTGCTAGTGTTAGTGATAGTATTGGTGATACGTAATTTGAAGGAGGTAACGATTACATTTTGACCAGTGATGAGATTGAACAATTAACGAACAAAGTCTATACAACAGTTAAATCCGTACCCGGCGTTGATAAGGATTTCATCAAAAAATGCTTACAAGGAATCGCCTCTCTAGGTGACCCTGCTATCGAGCAGAAGATCAAACAACTGGCCCGGTTCATTTAAAGTTCTTAACAGGGGGGCTGCCTCTTATGAGACAGCGCCCTTTAATTAAGATCCTTCCCGGATTTCATATTATTGAGTAATGAAAAAATGGTTTTCATAGCCCAATCATTAGCTCCCTGTTGCGGATAAGCATTATTAAACAACTTAAAAATATTACTAATTAGCGGAGTATTGAATGTACCCGAAGAGTTTTGGGTTTGAGCCGGGACTTTGCGGCGTACTCCCTTAAAAACATTTGCCATATCTAAAATTCCGGTTCCTTGCAGTTCGCTTCCTACCCCGAGATCCCGGGCCTTTTTCATTAATAATAACCTAATTTGTTCCGGATTAAGTGAGGGCCACCTTTCCAGTATCAAAGCAATTCCTCCTGTTACCAAAGCAGTAGCCATGGAGGTCCCGGATAGGAGAACGTAATCATTGTCAACTCCGAGCGAAGTAATCTCCGTCCCCATCGCTACGATATCCGGCCGGGCGGGATGAACTCCAATTTTTTCCGTCACCGAATATTTTGGATCAAGATCCTCAGCGGTCAAAATCTGTTGCTCATTCCAATTGCCAACCCTTATTCCTCGGGGACGAATCCGCCAATTTTCTATGTTGCCTTGAAATTGACTATTGGTAAATGCCTGGCTGGTCATTATCCCTTGATTCCAGGCGGCTGTGATGGCACGGGCTAATGGATCGGTCTGGTACGAGTCCTGAACCATGCTCTGAAACGATAAATTGATAACCTTGATGTTGAGTGTCGATAGATGATCCAGGCACCACTCAATACCGGCAATTACATCCGAGATCCTGCCGGCCCCATTTTTGTCCAAGACCTTAATCCCTACTAATCTGGCCTCCGGAGCCATGCCTTTATATTCTCCGGCAGAATTAACGCCATTTCCGGCGATAATTCCCGCCACATGAGTCCCATGTCCATTATCGTCATAGGGTGAGTCCTGATGTTGAATTAGATCATGCCAGGCCAAAATCCGGTTTCCAGGAGTGGTCAAATCCTCATGCGGGAATATGCCCGTATCCAAAACCGCTACGACAACACCTTTCCCGGTATATCCCAGTTCCTGCACTTTACGCCCACCCATACAAAAGATTTTCTGATTTAAACACGCCTGAACTGGTGCATTATGCCAAATGCGCTTAACCCAATTCGACTTTGCCAATTCTTTAAATACTGATACCGGGGCATCTACCGCTACTGCGGGTATCAGATGCAGTTTTCGCTGAATCTGCACCTGATTGGCCTCAAGTAGCGCCAGCATGTTTTCCCACTGCAAATGATAAAACTCCAATAATATTTCACAGTGGCTTGTTTGATGGTTGTCATCCGCCCATTTCTTTAAAGGTTCCGACAGTTTATACTCCCAGTTGTTGATAAGCAACGAAACATCACCTTCAATCCTTGAATACGGATTATTATATTCGAGGTGTAAGGCTCCTTCCCATATGAAAAAAGCCATACCCACCAAAAGCCTGGCTTTCTTTTAAAAATACTGGCCCAAAATATTCTTTCGGACCAGTTAGGATAGCTTATATGGTGTAAGAAATCATCGATAGTTTAAAGTCCCATTAAAGGAATGATTGCTAGTACCGATAACGGCAACAGATTGAATCCTTTGGAAAGGCTATTGGTTGCCGGTTGTTGCCCGGAAGCTTCACCGGTATTATCAGCGGAAGCGGAAGCCGAAGCGGGAACTTGCTTCTTCCCAAAAAGGCTGCCCAGGAGATTGTTTAATATAGAGCTAAGTGAATTCGAATTATTATTGGTTGTCTCATTCCAAACATTCTCCATATTGATAGCCCCGGACCCTTCAAAGGTCGATTGCAACCCTAAGTTACGGGCATTCTTTTTCAACATGCTTTTGAGCTGATCTGGTTTTAATGAAGGCCATTTTTGGAACATTTGAGCTGCTGCTCCGGTAACCATCGGTGTTGCCATTGAAGTACCGGTTAATGACCGATAACCGCCACCGACTCGTAAAGACATAATATTGGTACCCGGCGCCAAGATATCGGGTTTAACCAGATTATCAATGGTAGGCCCTCTGCTGGATGATTCAGCTATCCCATCATCACTTAGTTCGACAGTTCCCTTGTCATCTAAGTTACCCACTGTAATCACATTTGGATTAATCCCCGGGGTATTGATGGTTCTGCCGTCCGGTCCATCATTTCCAGCCGCCACGCAAACCACGATCCCGTTAGACCAAGCCACATTTACTGCCCGGCTTAATGGATCATCATTATAAGGATGCTCAGCGGCAGCCCCAATTGATAAGTTAATCGCTTTGATGCCATAAGTCTCCTTATTCTCAATGCACCATTCAATTGCCGAAATAATATCCGAGGTATTGCCGGAACCTTTGCGATCTAATGCCTTAACTGCCACCAGTTTCGCTTCAGGAGCCATTCCTGCATATTTACCCCTTGATGAATAACCATTTCCTGCGATGATCCCTGCTACATGTGTACCATGACCGTTGTCATCATAAGGAGTAGAACGCCCGTTAACCAAATCATTCCAAGCAACAATCCTGCTTTCCGGATAAGTTAAATCAGGATGCGGGGCCACTCCCGTATCAATAACCGCAACCGTTACATCTTTACCGGTAAAACCTAAATCATGAGCCTTCGTACCGCCTGCCGTGGGAACCGCCACATCTAACATCGTACTAACTTTGGTGTCGGGCCATATCCGTTTAACATGTTGCGATAAGACCATATATTGAATTGCTGAGTAAGGCAGTTCCACTACCATCGATGGTATTACTCGCAATTGTCGGTGCACTTTGCCTTCATTAGCAGCCACATAAGTTGAGACCCGTTCCGACTGGGGACTAGCCATTTCTACAATAACTCGGCAAATTGAATCAGGATTCTCGGTAAACTCGGGTTTTAGTAATGCCGGTGAAAGTTTTTGAATCCATTGTGGCAAAAATATCACCTCCCATCACTCTTCATAAAATAGTATACTCTCAGTATGGATAGTTGTTTCTGGAAGAAAAGCATGATTTGCAACAAATATTAGAAATGCCCATCAACAAGATGCATCATGTCAATTTGCATTCATCGTTACTAAACTGCTCAAAACAAAAGTAAAGCCCGGATTTGTTCCGGGCCATACCTCTTATGGCTTTACTTATATGCAACCGCCGCAACCTAATACTAAGAGTACTAAGATTAAGAAGATAAGGAACGGGCTGTTCCCAAAACCACCCCAACCGCCATCAAATAACCCTTTAGGATCTGCCATTTCTTTACTCCTCCTTTTTATCATTATTGAGCTTCTCGTGAAGCTTTAATCCAGTATATGTCCTATTAACTATATGGGGTTTCATACCAAAGAAACAATTTTTATGAAAATGATAATCATTTACATTGATATATGGATAAAACCCTGCATAATTAAATATACGATATGAAACGAAATAGTGCTATGCAATTAGATGCAACCACCACAACCTAATACCAAGAGTACTAAGATAAGGAAGATCAAAAATGGGTTACAGGGACTGCATCCGCACCCTCCATCGAACAATCCGGCAGGATCTGCCATTGTTATACTCACCTCCTTCTTAGAGATAAGCCTATGGGGCTTAATTGTTCCTTCCTTGTATCAGTATATGACTCACATAAATATAGCGGGAATAGGCTAATGAAATATTATTAATATTCAGAAGTAGGTCCAATAAGTCCAGTTGATTTGCCCACGCGCTTATGCTATGTCCCGGTAGTTTTCAACAGGAGGTTTGCCTGGATTAAAGGTCCTTAATCCCAACACCCCCCAAATATTTTGCCCATATGATAAATTCAAAACATTGATAGTTGTTAATCCGCGGAGGATAAATCATGAATAGCGAACAAATTGAGTTGCTTGTCAAAAAATATCAAGGCATTCCTTACCTTCATGCAGGCAGGGATTTGACCGGACTTGATTGTCTGGGATTGGCCCACTTTTTTTATAAAGACTGTGATATTGATATCCCCAAAGATGATGGGGAGGAGTATTCCACCCAATGGGCAAAAAAAGATCCCGAAAGGTATCTCCGAGGCATACTGCGGCTAGGGCAAGCGGCTCCCGTCGACCAACTTTTGCCGCTTGATTTTGTATATTTCCGGATGGGACGTTACATTTCCCATGGAGGGATCATGGTCGACCCTCAGCATTTTATTCATGTTCTACAAAAAACCACCGTACATGTCAGTCCGATGGATTGGGTCTGGAAACAACGTTTGGTGGGAGCCCGCCGACTATTATAAAAGTCAAACGATTCATCGGTCATCTGAACAATTATTCATAATAGAGCTTATTACTTGGTCGAAGGGCATTTTCCCAATTTGTTGCATTATCCTATCTAGCTGAGTTTTTCTCTTTAAAGAGCCGGTTAAAACGATCTCTATCGTCTGATTTCTACTAACCAAAACCGATTCAACTTGCAGGACATCGCATATAATACCGGCAATTACCAATAATTCCGACGGGAGTAATTTGATACAGCCGGTATCTTCCTTACCCTGACCAGCATTGCTTTGTTTTGATTTAAAATTTTTACCATTATCGGACTGGTTATTCTGCTGCGAATGCCGCTCCTGTTGATCGAAATCTTGATTAAAATTAAACTTTCCCAACCCCGCCAATAGTTGCTTGACCTTTTCAATCTCATCTTCAGAAAACACGGCAATCTCACCTCATCTAATGAAGCCTACGGTATAATGATGGGGACCTGTGGAGTTTGTAACGGAGTTGACAAAGAGCTGGAAAACAAGATAATTAAACCGACCACGATGATAATTAAAATATCGTGTTGCACCTCTGCCAGGGATGCCAATAAAATCCCTCCTTATCCCAGACAATCCTAATAATTGTAGTATATTGCTACGTCTTCCGGTTGTGAACAGGCCAAAAGGTGAAGCAGAACCAAAAAGCGGCAGTTTAACCCCGAATGCCGCCAATCGATGGAATCGACCTAAAACATGCCTATCCCCTTTTTTCCCTTTTCCCTTTTCCCTTTTTCCTCTTTTCACTTACCAAATATCCCCTCGCATCGGAGACATAATCCAGTAGCATCAGCGTAATGCATAATCATTCCACTTTGGATCAGAATAAAGAAAAAGGTTGCACGAAAGGCGGTTTAGAAATGGGAATGAAAAGACCGATTACCTGGTTGTTGATTTTTGGGTTAATCTTGGTCCCTTTAGGATGCGGGGTGGGGAAAAAGTCCCTGCCTGCTCCCGCCAGGCAAAGGCCGGGTGTGGGTGGATTTTATATCAATGAAATCGGCCCCAACGACTCTTTACCATCTTTGAAATTACATGGTAATATTCTTGATGAAATATACCCCCTGTGGTACCATGTAAGACCGGATGGTTCCCTTAAAGAGGAGCCCAATGGAGAGGCTATCCGACTGGCAAAAGCTAGTAAAATCAAAATTTTTCCCCTGATCAACGTGGTCCCTAATCAGGATAATGTCTTAAGAAACCCTACGGCCCGAGATAACGCCATTGCTAATATTGTCCGTGTGGTTAAAGCCAATCACTACGATGGAGCCAATGTTGACTTTGAATTTGTGCCGACCACCGGCAGAAAAGATTTTCGCGTCGACCGCCAAGAAATGACCACTTTTATGAAACTGCTCAATTTGCAATTTAAAAAATTGGGCAAAGAAACCCATATGTCCGTCTTACCTCTGGTCGGGGTCTCGCCGGAGATGTCGAATGTGTATGATTATCGAAGTCTTTCCCCATTTGTCGATAAGGTGACGGTAATGTGCTATGACCATAGTCAAGAAGGAAGCCCACCCGGACCGCTCGCCCCTTTCCATTGGGTTGAACGAAACATTCAAACAGCCATCAAACAAGGATTTAAGCCTTCTCAGATTTGTCTGGGGGTCGCCACCTATGGTTATGATTGGCCAGCCGGGAAATCCGGCGGATTTACCAGCCCTTCAAAGAAAATTCTTAAAGAAGCCGCGATTAAAGGACAGCAAATTCACTGGAGTGACCGCCATCAAGAGCCATATTATATCTACCGCGATCCTAACGGCGCCGAACGGGAGGTATGGTTTGAAAACTATGAAACTTTGAAGACAAAATTAAAACTGGTAAGCAAATATGGTTTAAAAGGTATTTGTATATGGCGGTTGGGTTATGAAGATCCTAAATTCTGGCAGACCTTGGAACAAACCTGGGGCAATCACTCTAAAAAATCATCATCAACAACCCGGTGAGTATGGGTTTATTTCAGGCAAATATCGCTTTTTCAGCCATGAATCCTCCGAACAGGTAGTAAAAACGCCAGTAAAATAGCTGGCGTTTCTTTCTTTATTGGCTCTGTTTACAACAATTGTTGAAATTTTGTCCGCCACGGGTTAAACAATCTTCTGGAACAGAGCCTATTTATTAGTCCCGGTATTGGCAAATCCCCATGGATCAAAAAATAACCAATTATTATCAATCGGTAAATATATATTAGCTTCCTTTTTACATAAAATATCCTTGATATATCTGCGATATATCAAGGATATTTAGATATCAAAGAAAAAAAGCTGGACCATTTCGAGATTTATATTATAATATAAATTGTTTCTCAGAACAACCAATCAAAAAAGTGAGGCAAGAGATAGAATGAATCATTTTGTAATGGATGCCTTTAACGGTTACCGTTCACGGCTGGATGATATCATGCTGGTCCATGAAATATTGGAGGAGCTGCCCTTAAAATTAGGAATGAAAACCGTTATGCCGCCATTTGTATTGCCTTATTACAACGGAGTGATTCCGGAGGACTGCGGTATCAGCGCGTTTGTATTCTTGGATGGCGGCCATTTCACCATTCATACTTTTTCATTTCGCGAGGCCTATTTTGTTGATTTTTTATGCCCCGATTCCTTTGATACGGAAAAATTGAAAGGCCACATTAAAGGCGCCTTTCCGGCTGAGCGAATCACCTCTTATTGTTTAGAACGGGAGCGTCCTGCAAGTTATCCGCCTAAAATTGAAATTAATCAAGCCTTAGACTTCGGCCCCCATCTTTTTTTGGACTTTAAAAACTATCAGGGACCAAAAACCATGGATGAGTTGTTTGAACTCTTTGACACCATGCCTTTTAAAATCGGGATGACGCCCATTATCCGTCCTTATATGGTAAAGAACACTATCGGTAATCAAAAAGTGACCTCCATTTTGACAATGATTGCCGAAAGTCATATCAGTCTGCATTACTTTGAAGAATCCAACCGGGCTTATCTGGATCTCTTTTCTTGCCGATTCTTCGATTACACTTCGGTGATTGGCACGTTAAAAGAGGTTTTTCATAGTGAAATCAGTAATGAGACCCTGATCGCCCGCGGCAGCAAATATCATCAATTTAAAAATGTTGCCAATACAGAGACTGAAAAATCCCGTTCCTGGGTGGATAATGTCTACCAAAAATAAAAAGCCTTATAAGTTGGCCCCCGTGGTGGTCGCCACCAATTTACAATGCTTAACTCCTTTCATGCTGCTCATTCTGCCGGCGATGGCCTGAATTTCAAGCTTGGTTCCTTTCACCACCATCACCTCCAGGCAGTTATGGGCATCTAAATGGACATGCAAAACAGAGATGATCTTTTCATGGTATTGATGTTGGAGGTCGGTTAACCGGTCGGACATCTCCCGCAAATGATGGTTATAAACCAAAGTAATGGTTCCCACTGCATCGCCTTCGCCGGTCTGCCATTCATCCTCCACCAAATATTCCCGGATTAAGTCACGAATCGCCTCCGAGCGGTTGGTATAACCTTTACTTCCGATTAGACGGTCAAATTGGTCCAATAAATTTTCTTCGATTGAAACCCCAATTCTCTGTAACTCCGATTCCATGGCGACCTCCTAGCGAATCTTTCAACGAATACTATATTAGATTTACTGCAGTTAACAATTGTTGATCCTTGAAAACTTCTTCCGGATTGGCAATCATTTCGATCCCATGCTGTTCATTCATTACAATAACCCGATCTGCCATAGTTCTCGCTATTTCCAAGTCATGAGTGGCCATAATTACAGTGGTACCGGTCCGGTTGAACTCTTCCAAGCGGGACAAAAACCACCTTTTGGTCCGCGGGTCAAGGCCACTGGTGGGTTCATCCAACAGTAAGACCTGGGGATTGTGAACGGTCACTGCTGCCAAGGCTACTTTTTTCTTTTCACCGCCGCTCAACCGGAATGGCGGCCGCTCGGCTAATTTCTGAAGTTCAAAATCCCTTAACGTAGCTGTCACCTGTTCTTGTACCCATTTTGGATCCCAATCCAGCTGCAGTGGGGCAAAGGCCACCTCATCAAAAACATTGGAACAAAAGAGCTGACTATCGGAGTCCTGGAATACCAATCCGACCTTCTTACGAAACGGATACGGCCGTATACTTAAAAGCCGCTCGTTTAGCTCCTCTCCAAACGCCTGAATCCGGCCCTGATTCGGAAAAATTAATCCATCCAATAATTTTAGGAGCGTCGATTTTCCGCAGCCGTTGGCTCCCAGGATGACTAGCTTTTCTCCGGCGAAGACCGATAAATTGATCCCGACTAAAACCGGTACCAACTTTAGATAGCTATATGAAACCCCTTCCAAATGATAAACAAGTTCTCTCATAAACAGCTCCTTAGCATCAAGCACGAATTCCCCTCACCATTAGACCCGGAATACGATATTCAACATAACCGCGAACGCAATATTCCAGCTCAGCCATAGATAATCAATAGCCTTCACTTTGAACTGGTTGATGACTCTAACTTCTCCGGTATATCCTCTGGAAAGCATGGCCTGGTAGACCTGATCGCCAAGAGCTGTAGTCCTGATCAGAAGACTGCCTGCAGCATCAGCAATAAAACGGCGTCCCTCTTTACCGCTGGTCTTTCTTAACGTCCGGCTCTTACGGGCCATAAAAAAATTGCAAGTCAGTTCCAGTGCTAAGAAGATATACCGCTCGGTCATTTCCAGTGTGGCAACAAACGGAGCCGGAACTCTTAGGATTCGCAAGGATTTTAAAAGCTCAGACCATTTCGTAGTGACTGTTAATAGGTAGACGAAGGAAAGCGACGCGAAAGTTCGCAGTATCAACAGGCCGGCACTATAAAGACCCGGTTTGGTGACATAGAGCCGGTCCGATATTGACCACAACACTTCACCCGGTTTCACGATATTCAAGATGGAGGGTAACACGACCACACCGGTAAAGAGCAGCGCCACTATTGATACCCATTTTAAATAACGAATAACCGGTACTCGGGAACAGCCAACGAGTATCAGTGCATAAGCATTAAACACAGCCATACCGGAGATGCTGCCGATCAAATTGGTCCCGATAATTAAAAAAAATATGGATAATAATTTCAGCCGCGGTTCCAATAATTGCAACAACCCTTTTTTAGCGGCAGTCTCCTCGTTATAGAACAAGTCGCATACTACCGATTGAATATCCAGAATAGTTTGCTCAATAAAATTACGCATAGGCTAAATACAAACCTCATTGTTTTAAATAAAATGCTATTTATCATAAAAGTTCACAGTTTGTACACATATTTACCATTAATCATACACACATTTAGAATATATTAATTTATGAGAACTTTCCTTTATTCGCGGCCTGGAGTAAATCCAGGCTTTCTTTTTTTATCAGGACGGTTTTATTTTGTTTATATACAATTTTAGAAATTCCTACCTTATTATAAATACAATACCAATTAATATGATAGTTCACAGTATGTACACAAATCTACCATAAATTATACACATACTATTTGTATAATTAAACCATCCTGTTAGTTATTAAATTAACAGAAAAATTAAAAAGGAGTGATTTTTGTTGAAGAAAGTAATGCTTTTGGTCGTAACTGTCGGTCTGCTGGTATTCTCGGTTGTTACCAGTGCTTTTGCTTCCACTGCTTACCTCGATTATACAATCGGCGGTAATGAAAAGGCGGGGTCAACCGATAACATTGATCGGGATAACTTCTTACTCGGCGTGGAAGTACCGCTTGATCAGTACAAAGTTGTGTTTGAATATGGAAAGGGCACAATAAAATATGATACTGGCGATACCGATACTACTGCTTTTATGTTAAAAGGCGGTTACCG
>WSSedL1CaDRAFT_10002104_pt1 | contig 10523 bp, 4 predicted proteins | sample WetSurSL1Cattail_FD_9464 | JGI IMG/M metagenome (IMG submission 9464)
CTTCTGTTNGCCGCCAATAGGCTTTCGCCATAAATTATTTTGCCAAAGATATGATCTAACGGAGAGGCTCCATCGCCCGCTATTGCTTTACTATAGGTGGGGCGGTGCAGAATATCGTAAAAATATTGAAATTCGTGATTGCGCTCATCCCAGGTGCGTAAAGGATTTCCGGCAATATTTATCAGCAACCACCGTTGTCCGGCATCCATGCTGTTCTGATAAACAAGATGGCCAAGCATATCATATTTGTATTGCATTGCGGTGTTGCCGCGTGCATCAGTTACTTTTCGCAGATTACCTTCTACATCCGGAGATACTTTGGTGTGGATATATTCATAAGTTTGTGTGGTTATATTTATATTGTGATCAATGGATAAAACAGGTCTGCCGAGGGTGTCGAAGTGTAAAACATTTGGGGTATTGGCATGTTTGGCTGCTTTATCAGCAGCTTCCTTTTCCCTGGCAGGGTCTTTACCTTCAGCTAAAAGTTGAACGTCTATTAGTCGGTTTGTGCGGTTGTAATACCAGGAAGAATCCGGAACAGTGTCATTGGCGTCATACACAACTTGTTTCCAGGAATCGAACACTACTTTGGAAAAAGTTCCGTCGGGCATTTCAGTTTTTACCAAACGCCCTGCAGCATCGTAATACATAATGGGTGTCACCCCGGTTTCTACCAGTTCTTTAAGGTTTTCGTACTGGTGAGTTACTGAAAAATAAGGCTCATATTGTTTTACGGCATTACCCTTGTTGTTAAGTATTGTTTTTCCATTGCCAATCCACCTGAGTTGTACCGGGTTTAAAGCAGAAGTATCTTCGTAGGTTACACTGTATGCACTATCATTAACAATCACTTTCTTTGCCATACCTGGTTCTGCCTGAACTTTCTTCAGTACTACATTTCCAAGTCCGTTCGAATATTCAAAACTGAGCTGTACCGGAGAGTTATTGTTTTTTCTGAAATGTTCTTCCCTAACAATGGAGGCTACTACAGCAGGTTTGCCGGTATTTTTATAAATATCAAAATCATAAACAAGCCGCATAGTGGCGTGTTGAAGCAGGTCTTTTCCGATACCTGTTAATTGAATAGAGTCGGATGCATTAAAGAAATTACTTACCAGTATTGTTTCCGTTGCATCCGTAAATTCGCTTAATCCTGTCAGATCGTCTGCTTCATTTCCTTTCCCGTATATAGCTGTAGCCTTAACCAAGCCTAGTTCGTCTGTTATCGCTTCTGAAAGGTTTTTGTTTATGTCTCTCATTCGTTGTGGAGAGAGTGTCCTGAAATTAAATTTATCTACTTTACTTTTATTTCCCAAGGCATCCTCAGTTTCTTCGATGAACAGGAAGTAGGAACCGTAGTATTTGACTTTGGTTACAGCACCATAAGGATCGGTGTAGGAGACAGGAGCATAAAATCTGTTCCGGGCATCACTGTCTGTTTCTGCATTACTTATAAATTGCGTTATGCCCGAGCGTATCCACCAATTGTTATCATTTTCGCTATGTGTGAACCTGCCTTCGCTCATGATGGATGAATCTATTTTTGAGCCATAGATATCATAGAGCAATTCAGGTGTATAGGCCAATTGGTAATTTTCAAACGGAAATGCCATGGATTCCAGCTGATTTAATGGCAATGCCCCTTTTAAATCGTTTCGGGAGTAGTTGGTACGGGCATGTTCTATTAATCTTTTTTGTGTATGTCCATTAGCCGGATTGGCATCTACCTGGTGATAGGGAATCTCCAGGGCAGCTTCCAGTACAGTTTCAAAATCAGATGGTGTGAACAAGGCAGCAGCTTTGTCAATTCCTTTTAATTCAAAGGTTTTGGTTTCGGAAGGTAATCTTAAGCGATTGAAATCATCGCCGATTATGTCGTTGGTGAATTTATTTTGCGTGTAAATGATTATCGTTTTGGCTTGTTGTTGTTGAGTTTCGGAGGGCAGTGAAGTGTCAGTTGCAATCCTGGGATAGACTACTTTGGCCGATTCAAGCACATTTCCATATTCATCTAATTTAATATTAAGGCTGTGTGCAATACGCGGGTCATCTGTATTTCTTTCGTAACTGTAAGTGATGGCTTCGCTTTCTTTTACTGTAAAAACAGCAAATTTGTTATTGCCTTTGGGTTGTACCAATTCGATTAAACAATTATGGGCAGAAACTGAATAGGGTGTGAGCTCCTTTTTCCTTGCTTCCGGGGTGTTACCATATTTTGATGCATCTTTTGCAAAAGTTTCGGAGCGCAGAGTCATTCCTTTGCAAGCTCTCAGCGCTTCGCGCCATTCCTGAGCATTCATCTGATCAATTAGAGCTTGACTTAATTTCGGTGCTGCTATAACTTTCGCATCGGGTAAGGCTGTTTCGTGGTGAGTTATCGGAAACCCCTGTTTTGCCATTTCTTCATACCAATATTCATGGGCAAACTGATTTAGGATTATTTCCCTGCCCATAAAAGCGCCTGTGTGATGCCACGATTTAGAAACAACAGGCTCCTGGTGTAATTCCTTATCTACAATATTAGAAGCATCGCCTTTTATCCAATGTTCAAAGTGCTCGGAATCGGTCTGCTCCACCATACCAAAACCACGGAATTCCCTTTCTGCATGATCATAGTATCCATGATGATATTGGTAAGAACTCACAAAGCGATATCCCGAAATTTTATCGCGTGTTTCGGTTTTGGAAACACAGTGTATCGGGAAATGCAGTTTTGTTATCCAAGGCTTACCGGCCAGTTTATCATCAATATAGAATTTGGTAGAGGGTGTGTACTCCAGGTAAACTTCTTTACCTAAATTGTTCTTATAGGAAATCATTATGTGTGGCTTCCTGCTGTTCATAAGATCCACATATTTAACAGGCGCATTCGTATCCATTGGCAGGTTGCTTGACCAAACAATACATGCAACGCCATTTCCAAGCAAATCAGCAACAGTTATTTTCGACCAGTTATGTATTTCGGGAAACAAGTCAATTTCAAAAGCTTTTGTTTTAATGCTATTCCCGCTCAAATTCAGCCAGCATGTGAATGTGTTTTTGCCAAGGTAAATAACATCAGTTGTGCCGGAGCCATCAATGTCGGCCAGTCTTATATATGCAGGGTTAAACGAATCGGGATGATCGAACACGGGAGCATTGTCCATGGCCACTTTTGCACCAAATTTTCCATATCCGAGATTGGGCCAGTAGCATATTTCGCCGTTTCTGATCCTTATAATATCGGTAGTGCCGTCACCTGACATATCGGCCAGAAAAATGGTTTGCTTTTCATCAGCAAAAACAATATGCGGGCCTCCTTCCTCATCAAAAGGCTTAGGCGTTCTCTGAGCCTGCGAAAAGCCATTACGTCCTTCCGAAGGATACCAGGTAAACACATAATCCTCCGAGATTACAATTTCAGGTTTGCCATCGCCGTTCAGGTCGATCATCCGCGTATTGGCATCGCTGAAATCAATGGCCGGAAGATTTGAAAAAGTATGTAACGGTTGCCAGGTATTTTCATCATCCATTTCAAAATATCCTTTGGGCTCCGTGTCGAAACTTATCAGTTGCTTGCCACCATCGGCATCCAGATCGGCTAGTTGTAAATGACTTCCTAAGCCAGCGAAAGAAGGCTTTGGCGTTATTAACCTTGCCTGTTCAAATTTGCCATTGCCCAGGTTATGTTTATAATACCAGCCAGATGCCTGTTCTGTTAATATACCTGATAAACCTTCGTTGAATAAATCGGTAAATTGATATTGTTGCTCATCAAGTCCGGATGGAGCATGTATTAAATCATCGGCCGCTATGGATTTTACTTCTTTGCTCCATTCATGCTTTTGATACTCGAATTCCATAGCAGGAAGACTTTTATGCGTATAGGTACCGTTGATTTGCTTAATATATCCAGTGGTTGTTATCGACTTGAGGAAGGTAAAATTTAGCTGGGTTGTATCGTACTCTATTTCGAGTGACCTTACCAAACCTGAGTATTCGTCAATGCCTGTAAAATTATGAAACAAGAGCACCCTTTTACAGAGCCTGGTTGTTCTTATTTCAAATCCTGCTCTATAATCAGAGAAAGCATCTGCTCTGAAACTCCAATCGGTTGTGCTGTTATAGGGTTCGTTTTGACTATATTCGCCATAATCAAAAGCGGTTAAAAACAAATAATCAGTTTCCTCAGGAAAAGCATCGCCAAATTTTTTATAAGGTGTTTTATTGCCATAAAGTACTTTAGAAAGATAACGGTTGGTATACGTAATCTGGTGGTTTACATAACGATTTTTGTTGTGCAATAAGGTTATGTCAAAACCTTTGTCGTCTTCTTTTTTATAGATGAAATGAGAACAATTACCCTTATCGTCAAATGTAAACTCAGGCAGCCACTCAAAAATTCTGCTATTGTCTTTTGGATCTGCAATTCTTGCCTTATCTGTCCATCCGAAAAGAGTTGTTGTGTTTTCTTTGGTAATGATTCTCCATTTTATTTCATAGTTAGCCTTGTTGCACCATCGTTCTATGCGGGCAAACGAACCTTCTGTGCGGGGTTTGTAAAAACGAATAATGAACAAACCATCAGGCGAATCTTTCTCATTTATAGTATAATCACCATCGTGGTTCAATGAGAAGCTTCCATCGTCTTTTTTCTTAAATTCAGGGACTAAATCTTCTGCTTCCGAAAAAAGAAAAGTATCCGAATCAATAGCATCCAGATATTGTGGCAATTCTTTATCTGTTTTCCTTTTAATAGACGATAAACCCAATTGCCATCCCAGCCCAAAAATACCATTTCCCGCACCGGAGCTATATGATAAGGTTAATGAGGGAGAAGCTCCCCGAGCTGGAGAAAAAGGGAGTGGAATGGAAAACGAGGATGTGCCGTTAACTGCATTTACAGAAAACTTCTCATCGATACCTTTAAGAGCACCACCCCCTTTAGGCAAAGAAATGGAAGGTATTTCAACAGCATTTGATTTTGTTTTGCCACCATCGGTTTTAAGGAATTTCGATGATGCTTTCATTGAATCTTTGTCGGTAGTCATAGATTTAGGTAAAAAATAAATTTATTATTAGTCTTTGGATGGGATTTTAGGCCGCATCTGGGTTAACTACATCAATTTGTAAATTTTTATTGAAAAATATTGTTTCTGATATTTCAAAGATAATTCGGACAACCAACGCAGACAATCATATAAACATATGGTTTTTCAGCTAACAACCTATATGATCATAATCGCCATTATCAAAAGCAGGAATAAACTAGTAATTAGTTCCAAATAAGCGAAGACCATGGATAATCAACGCGGACAATAATATTAACATATGGTATTTTATTTGGCGATTGGTTTTTTAATTAAATCTGCAAACCAAAAAATTAGCACAATTTTATAAATCGAAGTGGTTATTGACAATAATTCAAAAACGCAGCTGAATGAGCGTTTGAAAAAATAAAAGGACTATCATTGTTTTTTATTTCTCTACTTTGACCAAAGGCTGTGAAGCATTGATCCGGGAAAATATAACAGCACTTATAATCAGCATTCCCGAAATGATGAATAGAGGGAAATTATAATTGCCTGTTGTTTCAACAATATATCCAAATACTATGGCACTTATAAACCCTCCGATATTACCAGCAGTATTCATGGCGCCTGAAACGGCGCCTGCATATTTTTGACCAACATCTACACAAACGGCCCATGCGCTGGGCAACATCAGGTCGATAATTCCAAAGCATAAGGATAGAAAAATAAAAACTTGTATTTTCCCGGGAATAAAAGCTGCCAGAAACATACAAACAGCAGATAAAGCCAATCCGGAAACACCAAGCAACCGACGGCCTGTCTTTACCCCATATTTCTTAGAAAGACTATCACTCAGATATCCTCCTGATATATTACCAATCATGCTCATTAAAAACGGGATGGCAACGGCATAAGTAAGCTGGGCTTTGGCAAAACCACGTCCTTCTTCCATGAAGGTTGGAAACCATGAAAAGAAAAACCAGGTGGCCCAGGCATAAAACCAATACATGGATAGAATGAGCCAGAATTGTTTATTTTTCATCATGATTGTCCATGGAACTGATAATTTTTCATTTGTTTGAGGCTTTTGATCAGTGTTTTCCAATGCAGAAGCGATTGTATCTTGCATCTTTACAGAAGGGTCCCGATACCAAAAATACCAAAGGATTACCCATATGAGACCAAGGAAACCAAGGATATAAAAAGCAAATCGCCAACCAAAAGCAAGTACTACAGGGATAACAACAAAGGGTGTAATTGCTCCTCCCACGCGACTGGCTGCCCAAATATAGCCCTGCGCTTTGGCTGCTTCTGATTTTAGAAACCATTTGCTTATGGCGCCTGTCATACAGGGATACGCACCGGCCTCGCCAATACCAAAAAGAAACCTGACTATCAGAAGCGATATAAATCCTCCAGTGAAACCGGTGGCAATGGTAAATATCGACCACCATAGAGCAATTAATGCAAGAACAATCCGGTGGCCTTTTTTATCACCCCACATTCCTAAAGGAATCTGCATTAACCCGTAGCTGATGATGAAAGAACTCAATATCCACCCCCATTGTTTTTTGTTTAGGTGAAGATCGTGCATAATACTTACCCCTGAAACACTTATGTTAATCCGATCGAGAAAGGTAATGATACTAAGGATAACAAGAAAGATGAGGACAACGTTTTTCTTCTTCATTTAAAAGAGGTAATTATAAGCAATTTATAAGGATGGTTAAGAACTTTTTAGTTCTTGGGTTGAATAAAATCTTTAACTCCCAAAACGCCTAACAGAGGACTGGATAACACTATTTTTCCTGTTTCTTTTGCAAGCAGCTGTTCCATACGAGCCATTGATCCCTGGGCCAAAACAATAACATCAACCAATGGTGACAGCTTCAGAGAAGCCTCAAGTATAAGTGCATCATGTTTTTCACGGTTGCCAGACATCATTGCCTCAAAAGCACCTTTAGCTAATCCCTCGACGATATCAATTTTTTTACCGGCAAAGGCTGCTTTATTCTTTATCAAATTTGATGTTGGAGACAATGTTGTAGATAAGGTAGCTATAACACCTATTTTTGTGGATAATTGCATGGCTTTTATGGCCATGGGATCATCAATTTTCAGAATTGGAATTGGGATTAATTCTCGTGCATAGGCTGCAATTTCGCCCACGGATGAACAGGTATTGAATATAATATCCGCACCGGCATCCACAGCTGCAAAATAATAGGCTATTAATCTCTTACGAACAGCCAGGGTTATGCCTCCGGCCGATATAACTTCCTGTATAAGACTATCATCTGCAATGTGGTTTAACTTTACATCCGGAAGATGTTCTTTGAATAGACCTGTTATCGGTTCTACCAGCGCTGTTGCCGTGTGGATGGCGAATACTTTTGTTGTCATGGTAATTTCTAAAAATTTGAAAGCTAAGATATGAAAACTTTATAAAATAGATATCCCTAAATCCTGATGGGACTTTCGTACCTCAATTTAATTTCTCAAAAACCGTAAGCAATGAATTTTCGTCTCCTACATTTCCCGGGAAAATGATGTAGGGCAGCCTTGGAAATTGATTATCCCTATCAGTAATGATTGCTGGTACACCTGTTAATATTTGGCCCAATACCCTTGCCCGTTCAACATTTAACCCGTCTGAAAGTATATCATTTGAGGTGATTCCCCCCTTTGCTACGATATAAGCTGGAACAAAAGGTAGCTCCTTTACTATACTTACCAGAAACGCCGAAATTTTCTTTCCGGCCAAAAGACGTTCTGTAATATCTTCAAATCTCATTTCATCTCTGGAAGTAAAAATAACAGGAGTTATTTCCTTAGTTACCAATTCTTTTATAACGTTTTTGGTTTGTTCTCTTATTTTACCTGGATTAGTTAAAATATCATTAATGTTTAATTCAACTCCGCCGACTTTTTTATTTGATAACAGGTTTTCCAACTGAGCAGTTGTTTTCTTTACATGAGAACCTACGAAGAAGATTCCGGTACCATTTTTTGTAATGATTTCATCTTTTGTTAATAACGATTGATCAACGATGCCACTTAAGGCCTTCGGAAAAGATGAGGACGTTCGTAATACCAAACATGAATTATCGTTTAATAAATAAGTCAGAATGGACACTGCAAACTTTTGCAATTCATCATAATCAATCGCATTGACGATCACATAATCCAAGGATTTGAAATTATTTATCTTTTCAATAATGGCATTTAACGAATTATTTCTCAATTCTTCAATAGACAAGCTTCCAATATGATCTCCATTAGTCTTATGTGCTGATTTCTCTATAATATATTCAACTAAACCAGAATTTTTGTAACCAAAAGCATTGTCTTGAGCAAACTCAGTTTCTGCAACAGGAATCAGATCGTCATTGTATTGAAGGTAATGGACATTGTCGATAGTATACCTCCCGGCTTCCAGAAAAGCAGGTATAAAAAAAACTGGAATATTCAGACTTAACCCGCATTGTTTTAAAGTAGAACTAATGGTGTCTGGTTCTAAAGGAAAATGCCCCCGCAGTGTTGAATCACTTCGGCTAATGAAAATTAACTTATAATTTAATGACTTATTGATATTGGTAACCAAATCAACTATTTCCCTGTTGATCTTTTTAGTTTCTTCTGCATTTAATGAGCGTGAATTTGTTAAAACATAAAAGAATGGAACGCTATCATTCAAAGCGAAAGTCAGGTTTTCTTCTGTCCATTTTGTAATTAACAGACAATCATGAACAGTTTGAATACCTGTAGGATCATCATCAAGAATTACAATTTTGAATTTACCGGTTGTTAATAAGCTGGAAATTTCCTCACGCAAGTGTTTGTTTTCCAATAAAGGATATTCTTCAAGCGTTTTTGAATAAGAGCGGTGCATTATGGTCTTAGTTTTGCGATTCCCAGCATTTCCCTGGCTTCTTTAGGAGTAGCTATTTCCAAGCCTATGCTTTCAATTAAACAGGCTAATTTTTCAACAAGAACAGCATTTGTAGTGGCAGTTTTATCTGATGCATAATAAAAACTATCTTCAAATCCAACCCTTACTACGCTTGCGCCCATTGAGAAAGCACAAGCCAGCATGGATAAGTCGGGCATACTATCATGATTTAATCCCCAATGTGAGCCTGTTTCTATTAGCGACTTCATATAGCCCAAATTTTGGGGCGTAGCTGATAAAGCACTGGCAGCCCCTTGTCCCAGACAGAAATTGTAGTGCATAGGTCTTTCCAGAACACCTTCATTTGCTAACTTGCTGCATGTTTCTACCATACTCAGATCAAAAAGCTCCATTTCAGGCAATACCCTTTTTTCTTTCATTTTTTTTGTCCAAAACCTTATATCCGGTAAAGTATTGATATATACCGATTCTCCAAAATTGACAGAGCCCATATTCAGTGATGCAACCTCTACCCTGGAATCATCGAGACACACACACCGTTCTTCAAGGGTAAGATTTGCCAGACCACCAGTTGATCCTTGAATTATGATATCAGATTTTGCTGTTATGCTGTCCAGAGTTTTTTTAAATACATCCAAATCAAATGTTTGTTCGCCAGTTTCATCTCTAACATGCAAGTGGACCATGCCTGCGCCTGCTCTGGCACAGTTCACCACATCGTCTGCTATTTCTTTGGGTGACAGTGGATTTTTGCTACCGGAAGGTATCTTCTTACCCACATGACAAACTGGTGCAACGGTTATAATTACTTTTCTTTTAACTCGATAAGTCATTCTAAGGTTTATTTTAATGCCCTTAAAACTAAATAAATTTTAGCTTCATAAAACTGTTGAGAGTAAAAAATTAATGGCCAAGTTCTTTTTAAATGGTACTATTGAAGATACCCGTATATAATAAAATTAGGCTGTCTCTTTATAGCATTAGAGACAGCCTAATTTTGAAGTGCTAAAACTTAATCCTTTACGCAACGAGCAGAGGTCCCGGCACACAATACAGAGTTTTGAAATAATGCTTCTTTTCTGGACGAGTATAATACAAAACTCATGGCATCGTCTGGTTCATCAATCAAATCGAACGCCCATATACTTGTGGTACCAATGCCATAGAATAATGAATTATTCCATCGATATCCAGCAGGAAGGGCTGTAAAACCTGAAGCGTTGGTTGATCCAGCATTAGGGCTTTGCCAATGGGTTGTGCCTACTTCTTTAAGTTTAGCACCAGCATTCCCTGCTGATAATCCGCCTAAATAACTATACAATCCACCCCAATCAGCATTAGTGGCAATATGCCAACCGATAGGAGCCAGGTTACGACTATCAATTCTGGCATAATAGTTATATAATCTGCCATATGTCATAGAAATAGTAGGATCATTATTATAATCACAATATGCTCCTATTATTAGACTAGCCCAAGTATTATCGGTAACATTTGGTATAGGATCGCCATTCCTGTAATGTGTTACTTTGAGGTTTTCGGCCATCCACCATTGATTGTTTATTTTGACAGTTCGATATATATTACCATCAATA
>WSSedL1CaDRAFT_10002105_pt1 | contig 10505 bp, 7 predicted proteins | sample WetSurSL1Cattail_FD_9464 | JGI IMG/M metagenome (IMG submission 9464)
CTGCGGAGAGAAGTTCTCGGCTAGCGCCCAGTTTGCTTTAATCTCATCCTTATCTCTCCAGAAGCCGACCGCGAGTCCGGCAAGATATGCCGCTCCAAGCGCCGTTGTCTCAATGCATTCCGGTTTAAGAACGATGGTATCCAAAATATCTGCCTGAAACTGCATCAGAAAACGATTCGCGCTTGCTCCTCCGTCAACCTTAAGTGAGGTTAAGATACAGCCCGAATCACCCTCCATTGCACGAAGAACATCGTTTGTCTGATAGGCAATCGCCTCTAGGGTAGCACGTATAATATGATCCCTGTTACAGCCCCTTGTTACACCCAGAATCGCTCCTCTGGCATATTGATCCCAGTAGGGGGCTCCAAGTCCCGCAAATGCCGGAACCATATAGACTCCATTTGTATCCTCTACTTGCAGTGCATATTTTTCGCTTTCTGCTGCCGTACGGATTAATTGCATTTCATCCCGAAGCCACTGGATTGCGGCTCCCGCTACAAATACGCTGCCTTCCAGAGCATACTGCGGCTCCGTTCCCGTGCACGCTGTAAGTGTAGTCAGCAGTCCATGTTTCGACCTTATAAATTCACTTCCGGTATTCATCAGCATAAAGCATCCCGTTCCGTAGGTGTTCTTTACCTCTCCCTTATCAAAGCAACATTGTCCGAACAGCGCCGCCTGTTGATCACCTGCCGCGCCTGCTATCGGAATCTCCTCGCCAAAAAAACTGCGATCCGAATATCCATAAATATAGCTGGAGGGCTTAACCTCTGGAAGCATCTCCCTCGGGATATCAAGCTCCTCTAATATTTTCTCATCCCAGGTCAAGCTCTTAATATCAAAGAGCATGGTACGGGATGCATTAGTAACATCTGTAATAAAGGTTCTACCTTTTGTAAGATTCCAGATAATCCAGGTATCCACTGTCCCGAATAACAGTGCTCCTGCTTTCGCATCCTCATAGGCATTCGGTACATTATCAAGAATCCACTTAATCTTTGTGCCGGAAAAATAAGCATCCGGTATCAGTCCCGTTGTTTCCCTAATATAAGGCTCCAAGCCTCTTGCTTTAAGATTACTTATCATATCTGCGGTTCTGCGGCACTGCCATACGATTGCCGGATAAACCGGTTGGCTTGTATGCTTATTCCACACAATCGTAGTCTCACGCTGATTGGTAATTCCGATAGAAGCTATCTCTGCTGCGCTAATCCCAAGCTTTGCCATTGCCTCTGTTGCAACCGAAATCTGAGAGGACCAGATTTCCATCGGATCATGTTCGACCCAGCCGGGCTTTGGGTAAGTTTGCGTAAATTCCTTCTGTGCGACGCTCTTCATTTTACCCTGTTTATCAAATATAATGCATCTCGAGCTTGTGGTACCCTGATCCAGAGCCATCACATATTTTTTCATACACCGGTCACCAATCCTTTGTCTGCTAATTGCGGCATCATACGGCTTCCATAATCGCCGATATAATAACGAAAACCGATCCTAAAAGCAACACCGAATCTAAAAATAATAATAGTCCCAGAAATATCTTATCCGTAAATTTATTATCTATCTTTTGCTTCAGCCTCATTGCTGTGTTGAAAACCAGAATTCCCGATAAAAGCAATAGTAATATCCCTTTTAAAATTGCATTATCCAAAAAGTTAGCAATGACAAGAAACAAAATTAATATAACAGCATGCGTTATATCATACCGTCTCTTCATTATATATTTCCCCCAATCACAAAGAAAAAGTCGATTTTTCTTCTATTTTATTGTACCACTATAGTTCCAGTATTTACAAGATGCAGATGGATTTTTTCCGTATCAATGGAGTTATGGTTTATAATTCCAACCTATTATATAATAAAAACTCTGCTTCATTTGTCGAAACAAAAACAGCCCTCCGAAATATTTATGACCGGGGGCTTTGAATCGGGAATTATAATTGATCCGAAAGGATTTTTATAATGTTATATTGAGAATTGATAACCAACCACATCTGTGTATAAAAGATCATAACATTCCATATATCCTTACCACTAAGAGCATACTCAGTAATTAGTTCAAGTATAGAATTAATACTTCTTGCATCGATAAACCACACGATATGTTCAATTTCCGTATCTATAAGAAATTCTTTATATTGGAAAAACGGAGTCTGTGATACCTCATCAAATTGTATGTTACTACTATTTTCACGCGCCAAATTAATGGCATCACGCAAAGAAAGAGCATGGGCAACAGTCCTTCCGGCCAAATAAGGAAGAGACCAATCATACCCAACAACAGGTGTTCCAATCCTAACCTTATTTGGTGATATTAATTTTACCTCGTAGTCAATAAATTGCCTTAAATCAGCAGTATAACTAACCGGACCGGGCGGATTCATATTTTTACCCCATACAAATTGTGTAAAGGATATCCTATCCGATACCTGACTAATCGTCGTGTAGTCAATTTCTTCAAAAGTAGTCCCATTCTTTGTTTTATTTTCTTTCGGGTTAATTGTTACAAAGAACAAATATCCTTCGCTCCTTATTCTATCTGCGGCATATGTTATAAAATTACTAAAAAACTCTATATTAGCCGAACTAATATAGTTAAATGCTATATTTGCACCATACAATCCCTTTTCCTTTATGGTACTAAGAATGTTATTGACAAGGTTATCTTGATATTGTTCGCTCATTAATATATTAAAGGCAACCTCTATATTTGGCTCTCCTTGCGGTGATAATGTTGTAATCATCATGAGAGGTACTGTCCCATAATTTATCGCTGTTTGAATAACCTCTTTGTCATCATAATAAGAAAAGAGATCCCCTTCTTCTATTACTCTGTAATTATAGATGGAAAGATAAGTAAGAAAAGGTAACGTCTTTATTAGTGTGCTAATTGATATGAACGGATAACAAAATGCATTTGTTGTAATATTCTCATTGGTTTTATAACTGATAATCAAGGTCTCTCCCTGGTGTATAAAATCTCTATCAGAAAGAAAGGGGTTATTCCTTAGCAACTGCATAATAGTTATTCCATTTGCTTTTGCAATTCCTTCTATCGTATCCCCGTCTTTCACCGTATATACCTTATCCGGATATGTTATTACAATTGTTTCCCCCGGAACCAACTCATATGGATTCGTCAATTCGTTATACTGAATAATACTTGCTACGCTGACTCCATACCGAAGGGCAATTAATTCTATACTATCATTTGGTTGAACAACATAAATATCCATTTGATTTATAACCTTGGAAAGTAATTATTACATCATATGAAAGTATATATAATAAATGTATGGAGTTATAGGGATATTCAAGATTTGAGGAGTATTCAAGATTTGAGGGATATTCGTAACTTTATTCAACACAAGTCAACAATTACATATATTATTTGGGATCACCTGTCAAATAATAGTTATACCACGCTTCGGTTGTTTCATGAAAACAGATTAATAATTCTCGATAATTTGTTTTGCCCATAATAATCCGTCGGCAGAGCTTGCGGTTCTTATATTACCCTCCGTCACAGCAAGTTCGTTTTTATAAAAAATTCCCTGTATAATTTCTAGAAAAGCCACAAAGATACTCAAGCGAGTTGCTTGTATGTAAATGATTATTTAAGACATCTAATTCACCCAAGGCTAAAGTTGCACCACATATCGCACTTACTAAAATCCCTCTTTCAATGTATGACCCCCTCTTTAAAAGTAGGCTTTTGTGCATCGTCATTCCATGTATCAGCACCAAGTAGTAGCAGCGCTGCTTCATTATCATCTATTTCTTCAAGTGCGCAGTCTGGGATTAAGGTTAACCCCCCCTAATGTCTCAATGCATACTTTTGTTTCTTCAACAATTTTAACTTCGTATTTAGGTCCTTTAAGCATATTCTGCATAATAATTGCTTGTTATATACAGCCGATTTCCCAGTCTGCCAAAATAATTGTTGACATTTATTTCATATAATTGTAAACTAATATCTACACAGGTGTAGATATTAGTAATTAGTATTAATTCCAAACTATGACAGGAGGTAATTATGAAAATCAAAAAGATTATTAGTACATTTCTTGTAGTATGCTTATTGTTTAATGGTATATCTCTATCTAATATAACTGCTAAAGCTGCTGTTAATGAAGCTGATAATGTAGTCTATGTGGATGGTTTAGGGTTTACATCAACATTGGATGATGCTGGAAACTTAACCGTCCGATCATTATCTTCGGGAGCCAATAATGCTTTTATAACAATTAACAAAGATGGCAACGCGATAGCCCGTGTGATCAATGATTCAAAAGTAGAGAATTATACATTAAATATTGATGAAATGAATAGCAAGAAACTTGATATTGATGTATATCAAAACAATAGAAAGGTCAAAGAATACAGCAACTTAAATGAAATTCAATATGATAAATATGTTGAGCAGGAAGCTATGGGCAATTATTTCGTTTACTCGTTATCTTTATTAATTGAAGTGCTAGTATATTTAGCGATTATGGTAATAATTTATAGTGTTACATATTATGCTATATGTGAAGTAATTGATATGGTTAGAACCATTGCCTTAGAAGAAAAAAGCAATAATTATTACTATTACAGAGCAACTCGTGTCGGAGCAAATGTTAATATTGATGCATATAATCCCATTACACTAACACAAGCTACTTCTAGACTTGCGACTGGTGCTGATGTATATACCTTTTTTAGCGGAGGAGCCGCCCTTGCATGTTCAGAAGGCGGAGGCTTAGTTGGACCAGAAATAGACCAAGATAGAAGATCTGGATGGATTTATTTTTACCATTTTCATATAAACAGATCTAATCCTTCACATGCTTTTTTTGGTTATCCCTATACATTATAGTTTTACATAATAATTATCAATTGTAAGGTATTATTTTTAGAATTTTAAAATAATACCTTACAAAATAATATTTTATTAATATTCAAAGGAGAGAAAGTCTTGAAATACAAATTAATTAAGTTATTTACTATTTTGACATTTATTATATTGATATTTACTGTAATTATATGGTCAAATTTTACCATTATTACAAAGAGCGGAACCTATAAAGATAAGGTTGGAATCATTGACAAGACATTATCAACTGAATATAATGCTATCACATACTCAAATAATACATCTTTTAAAAGTAAAAAAGTAACTCACGGTGATAAACTGGTTTCATTTGTACGCGATTATCAAGATAAAGCTCGTCTGTATTATTTTGATGCTTCAAATGAATTTGGAGAAATTGATACGAATACCATAATCGAAGGGTTAGTATGGATGATTTACAATGGTGTTAAAAGAGTTAATATAAGTTATAGTAATAGTATTAAGCATACTGAATTGGAATCTTGGATAGCTGAACATGAAGAAATAACTGTTTATGCAAGCTATAATAATTTGCTAAATAGCTTTGATTATCCCGCAATGTATGTGGGAGTCTTTGCGTCAGGATCTAACCCAAAAATCCTATATAAAAAAACTGATATCAAGTATAAAAGCAACAAAATTATTCTGTTAACAAACACCATAAAATACTACCATGGTAATTCTTTTTTATCAGTAATGTCAATGTTAAAATAGTAGTTCCTATTATTATGTCAAAACATTAACATAATCAGGAGGATTTATGATGTCTCACACCCTTTTTATAGAATCCAATATTATGGAAAATAAAAACTATGTCAAAAAGATAATCGCGTTTTGTTGTTCTATCTGTACTCAAATTACATTCGAAACATGCTTGGGTAATTACAATTTATCTATGGTGGAATATGAAAAAGCCTGCAGTGATTTTTTGAATTATTACGAACTTGAAGATGAAAAGAGAAGAAATGAATTTTCCTCCAATTCGGATTATAAGAGGTTCGTAGTGAATACATATCCGACTGAAAATGAAGTTACTAATTATTTTGACAGACTACATCAATATGATATGATTCAATTTACGGAACTTAAGAATAATCTAAGCCAATATCTTATGAACTCAACAAAGAACAATATTTCATTAGCAAAAAATCATAAAGCAAATGTTTATGCAGTAAAAGAAGTGTCCTTGCCGAAGGACGCTTACCAAAGTAACATGTACTCTTTTAATTCTCATTGCACAATTGGAGGCTTATATAAAGTATATAGGTTCAATTTGATTCGTTCTGTTGTAAATTATTTGATGAAAGAGGACTATTTGTTTAAGTACTATGAATTCGACGATACAGACAAATTAGAAAACCCCGCCTTTTACTTAAATAATAGTCTCATACTTTCTATATGCTCTCATGAACGCACATCTGCGCTTTATTTATCTGACAATCTGTATAAAATTTTTAAAGGTTATGATATACCATACAGCATCTAATATAATGCAACTATATGATTTCTATTTATTCTGAATCCATCATTAAATAATATTCTATTCGGCATGTAGAAATAATTAGTTTTCCGCACCGGTATCATAATCCTCACTCATCCGCTTACCCACAAAACAGATGATAAAGTCCCTGGCATAGAATTGAAACGTCGGCCGTTATCACCGGTCATTATAAGGTGCGGTCCTTCTGACAGCTACATGCTGCAATTATCTTGATTCCTATAATTATGATAATTGATATAGCTGAGTCTCTGACAACCATTCTCCCCTATCGTCTCAATCGTGAAGTTGACGATGAGATACCCGTCCTTTAGCCAAAAATCCTCCTTATAGAGCGATGGCTGCTTCAATAATGTCGGTTTATGAATGGTGTGTTACGTGTATTTATTTGTTCCTTGTTTCACCTCCTTTGTTATTTCCATAGGACCATACTGCGGTATAATTACCAATCAGGTGAGCTTGTGAACTTCTTATCCAGATTATAAGTATCTAGAGTCATATAATATCCGACGGTCTTGTAACGTTGCGTATCATAATCTGTCGCATTGTACATTTCTGTTTGAATTATTTTAGTTTTTGTACATCTGCGCTTTTAATACCATTGATATGGGATCCTTTCCCATTGTGAGCTGTCGGTGTAGGAAAACGAGGTCAAAAGTGGCCTATACATCCAGTGGACTAATTATTGTATTTTGCTTCCCGTTCATCAGTAATTTGTTGTATTTCTACCCTTGGTATCTCTCCACTCTCCGCTATCTCATGATGATAGTCAAATGTAGTTAAAAGATTGTAATTGACTAATCTTTTTTCGTAGTCCTCTTCTAATGGCGTGTTCTGATGTACGGATAAATTTTTAAAGTAAATTGATTAACTGTATCGTGAAGATTCCTAATGCAGATCTAACATAGACGTTTATCACGATCATGTACAGGGTGGCAAATCCGGTACACAAGTGATCTAGTTGATATTTATTCCTCCTGTCTTTCATAGTACTTATCAAATATTTTTTTAATCGCATCCCAATATCTATCATTAAAGATTGATTTTGAGTAAGATTCACTAAATGATATATATAAACAATCTATAAACAAGATAACAATAATCGCAATTTCACTATTAAAGATGAAATTAAAGACGATATAACCACAGATGATAATAACACAATCAAGTTATCTAACATTAATATTCCTCTTTTCATATTATTTTGTTTGATTATACCATAATGTTCCATAGTTCAATAACTTATATCATAAGAAAAGCTACTGGCTTGTTCCAGTAGCTTACTTATTCTTCTTAGCTTATTAATTGTATTATTCATAAACTAATCTGGAGCAAACTCTACTTTGAATTTGATATCTGCAAGGCTGACTTCATCACCCCGTGAAACCTCACGTTTTTCATAGGTCTTTATTGACTCTCCGTTTACATAGGTTCCGTTAGTGGAATTCATATCCATGATAAAGTATCGGTTGTCTTCCTTAAGAACCTTGGCATGATATCTACTGACAACATCCTTTTCCAGACAGTAATCCACATTCTTCTTAAGCTTCCCGATAAAGAAGGGAAAGCTTTCAATAGCAATGGACTGATAGTTTTCTTTATCAAGAGCCCGCAGCAAAAATTCTGGAGTGTGACTTGCAGAGTAAGATATGGAAATGTCCTCGCACGTACCATTTAATAGACATGTCGGATTATCATATTCCTTACTATTTTCATATTCCTTACTATTGTTAACTTTCTTACTATTGTCATATTCCTTCGGATGCTCTCCATGTTCCGGCCTCTTATGCATTACGGTACTTCCGGGTATTTCATCTTTAGTAATCTGTTGCAAAGGATTATTACCGTTTATGGTTCTCTGCTTCTGCAAATATGTCTCTGTATTTTCAAAAACAGCTTTCTTTGCCAATGTAGCTTGACCCATCAATTGCCTTGGATCAACATATTCATTTTTTCTTATAATTCGAGTTGTTTTGTATTTCTTATCCCAGAGCATTTTCATTAGATAACCTTCGCAACAAAAGATAATCAAAAGCAGAGCCGCCAGCTTTATATAATCCATTTGCTTGCCATATGTATTGTATATTGCCTTTGTCTTCCAGCTAAGTGCAAATAAAAGAAAACCTCCTGCTATACTGGCAGCGGTACACAGATATGTTATGACTGGATAGTAGGATATTTCAACTTCCTTCTCAAGCTTTTCCATCATCACTGGGATATTTTTTTCCTTCCTTATATCCACTTCCTGCGATGAAGCAGACATTACCTGGCCTCTGTTTATCGCTACATGCCTATTGTTATCTGACTTCGTTTCTAACCTTGTTTCTGCCTTTATTTCTGATTTAGTTGTTACTTTAATTCCCTCTTTACTTCCCGCTTTCGTTCCTGATTTCACCTGCTCTATCGTCTCATCTAGCGGTAGCTCCTGCAGCTCCTGAATGAGATGTTCTAGGGTATATCCTTCCTCCCGGCTGACAGCGTATAATCGATATATCAACAGCACCGCTTCTCTGTCATTATAATCTACCCTATTCATCAGATATTCCAGGAGCCCGCTTATCTGTTCCTTTATCGGTCTGTTGTATCCGGACAAAAAGCAGAGGCTTGGCTCATTCGAGGCCACCTCCATATAAATATATTCCGGTGTCAATATGAAGTCCTCCTCCGGGAGGAGGTATTCATATGCTCTTTCCAGGGTACTGATAATTCCCTTGCACAGGCTTATAATTTTATCTTTGGTTAAGGAGGTTCGGTCGAGTATTGCTGCCATAGATTGTCTGGAGGAAATATCATAATAATATAGTGTTTTATCATCCAGCCTTCTTTGCTCCAGCATAAGTATTCCTTCTATTTTCTGATGTTCCAGCATTTTTACACAATAATTCGTACCGGACTTATGTTCAACCTCTGTAATCACCAAATAATTGTGCTTAAGATCCTTTTTATACTCTGTCTCCATCCGAACACCTCCAAACAACCAAGCTTTTACTCTTTAATAAGAATTAAATATGATACATTTCTATATTTCATTAAGCCTATACTATGATTCGTATGTCGAAAGTCGAAAATTACCTTAGAGCATGTATATCCTAAATGCGACTTTTGACCATCAAATCTACCTGTTATTTTGAACCTATCATATTTTCAATTTTTTTCTTAAGTTCATCTACTCCCTTTATATCTGACGCGGTTTCTAAAATGACCTCTGTACATCGCACTGTCTCAGCCGGATTATGAACCACATGTTCTCCGGTTATTGTTTTATCAGGAAACACATAGAATAGATGAGACAACCCCGGTAAGGTGATTTCCGCAGCCGTCTCCACTGCTATACTAATATTAAAATTGCCTGCTTCAACCTTTATACTTCTGATTTTAACTAAAAATAATCCTTGGGATAATTCCTGTTCACAAAGTTCTGTTATCTCTTCTTCCTCTTTCTCTGTATTTCCCAAAAGCATATAGAAAATCCCCCTGTCATTTATATCCTCATACGTCACTTCACCGGTTGCGATATCAGCTTCATGTTTCACCGTTAATGCCGCTTTATGAAGGGTCAGATCCGCTACACCCTGAACTTTGTTAATATCATGCAGATAAAATGCTAAATATATCAACGCAAATATAATAAGTATGACAATTGGCATCACAAAAGCAGCCTCTACCGTAATACTGCCGGAAGACATATCTTCTTTGCTAACGCCTTGCCCTTTTACTGATAGGTGCCTCTTTTTATCCTTACTATATAACCCACTTCGCATTATTACCTTCCCACCATAATTAGTATCAGATAGCTTGCCAGTATAAACGGAACAAAGGGAATGCTTTTCTTTCTGTCTGCCAAACGTAAAATCAATAATGCAATCGATATTATCGATGCTAATAAAAGCGCAAAAGCAAACAATTCAATATTACCCCAGAAACCGAGTCCCAGTCCGGTTAGGCAAAGAAGAAGGGCATCTCCCATACCGATTTTTCCGGCTGTCACAATGCTGATTATCGCAACCGTAGCTCCTATTGCAGCCCCACCTATCCTGTCCATAATAGTAACCGTATGGCAAAACGGCAGGCAAATTCCGGTCAATACCACTCCTGCCATTATGACCCATAGGAGAATCTTTCTTTTCCTCA
>WSSedL1CaDRAFT_10002106_pt1 | contig 10503 bp, 10 predicted proteins | sample WetSurSL1Cattail_FD_9464 | JGI IMG/M metagenome (IMG submission 9464)
AGGCCCCATCGTCATGCTCAGAGGCCTAACCCAATTCCACGCCATCAAACACGGATGGAACCTGCGAAATGTGTGAATCCCGTGGGGGGGGGGGAGGGGTGGGCTGGACATGGGTGTAGACCATCTCGTGGCGGCGCGTTTCCACCGCCGGAGCGCCGCCGCCCCGCAACCGCCCGATGGTGTCGCCGATCTTGGCCGCCGTCAGTGCCATGCTCTCAGCCGACGACAGAAAGCGGATACGGTCGCCGGCATCGTAAGTCAGCCGCGCCGAATTGAAGGCGATCTCGCGCATCAAAAAGCGGCATTCGGCGATCAAGCTGTTAAGTTCGGTTTCGGTATCGGACGCGTCCAGCGTCGTCGTCGGCGGCGGCTTGCCGTTTAGCCGGGCGACAGCATTGTCGAAGCAGTTCGTCGCTTTCGGCGGCACCATCCCGTCATTGGCGGCAGCATCCATGCCGACGGTTTTTTCCCAGGCCTGCAGGATTTCTTCGTTCTCGGCATCGTCCTTGGTGCCGCGGACTTTGACGCGGGCGAAGTTTTCCGGGGTGGCGGTGTTTTTGTCGGCGCGGTCTTTGGCGGCGGCGTCTTTGGCAGATTGCGCGGCTTCGGCCGCTTCGGCGGCTTGTTGTTCGCGATATTTGCGCATTTCTTCGACCCGCTGCGCTTGGGCTTGTTCCTGATCGGTCAAACGGCGTTTGGTTTCGGACATGTGTGTCCTTCTCCATGGTTGGTTGCACCTATGGATGTGGGGATCGCTGCCGCTTTTGTGCAGACGGGGATAGACCAACTGCGACTAAACTCGTCAGGCAATGCCGAAGTCGTTGGCAGCACTGACAGTTCTGCGACGGCCAAACCGGATTATGCGGTTAACGGGTGTGGGATAGGGAATGAGAAGAAGGAGCGGGTGCAAACTACCCGGGCCCGTGCCTCACGGCGGAGGCAGACGCGCCGGATGCTGGATCGTCAGGACCGATATTTCCTCGGCGTCGTAATCGGCTACGTAATAGACGACATAACCATACTTGCGCGTGATGTGCTTGCGCACACATTCGACCTTCTGGTCCCGGCCCAACGCAGGGAATGTCGTCAGAACATTGATGGAATCCAGTATAGCGGCGCGGACCCTGAGAGCCGCCGCGGGATTTTCAGCACGAATGTAAGCGGCGATGTCGATCAGGTCTTGGGTGGCGCGTGGGGTGAAGCGGAGCTTCATGACTCAAAGCGGCGAAACGCAGCCTCGACCTCCTCTGGCGTGGAAAACACCTTGGCCTTAGCTTGGGCCAATCCCTCCAAAACGGCAGGCAAATGTGCCGGATCGATTGCTTCCGGCTCACCATCGCCTTGCGCCAGCCGCAGCATGGCCCGCGCGATTTCGTCCTGGCTTTCGGCGGACAGGCGCGTGACAGCTTCCAGCGCTTCGGCGAGCAACTTGGTCATGGCTGGAGGATATAATACCATCGGTTGCCAGGAAAGAGGGGCTATGCGCAAGCGGATCATCTACCAGCGCTGCGAGATCGGCAAAGTGAAGGTGGTGAAGGACTTTCTGCCGCCGCCCGACAAGCTGGTCTTGCGCGAAAGCGATGTGAAGGTGACCTTGTCGCTGTGTCAGCGCAGTGTCGACGCATTCAAACGCAAACCCGCAAAATAGTGGAAGACCTACCAACGCCGGATACGCGCCCTGGTCGATACTTATTCGGAGCGCGAGGGGTGGATTTTACTCTGGCCACATGGGTTCTGCGTGATGGTCGGAACCACCCCCCAACCGAAACGTTGCGCGTTTCGACCTCCCCGTCGGCCTTCGCTGCTTTGCCCCGACAAGCAAAGGAAAAATGGCAGGTGAATTTTGTGTCCCTTCTTGTCATGGCCCGCGACTGCGGGCCATCCAGTTTTCGCAGCACTGCCGCATCAGAACCGGCTTGAATGCCGGGATTGACAGGGGAACAACACCACCTGGATGGCCCGCAGTCGCGGGCCATGACAACAGAGGGTGAAGGTCATCTGCGGTAACCCAGCCGATGACGGGCTGGTTCAACGGTGGCTGGCGTTCTTCGGTTTGGCGGCGTAGGAGAGGTCGCCAAACTTGGAGAACGTGATGAAATCGGAAGTTTGGCTTAAAGGTCTCGATTCCCGGCTGGCGACGCAGCTTAAGTTCCTCATCGCCGCCGACCGGCTGAAGAGCGTCAACCGGGCTTGCCGCATCACTAGCGGCGAACGGTTCGAGAATTCGGCCGAGCATTCCTGGCACCTGACCTTGTTCGCGCTGGTGCTGCAGGAATGGGCGATTGCGCCGGTCGATATTTCCCGGGTTGTCCAGATGCTGATTCTGCACGATCTGATCGAATGCGAATGTGGCGACACGCCCTTGTTCGATAGCGCCAACGTCGCCACCCAAGACGCGCGCGAACAAGCGGCCGCCGATGTCATGTTCGGGATGCTACCGGACGATCAGAACCAAGCCTTGCGCGCGATCTGGGAGGAATTCGAAGCCGCCGCCACCGCCGACGCCAAATTCGCCAAGGCGCTCGACCGGCTGCAGCCGATCCTGCTCAACCATGTGATCGGCGGCGGCAGTTGGATCACGTACGACGTCGACATCACCCGCGAGCGCAGCCTGACGCAGAAGATTGAAAAAGGCTCGCCGGACTTGTGGGCGGCGGCCAATGCCGCGTTCGAAGACGCGGTGCGCTGCGGCTGGATGAAACCGGCACCGGCGGACGGCCGTTAAGCCCCCTCAACCGTAAGAGACAGTATCGTCTTCGCGCAGGGAAAATAGCTTTTGGCGCTGCATGCGGGCCAGGATGGCCGTGACTTGCAGCGCGTTGGGCCGCTTGGGGTAGCTCGACGCGATCATCCTAATCAGGCCGATGCGCGTCTTGGGCCGTTTTGGCTTCAGCTGCTTGCGCAGCATATCGACCGCCTTGCGGTAGCTCGCCTCGTCTTCCGGCGACAGATCGATGCCCAGCGGGGCGAGGTTTTCAATCCGGGTGCAGGCAAGCCCCAGCCGGTTGAGGAATTTGAGCAGCGGATCGAAGCCCTTGTCGCGCGAAAGCACGTAACAGGCGTATTTCTTGCTGATTTCGAGCACGCGCCCGAGATGGCAGGCAATGTGGAAATCGAGCGCGTTGGGGCCCGTCCCGCCCATCTTCACCCAGATCACCCGATCGCCCAGCTTGGCGGCCGAGTCGTGAAGCGCCAATGGCACTTTCTGTTCGGCGCCGACAAACACCACGACATCGACATCCGCCTCCAGACTGGCAAGGTCGAAGGTCGAGATGTTTTCGAAATCGATCAGCAACAGCCTGCGGATCATACCAACCCCGTCCGGCGCCCGACACGCAGGCTCCGGCGAGGCGCCGCGACTCGACCGGGCGCTTCACAGTATACAAGGCCGGTCGATTTTTGCTGAAACTAGCGCTTCTGCCGGGCTTTGCGGGCAGCGTAGCGGGCGTCGCGGGCGGCTTTTTGGGCGTTGAGGAGTTCGGCGTATTTGGCCATCTGCTCATGCTTGGCCCGTTCGGCTTCGGCAATGGCTTCGGCTTCGAGCCGCAGACGCTCTTCTTCCGCGGCGCGGCGCTCGGCTTCGAGGCGCTCGGCTTCCGCCTTTTTCTCGGCTTCGCGCAGCGCTTGGCGCTGGTCGCGTTCCCGGGCGATACGGGCCCGTTCCGCTGCACGCTCGGCAGCGGTTTCCTTCATCGCTTCGGCGCGCTTCTTGGCGCGTTCGAGTTCGGCGGCACGCGCCTTGTTACGGTCTTGTAGTCGGTCAGTAAAACTATTGGGATTGAAAGCGGGCATTGTTACGTCAGGTACCTTTTCTCTTCGTCATCATCGGATTGGTGGGCATCCCCCCACCCCAATTCGCGGTGCGAATTGGACCTCCCCTTAAGGGAAGGTTACTTGGGTTGTTTCNTTCGCGTCAGTTGTCCAAGAACGAGCGCAGTTTGCGGCTCCGCGACGGGTGCTTGAGCTTGCGCAGCGCCTTGGCTTCGATCTGGCGAATGCGTTCGCGCGTCACGCTGAACTGCTGGCCGACCTCTTCGAGGGTGTGGTCGGTGTTCATGCCGATGCCGAAGCGCATGCGCAGCACGCGTTCTTCGCGCGGGGTCAGGGTTGCCAGCACTCGCGTCGTGGTTTCGCGCAAATTGGCCTGAATGGCCGCATCGATCGGCAGGATCGCGTTCTTGTCCTCGATGAAATCGCCGAGGTGAGAATCTTCCTCGTCGCCGATCGGGGTTTCCAAACTGATCGGTTCCTTGGCGATTTTCAGGACCTTGCGGACCTTCTCCAAGGGCATGGCGAGACGCTCGGCGAGTTCTTCCGGCGTCGGCTCGCGGCCGATTTCGTGCAGCATTTGCCTGGACGTACGAACGAGCTTGTTGATGGTCTCGATCATGTGGACAGGAATGCGGATGGTGCGCGCTTGGTCGGCGATCGAACGGGTGATCGCCTGGCGAATCCACCAGGTGGCATAAGTCGAGAACTTGTAGCCGCGGCGGTATTCGAATTTGTCGACCGCCTTCATCAAGCCGATGTTGCCTTCCTGAATGAGATCGAGGAACTGCAAACCGCGGTTGGTGTATTTTTTGGCGATGGAGATGACGAGGCGCAGATTGGCTTCGATCATTTCCTTTTTTGCGACGCCGGATTCGCGCTCGCCCTTTTGCACCGTCTGGACGATGCGGCGGAAATCCGCAATCGACTGGCGCATTTCCTGGGCCAGCGTTTGGATCTCGTCACGGAGGCCGTGAACCTTGTCGCGTTCAAGCGCGATAAAGTCCTTCCAGCCGGGGCGGGAAAGGCGGCCGACGCGGCGCGTCCAATTGGGATCGAGCTCGTTGCCGAAATGCTCTTTGAGGAAATCCTCACGGGCGGTGCCGTGGGTTTCGGCGAGGCGGAGCAGACGCCCCTCCAGGCTGACCAGACGGCGGTTGATGCCGTACATCTGATCGACCAAAGCCTCGATGCGGTTGTTGTTGAGCTTGAGGCCTTTGACGAGATCGACGGTCTCGTTGCGCAGCTTTTTGAAACGGCGTTCCTGGCTGTTCGACAGTTCGTCGTCGGCCAAAGCGGCTTCGACGCTAGCGTCCTGCAGCTTGCCGAGCTTTTTGTAGAGATTGGCGATCTGGTCGAGCGTCGCCAGCACTTGCGGCTTGAGCGCGGCTTCCATCGCCGACAGCGGCAGATTGCCTTCATCGTCGAAATCGTCGCCATCCGCACCAGCATCGGCTTTCGCCGCGGCTTCGCCGGGATCGACCGGTTCGCCGTCTTCGGTCTTTTCCGCTGCCGGTTTCACCGCTTCGGGACGCGGCGGAGGAGGAGGTGGTGGTGGTGGCGGCGGCGGTGGCGGTGGCGCCGCTTCGGCAACGTCGGGAACCACGGACGCCATTGCCGGCATCCCCGGGATCACCGGCATCCCTGGCATCTGCGGCAGCGCGGGGGCGCCATCGGTGGTGCCGTCCGGTCCGGTACCGTACATCGCTTCGAGATCAATGATGTCGCGTAAGAGAACCTTGCCTTCGTTGAGCTCGTCGCGCCAAACGGTCAGAGCTTCGAAGGTGAGCGGACTCTCGCACAAGGCGCCGATCATCAGCTCGCGGCCGGCCTCGATACGCTTGGCAATGGCAATTTCACCCTCGCGGGACAAAAGCTCGACCGAGCCCATCTCACGCAGGTACATACGCACCGGATCATCGGTGCGGTCGTAGGTTTCGGTGGCGCCTTCCTTGGTGGTGGCGACGGCCTTGCCGGTTTCGGTGAGCGCCGGAACTTCGGCTTCAGCGCCTTCTTCCTGTTCGTCGCTCTCGATGACGTTGATGCCCATCTCGGACAGCATCGACATGGTGTCTTCGATCTGCTCGGAGGACACCTTCTCGGACGGCATCACCTTATTGAGCTCGTCGTAGGTGACGTAACCGCGGGTCTTGGCGCGCGCGATCATCTTGCGTACGCCGACATCGCTCATGTCGAGCAATGGGGAATCGGGATCGCCCGGGGCTTCGTTCTCGCCCGGCTTGGCACCTGGTTTGGCCGGGGGCTTGACGCCCGGCTTCGCCGTCAGTGCAGCTTGTGGCGCGGCCGCAACGGCCGGCTGACCCTTCTTAACGGCGACCGCCGCTTTGACGGATTTCAACTCGGTCTTGGGCTCGGTCTTGGGCTCGGCCTTGGACTCGACTTTCGCCGTAGCCTTGGACTCCTGGGCCTTGGACTCCTTCACAGGGGGCTTGGGCACAGGGGGCTTCGGTGCCGGTTTGGCCTTGACGGGACTTTTGACCGCAGCGGCCGCCTTGGCGGGCTTGGGAGCCGGTTTGGGCGCAGGTTTCTTCGCCTTGGCGGGCGCCGGTTTGGCACTGGCCGCCTTGGCGGGCGTACGCTTGACCGCCTGCTTAGCCAATTTGGGGGCCGGCTTTTGGGCTTTCGCCGGTTTCTTCGACTTGGTGACCACTTTTCGTCCGTTACTGTTCCGTCGCGCGCGCGAGCGGTGATTTCAATTGTTTGCCCGTGGTCCGTTCACACGGCCTCGGGGGTGCCTTCCGGAGCCGGGACCACTATGGGCTCGACCGGTGCCGGAGCCGGAACGACGGCCTTCTTGGCCCGCCGCTTGGCGGCCTTCTTCTTCGCCGGCGCCCGCTTCTTGGCGACCTTTTTGGCCTTTTTCACGGCGCCTTTCTTGGCGACTTTCTTCGCGACTTTTTTAGCGACCCTCTTGACGGCCTTTTTCGCGGCCCGTTTGGCGGCCTTCTTCGCAACCTTTTTCGCGGCCCTTCTGGGGGCCACTTTCTTGGCGACTTTCTTCGCCTTCTTTGCTTTCTTCGCCTTCTTCTTCGCTGCCATATTCGGTTATCCCTCTATTGTGGTCCGCCGCGCGCGCGCCGGTAGAATCACAATGTATAACAGTTGGATTCTACGTGCTTGTCCTATTCGCCGGAACGGTCCTCAAGCAAGCGACGCACTTCGAGCCAACTTTCCTCCGATGGCTCCTGCTTGAAACGCTCCAGAGCACGCTTTCGCTCCGGATCGCGTTCCGCCATATCGCGGAGCTGGCTTGCGGCACGTAAGAAGCGGGCATCGGCATCCTCGCCTGAAGCGGTCTCCTCACCGACCTCTCGCGGCGGCGCTTTCAAACGCGCAACGATGTCGGCCATGCCACAACGGATTAGATGGTTCTCCAACCCCTGTTTTTCAAGCCTGGAGCCGGAAGCGGCGACGTTTAGAAGCTCTGCCCGCAACCTGTCAAGCGAGAGGTCCAAAAACGGCAGCGCCGCAACGGTTTCCGAATACTTAGCGGCCAGCTCAGGCTCTTCGAGCAAAAGGCGGCAAACCTCAATCTCCTTAACCTTGAGCGGCCCGCCCTGACGCGCGATCAGACTCGCCTTGACCGCCTCCGACACGCCTTCGGGTTGTGGCGGAAAACGCGGATTCCTGCCGGATTCGCCCCGGCCACCACGATTTCCTCGCCCCCGCCCCGGCTCCCACGCCGCCCGTTTCGGACGCCGCTTGAAGGCGTCAAACACGCGCGCCTCAAAATCGCGCCGGTAGTAATCGGCGATCTTGCCATCGGTGATTTGGCCAATGAGGTCGGCAAGAGTGTGTTCCAGCCCTGCCCGCCGCTCCGGGGTGGACAGGTCCTTGCCTTCGGTCTCGCTCTTCCACAGCACGTCGGTGAGCGGCTCGGCGGCATCGAGCACTTTCTGCATGGCGCCCGGGCCCAGCGTGCGGATCAGGCTGTCGGGATCGTCGTCGCCGGGGATGAAGGCAAAGCGCAAGGAATGGCCCGGTTTGAGGTGCGGCAGCGCCAGATGGGCAGCGCGCAGGCCCGCTTTGCGCCCCGCGGCATCGCCGTCAAACGCCAAGATCGGTTCCGGCGCGACCTTCCACAAGAGCTGTAATTGATCCTCGGTCAGCGCCGTGCCGAGCGGCGCGACCGACGCCTCGAACCCGGCTTTCGAAAGCGCAATCACGTCCATGTAGCCCTCACAGACGATGATCGTGCCGGATTTGATCGCCGCCGGGCGGGCGAGGTGGAAATTGTAGAGCTGGCGCCCTTTGGAAAAGAATTCGGTTTCGCCGGTGTTGATGTATTTGGGCTTGGCATCGGCGCTGAGGCCGCGCCCGCCGAACGCCACCACCCGCCCGCGCCCGTCGGTGATCGGGAACATCAGCCGGTTAAAAAAGAAATCGCGTGGGCCATGATTTTCGTCGGCCCCGCGCGCCAGCCCTGCCGCGATCATGTCGTCCATGGTGACGTTCTTGGCGGTGAGATGGGCAATCAACGCATTGCCTGCTGGCGAGGCAAACCCAAGATGGAACTTTTTGGCAGTGGCTTCGTCGAGCACCCGGCCTTTCAGATACTCGCGTGCCGCCCGCCCGCCGGGCTCATAAAGCTGGGCTTCGAAGAACTCCGCCGCCAGCGCGATGACGTCGTAGAGGGATTTCTTCTTTTCCTCGCGCGCCTCGTCCTCCGGGCTCCATTTCGGCAGTTCGACACCGGCCTCCCCCGCCAAGCGTTCGACCGCTTCGGGGAAGCTGAGACCCTCAGTCTCGATCAGCCATTTGAAAGCGTCGCCGCCTTTGCCGCAGCCGAAGCAATGGAAGGTGCGCCGGGCGTTCTCGACTTTGAACGAGGCGGTCTTCTCGCCATGGAACGGGCAACAGCCCCAGAACGCCTGTCCTTTGCGCGTCAGTTTCACCCGCCGGCCGACCAGCTGGACGATGTCCGTCCGCCGGAGGATTTCTTCGAGAAGATTAGGGCCGTAGCGCATGGGCCTATTGTGGCAGGATCGGCGGGCGCTGGCGCCCCAAATCGCGCAGGAATCCTGTGAACGGCTGGTACGCCCCTGCAGCGGGAGCACTGACTTTGCGGGTAAAACTTGGTGTAGCCAATTGTTAGATACAACCAATTTACGTATTCTAAATCCAACTTACGGGACGCGGTTCGTTCTTCCCTCGGCAGGTTGAGGTTCAGGATCGGCCGAAGGATGTCCGTTCGAGGATAGCCCATGGCATTGGTGATGTTGAAAAATCCAACCGTGCCGGAGCACGGATGGCTGGCGTTGGTCAGGGCCGTCGAGCATCTGGCGGCCGCCGCCGATCTTGCCGCCATCATCGCCATCGTCCGCGATACCGCCCGCGCCATTTCGGGCGCTGATGGCGTCTGTTTCGTGCTGCGCGACGGCGACCAGTGCCATTACGTCGAAGAGTGCGCCGTCAGCCCGTTGTGGAAGGGCAAACGCTTTCCGCTCACCACCTGCATCTCGGGCTGGTGCATGCTCAACAACCAGCCGGCGGTAATCCCGGACATCACTCTCGATCCGCGCATTCCGCACGACGCCTACCGGCCGACCTTCGTCAAATCCCTGGTAATGATGCCGGTGTGCACCACCGAGCCGATCGCGGCGATTGGGATGTATTGGGCTGAGACGCGCACCTTCGGCACCGAAGATCTGGCGCTCGTGGAAGCCTTGGGCCGGTCGATTTCGGCCGCCATCGCCGCCGTCGATTTGCGCGAGTCACTGGTCGAGAGCGAACGCCGCCTGGCGATGGCGCTCGATGCCGGTGGCCTCGGCGCCTTCGAACTCGATCTCGCCACCGGCGAGCTGATCGCCACCGCGGCCGCCAAGGCGATGTTTGGGCACAACCCGTCGGCACCATTCACCCGCGCCGATCTTCTGGCCGCCATCCACCCCGGCGACCGTGACGCCGCCGCCCAGCTGTTCGAAGGCGGCCGGGGCCGCGACAAGGCATACCGCCTTGCGGGCAGCGAACGGCGTCTGGAATTGCGCGGCCGGGTGGTGATCGATGCTGCCGGCGCACCGGTCCGCGTCACCGGCGTGGTGCGCGACATCACCGAACGCCATCAAACCAAGCAGCGCCTGGAATCCTTGCGCGCTGAGTTGTTCCACGTGGCGCGGGCCAACGATCTCGGCACCATGGCCTCGGCGCTGGCCCATGAGCTGAACCAGCCTTTGGCGGCGGCGTCCAATTATCTGCATGCCGCCGAACGGCTGATGGCGCGCGACCCTGCCCAGGCGCTGTCGGCCATCACCAAGGCGGAAGCCCAGTTCGTCCGCACCAAGGACATCATCCAGCGCATCCGCGGTTTCGTCGGCCAGGGCCGGGGCGAACGCAAGCCCGAAGACATCGAACGCGTCTGCGGCGAAGTGCTGGAACTGGCGCACATGACCTCGCGCTTTGACAGCATCAGCATGGTCATCAAGATCGATACCGGCATCGCCAAAGTCGAGATCGACAAGGTTCAAATCCAGCAGGTGCTGTTCAATCTTTTGCGCAATGCGGTGGAAGCGATGGGAGCGAGCAGCACGCGCCGCGTCACCATCAGCGCCGGGTGCGAGGACGGCATGGTGAAGATTGCAGTTGCCGACACCGGACCAGGACTCGATCCCGACATCGCCGCGTACCTGTTCCAGCCGTTCCATACCACCAAAGAAGGCGGCATGGGCGTCGGCCTGTCGCTGTGCCGCAAGATCGTCGAAAGCCACGGCGGGCGGC
>WSSedL1CaDRAFT_10002107_pt1 | contig 10485 bp, 9 predicted proteins | sample WetSurSL1Cattail_FD_9464 | JGI IMG/M metagenome (IMG submission 9464)
GGAGCCAATCTACGACCGAGTTGTCAATGTGGTTCGTCGGCTCGTCAAGGATCAGCAGGTCTGCCGGATGAGTGAGTGCAGAAGCCATTGCAACGCGCTTTTTCTGACCTCCGGAAAGAGTGCCGATTTTCGCATCGAAGTCCATAATCCCAAGCCTTGTAAGAAGCGTTTTTGCCTCATATTCCGCCATTTCACGCGCAGCAGGGGACATGCCTGCAAAGACCTGTTCCAGCACGGTGGCATCACCTGCAAAGGAGGGATTCTGCGGCAGAAATTCTATTCTCAGGCCATTTGCCTTGATGATCCTGCCCTCGTCGGGAGTTTCCTGGCCTGCAATCAGCTTTAAAAGGGTAGACTTGCCGGTACCATTGATACCTATGAGACCGATCTTTTCGCCCTCGTTGATACCCAATGATATCTGGTTAAGTAGAATCTTCTCACTATATGCTTTTGAAATTTTCTCGGCTGATAATAAGTTCACCTGACGGTACATTTCCTTTCACAGAGCTTGTATATATCTTGTATATATCATTTGCACAATATTTTGCTTCACTATTCTAACATACAAAACGGAATTTGTCACAGCACTCATTGCATTACCTGCCAGCCGTACACCTATAAAAATCTGTTGAAATTTGTAAAATACTTTATTATAATTTAAGAGAAACAGAATATTAAAACTAACAGAAAAAGCAATGAGGCCTTTTGCAGGATTATGTCTTCCAAAAAGCCTTTTTTTTTCAAAACATAACAAGAATGGGGAAACAAATGATAAATGACATAAGAACTGAGGGGAAAACAGACATTGTTCAAATGATCAGAGATGAAAATGTTCAGTCGTGCTTTCAACCTATAGTGTCTATCGCCAAAAGGAGCATTGTTGGGCTGGAAGGTTTGATAAGGGGGTTGACCGGAAGCCCGGGCGAATATGTTTCACCGCTCGAGCTGTTTGAAACAGCCGAAAGAGTTGATATGACGATCGAACTTGACAGGCTGTGCAGGTGGAAAACCATCAGAGCATTTTCTGAGTACTATTACAGAACCACGGATTATATGTTGTTTTTAAATATTGATTCCTCGGTAATCGACCGGGTCGGGGGCTCGAATTACCTGCTGAAGCAAACGAAGGAATATGGGATAAACCCTGAACGTATCATCATAGAAATCAATGAATCCAAAGTGACCAATACGGATTCCCTGGTCGATTTCGTAAAAAGATATAGAAGCTATGGATTCCTGATTGCTGTAGATGATCTCGGCACAGGATTTTCCAATCTGGACAGAGTTACCATGATCAGGCCTGAAATCATCAAGATAGACAGGCAGCTTGTCTCCAACCTGAATCGGATATTATATAAACAGGAGGTATTCAAGAGCCTTATCAGCCTGGCGAACAGGATAGGTGCCCTTGTCATTGCCGAAGGAGTCGAGCAGATCAGTGAGGTGCTGAGTGCAATGGAGCTCGGGTCCCACATGCAGCAGGGGTATTATTTCTCAAAGCCGTTATTCCCGTCTGCTGATGTAAAGCTGATCCCCTCTGTAATCATGGAAGAAACCATGAAGAATTACAGGATTTATATGAAAGACAAGGCAAAAGTTCGGCACGGTGCGATTTCCGGAATGAATTTTGTTCTGGATGGCATATATAAATTATTCTGTGAGGCGGACTTCGAGCGGTTTAATGAATTGCTGGAAATGGTCGTCAATTCTAACCGTGGTATCGAGTGTGCCTACATTCTCGATGGAAATGGTTTACAGGTCTCAGAGACTGTCTGCCTGAAACGCTTCAATAACAAAAAGGACTCGCTTTACAAACCAGCTTCCAGAGGATTCGACCATTCATCGAAAAAATATTATTATGAGCTAATCTATGCAAGAATGAACAAATACATAACAGAACCCTATACATCCCTCGCATCCGGCAGCAGGTGTATTACTATTTCCAAGATTTTCAGGGATTTAACAAACAGGCGATTTGTTCTTTGCCTGGATTTTGTAGATGTATAGAACTCTTATACTAACTGTACATTTCCTTCCTCATCGCCTGAATATCTTCACTTTCCAAATACTCGTCATAGGTTACCTGCTTGTTGATCAAACCTTTTGGCGTGATCTCCATCACCCTGTTTGCAACAGTCTGTACAAACTGGTGGTCATGAGATATAAATAAAATAGTACCCCTGCAGTTAATCAAACCGTTGTTCAATGCCGTGATGGACTCCAGGTCAAGGTGATTCGTCGGTTCGTCAAAGAGCAGTGTATTCGCACCTGAAAGCATCATCTTCGCCAGCATGCAGCGGACTCTTTCACCTCCGGAGAGAACACTGGCCTTCTTCATTGCTTCATCACCGGAAAACAGCATTCTGCCGAGCCATCCCCTCAGGAATGTTTCAGTCGGTTCCTTTGAATATTGCCTGAGCCATTCCACCAGAGTCAGATCAACGCCTTCAAAATAGGAGGTGTTGTCTTTGGGGAAATAAGCGCGGTTGGTGGTGATACCCCATTTGTAGTAGCCGCTGTCCGGTTCCAGCTCCTCTGCCAATATTTTCATCAAAGTGGTTTTCTCCTGGCTGTTGGGTCCGACAAGTGCCACTTTTTCACCTTTGCTTATTGTAAAGCTTATGTTGTCAAGGATTTTCACCCCGTCAATTTCTTTCGTAAGGCCACTCACAGTCAGCAGGTCATTTCCGACTTCCCTTTCAGGCTTGAAATCCACGAAGGGGTATTTGCGGGAAGAGGGTCGGATATCTTCCAGTGTAAGCTTTTCCAGTTGCTTTTTGCGCGAGGTTGCCTGCTTGGACTTGGAGGCATTGGCGCTGAACCTCTGGATGAATTCCTGCAGTTCCTTCATCTTGGCTTCTGTTTTGCGGTTCATGTCCTTTGCCTGCTGAAGCGCAAGCTGACTTGATTCGTACCAGAAGTCGTAGTTGCCTGCATACATCTGAATCTTGCCGTAGTCAATATCGGCGATCTGTGTGCAGACCTTGTTCATAAAATGCCTGTCATGTGAAACGACGATAACAGTATTGTTAAAATTGTAAAGAAAGTTCTCCAGCCAGGTGATGGAAGGTACATCCAGATGGTTTGTAGGCTCATCCATCAGCAGGATGTCGGGTGCGCCGAAAAGAGCCTGGGCAAGCAATACCCTGACCTTCAGACTGGTATCCAGATCGCCCATCTTTTTATAATGGAATTCCTCGCTGAGGCCCAGCCCGTTAAGCAGCGTGGCAGCCTCGGAATCGGCCTCCCAGCCGTTAAGCTCTGCAAATTCCGTTTCCAGCTCGGATATTTTTATTCCGTCTTCTTCCGAAAACTCCGGTTTGCTGTATAGCACTTCCTTCTGATCCATTATATCGCAGAGCCTTTTATGGCCCATGATCACTGTCTTCAGAACTTCGACCTCATCAAATTCAAAATGGTTCTGCTTCAGTACTGCAAGCCTCTTACCGCGCTCAATGGTTACATCTCCGCTGTTGGCCTCCATTTCACCCGACAGAATCTTCAAAAAGGTGGACTTCCCGGAGCCGTTCGCGCCAATAAGGCCATAGCAATTGCCGGGAGTGAATTTGATATTGACATCTTCAAATAATATACGTTCCCCGAACCTCAGGGAAATTCCAGTGGTAGAAATCATAACCTGTTACATCCTTTATTCTATATTTATTTACTTTTTGCCTCGCAAAACTATTTTTGCCTCATTATTTTAACACAGAAAATGCGAATTGTCACAATGCCAGCAATAAATTGCTTGAGTTGCAAAAATAAATGAAAAGATTTCCCCAAAAAATAATAAAAATTTCCTAAAATTTATTGACAACTATATCGGACAACGATATAATTGATACAGATATAACGAAAGACGATATAACGTAAGTGGGTATAACGACGCGCGAAGTAACGGCTAGCGATATAATAAAAACAGTATGACAATGTTAAAAAGCAGAAAGTAAAAAATAAAACCTACAGGAGGTAGCATATGTCGGATAATCAGGAGCGCAGTGCTCTCACAGAAGCTGTTTACTATATTCTGCTGGCTCTGCACAACCCAATGCATGGGTACGGGATCATGCAGTTCATCAGGGAAATCAGTAAAGAAAGGTTGAACCTGGGCGCAGGTACGCTGTACGGAGCACTCAATACGCTGATGGAAAAGGGATGGATACGGGCTGTCGAGAATGAATGGGACAGCCGTAAAAAGGAATATGAGATTACGGAAAGAGGCAAGCAGGTCGTTCAGAATGAGCTGTTAAGACTGCAGGAACTACTGGACAATGGAAGCAGGATCGTGAGGGAGGACAAGAAATGAAACATACAATTCATAAAGTGATGGTCAATTACGAGAAAGAGGAAAAATGGCTCAATGAGATGGGTGCTATAGGAATGAACTTTATCCATTATACATGGTGCACTTATTTATTTGAAGAGGGGAAGCCCGGAGAGTATATCTACCGTATTGAATTGCTGAAGAACAATGCAAGGCATCCTGAAAGTGTTGCCTATATAAGATTCATGGAAGAACTGGGCATAGAATGTGTGTCAACCTGCTTAAGCTGGGTATATTTCAAAAAAAAGGCGGCCGATGGACCTTTTGATCTCTTTTCGGATTATGATTCCAAAATAGCACATTACAGTAGGGTTTCAAAATTTTCAGCAGTTGGATTTGTTATAGTCGCTTTTTGGGGGGTGTATAATGTCATTCTTCCTTTTGTGTTACCTGGAAACGTAATAAGCTCACTCAATCTGATTCTTGGTATTATGGACCTGATTCTTGCGGCTGCATTAGCTCCAACCTATTTTTCCTACCGCGGTAAAATGAAAAAATTGAAAGCAGACAGGCAGCTACGGGAATAGAATGACTGGAAATCGTATGAACGTTTATGAAAATTGCAGAAAACAAGTATGATACGTTCACTTTAATGTCTGTTAGCCTGGAAATAAAAAGGACTTCGGAAGAAAAACGGCAATCGAAGTTTGACTAAAGGTTGTATTCATCAAGGGCGCATAGGGAGCAGAAACATATCAGTGGATAAATGAAGCCTGTCGGTTAACAACTGGCGGGCTTTTTGCATATGATGTAAGAGGACACACCTCAACAGGAAGAGGTTCGAAGCAGCCTGAGGAATGTCCTCTTCTGACGCTAAGCAATTTGGAAGCATTTTAATGTAAAGGAAGGAACCATCATGGCTAATGTTTATGTTTATAACAACAGAAATGATGCAATGGAATATTATACACTGGCTGAAAACGATGCAATGCCCTACAATATCGGCAGAACGCTTACAGTAGGAGAGTTCAGAGGCAGCTCGCGCGCAGGTACGCTGTGGACTACAAGACGTGCCATGGAGGCATTCAATGTAACAAGGAACGCCTGGGGCAGGCCTATTTCTGTAGGATTTGCGTTTAAACGGATATGGGAAGGCGGGCATGACCCGATGTCCGAACATTATGCCGGAGTAGCCTTTGATGCGGGTCAGAATCTTGACAGTGTAACGAGGGATCAACTCCGTAATACGGCAGCATCGACAGGCGCGTGGTCATATGTCGAACCGGCATACCTGACTCCGACCTGGGTGCATATGGATGCACGCCAAACTCCTGCCGCCTGCCCGAATGGGGGATACCCGCTGGTGAGCAACGGCAGTGCAGGGGTTTACGTTCTTGTAGTGCAGGATGCTCTGAATGCACTGGGTTACACCGGGTCCGGACTGGATGGCTACTTTGGCAATGGAACGCGTAATGCCGTAATAAACTTCCAGCGTGCCCAAGGCCTGACAGCAGACGGCATCGCAGGCTGCAATACGCTTAACAGACTCACGAGTCTGGCTGCGGGCATTGGACAGACCCCAACCGTGGTTAAACCATAATAACGGGGCAGAAGATGTCCCAATTATTATGGCTTGCGGGTACTGATTAGGTTTTCAGGCGGTGAGCATATCTCCCGCCTTGGATGCATGGACGAGCAGTCTCGCTGAAACGCAGCAATAGCATAAAATGTTTCTACAACCGAAGCATTTTCTTTGAACCGAAGCGGTATAATCTGATTACGGGTCAGCCATAAGAGATGTCTTTATTGGCGAAACTGTTCCGATTCATAAGAAAAAGTAATAGTGCTCTCAAGCCTTGTTTACAATAAATGTAGGAGCAAATTTGGGAGACTTGCCCTTGATCACATTATGGTAATATTCATAGGAAAGCGGGAACTCTTCTGTAAGTATTTTGGCCTCGACAGCCTCTACCAGGAAGATGGTATGCGTTCCTGCATCCATTTTGTCAATTACCCTGCCTTCAAATACCGCAACCGTATTGTCAACCAGTAGCGGAACACCGGTGGCGCCGGTCATGAAACCGATGCCTTCGAGTTTGTTTATGTTACGGCCTGATTTGAAACCGAAGTTTCCGATGAAATTAAAATCCGTCTCCTGCCTGAGTGCATTGACGCCGACACAACCTGTTTTCAGAATAATTTCGTGAGTCAGGCTTTCCTTATTAATGCCAAGAGTCATCTGCACTGGCTCCGCCGTGACCTGGCAGACGGCCGTTGCAATCATGCCATTCAGCTTATCTTCGAACTTCGTCGTGATGATATAAACTCCATATGTAATTTTAAAAAATGCATTCAGGTCCATAATATATTACTCCCATTATGTAAATTTTTGTTTATTATTTCCATAACTATAAACTAATATTGTATTTACCCAAAAAAGTTTTGTTTAATCATACCAGACTATTTGTTTTTACTTCAATCCCGGCTCCTCTAAATTTCATTATAACATTTACTATTTTCAAAAAAAGTACTAGAATCATTGCAGAGATATAAACCATTTCACTGGGGACGAGGTCTGCAAAATGCTTGAAATGCTTACGGTAAAGCAAGCTGCAAAGGATATAGAGAACAATCGGACAAAGATAATCAATAGCCTTTCAATTACTTCATCTACTTTGAGAAACCCGCAGCTCAACTCTATTTCCACAGCTGACCTGACCCTGCTTTTTAAGCTCTATGATGAGGTTTTTCTTCAAAACTGGTTCAGGGATCATTTCAAGGGGAAGGTGAAGTTTTCCTTGTCCAGAAAGATGACGAAGAGTGCGGGAAAGACGATGTGTCCGAAAAACATTGGCCGGATCAGGCAGGAGGAGCTTGTGCTTGAAATCAGGCTGGGGGTCGATTTTTTCCTCGATTACGGGCATCACTCTCAAAGCAATTCCGTATGCGGCATAAAGACAGGAAGCGGTCTGGAAGCTCTCCTGCTGGTTTTTGAGCATGAGCTTTGCCATGTGCTTGAATTCCTGCTGTTCAACAAATCCAGTTGTAAAGGCAAGCGGTTCAAGGCAATGGCGAACAATGCGTTCGGCCATACCGACAGCTATCACAAGCTGCCCACCAACAGGCAAATCGCAACCAAAGTATTCGGCTTGAAATTGGGAGACACCGTAACATTTGATTTCAAAGAGAAAAAGCTGAAAGGCTTTCTTCACAATATTAATAAAAGGGCGACCGTGTTGGTGCCCGACAAAAAGGGGCCACTTGTGGACAAACATGGCACGAGGTATTCGAAATACTATGTGCCGTTGACGAGATTGCAGGCTGTCGGCGGAAAATAATAGAAGCAGCAGGCCTCAGCCGAAAGATACTCTGCCAGTATTGCGCTTTTTATCCTGTTGAGTTTCCTGTCGCAAAAGTATCTGCTTGATTTGGTACCATCAGACTTCAGATTTTATCCAGTCCTGTTTCGGTCCTTTCCTGACGATAGCAATTCCTGCTACACAAGTCTGCTGCCGAAATAGATAATCAGTCCAAGCACAATTACGTAGACAACGCAGAACTTCGCGGTGCTCTTCAGGATCTTGCCTTCGTAGCCTGCCAGTCCGGTTGCGGATGTGGCAACTGCAATACTCTGCGGTGAGATCATTTTCCCTGCCGTGGCGCCTGCCGTATTTGATGCCGCAAGCCAATAGGGATTTGCACCGATGGAGGTGGCAACTTCCTTCTGAAGCGCGCCGAATAGTACGTTTGAAGAGGTATCACTGCCTGTGATGAAGGTGCCGAGCATTCCGATCATCGGAGATACAAGAGGGAAAAATGAGCCGGTAGCTTTGACGAGCACTGTTGCAATGACGGTAATCATGCCGCTGTAGGACATGACCTTCGAAGCGGCAATGATAGAAAGCACGGTGATCGTAGAAGCAGTCATCTGTTTCAGCGTTGCAATGAAAACTCTAAAGATATCCCGTATTTTCGCACCCTGGACAAGGCCGCCAATGATAGCGGATATGAAAATCAATGTGCCGGGAGAACTCAGCCATTTGAAATTGAGATGGCCGGGATTTTGCCCAGTGTATACTGTAATACTTGTTTTGACATGTTCCAGAAGCTTGCTGAGAGCAGAGAACAGGGGGCTGGTGAGTATAATCAGCAGGAAGATCAGGATATAGGGCAGCCATGCGATTATTGCCTGTCTAATGCCAATAGGTTTGGAAGCAGCGGCGCATTTATCCTTGTGAAAGATCCGGGCCCACAATATTGTTGCAGTCAGGCTGCAAAGACTGCCAAGGAGGGTTGGCATAGCCTCTCCCAAAAAGTATGCTGCCACCAGCTGTGGAATTACAAAAGCCAGTCCGGATACCAGGGTGATACCGATGACACCCTTAAGCCCCTTTATACTCTTTGAAGTTATAATTACCAGAATAAACGGCATCAAAAGGATGAACGGCGACAATTGCAGTGCGATAAACCAGCTCAGATGCTGCGTTTCCAGACCGGTAACCGCCGACAGTGTAGTCACTGCGATACCTGCAGCACCGAAAGCGGTCGGGACAGTGTTTGAAATAAGGCAGATCACAGCGGCGAAAATTGGGTCAAAGCCCAGTACAATAAGAATACTTGCCGGAATGGCAACCGAAGTTCCATACCCTGATATGGCTTCAAGAAATCCCCCGAAAGCCCAGGCAAGTACCAGTACCTGTATTCGTCTGTCAGTGCTTATGTTTGATAGCATCTGTTTAATCAAGTCCATACTTTTGGTATGCACGGAAAGTTTATAAGTGAAAATAGCCGATATGATTACGATCATGATCGGCCACAACCCGAGCAGCGCACCTTCAAGAGCGGCAGTAAGTGCATTGATGACCGGCATTTGCCAGATCACAAGCGCCAGAACAATCGTGATTAAGAGCACGCTAAACGTTGCGATATGCGCCTTCAGCAGCGAAGCACCCATGGATATGACCAGCCAAAGTATAGGAACCAGAGCAAAAATAAACAGTATGTAAATATTCATGATTCACCTCGTTTCATATTATACCACGAGGACTGCATTTTTGAAGGTTCTTTTTATCCTATCTGAATATTGAAATTGCCGGGAAAATAACATATAATCGTTGTCATCGTTAACATGTATGATATTCAGGTTTGAGGATGTGGGAGGCTATTGCCATGAATGAACTGATGCTGCCGCGTTTCATGAGCTGTGACGCACGCATGGAGGATGCAGAGATCGTCGTCTTCGGTGCAGGCTTTGATGGGACTGTGACGTACCGTCCAGGCTCACGCTTCGGGCCGCAGGCCATGCGTTCTGAATTCTACGGTTTGGAAACCTATTCGCCGATGCTGGACAGGGATCTGACCGAAATAGCTGTGTGTGATGGCGGTGACCTGGAACTGCCCTTTGGCAATACCGGTTCGGCACTTGATATGATAAACCGGACTGTAACTGGAATAGTCGAAGCAGGAAAAAAACCATTCATGATTGGCGGGGAGCACCTGGTTACATTACCTGCCTTCAAGGCTGTTCAACTGAAGTACCCGGATGTCTGCCTCCTGCATCTTGATGCACATACGGATTTGCGTGAGGATTACCTGGGGGAGCAGCTGTCCCATTCCAGCGTTGTACGCAGGATCTGGGAGATCGTAGGCGACGGCCGTATCTGGCAGCTTGGAATCAGAAGCGGATTGAAAGAGGAATTTGCCTGGGCAGGGGAAGGACATACCAGTCTGCGCCCGTTCGATCTCTCTGCTGCTGCTGAAGCGGTTAAGTCACTGAGCGGAAAGCGTGTCTATCTGACAATCGATCTGGATGTGCTTGATCCGTCCATTATGCCGGGTACCGGTACGCCCGAACCGGGAGGCGTTTCCTTCAATGAGCTTCAGAAAGCTCTTTGCAGCTTCGGCAGGCTGAACATAGTTGCGGCTGATGTAGTTGAGCTTGCACCCAGACTTGATAATTCAGGCATATCGACGGCCGTGGCCTGCAAGGTCATGCGCGAACTCCTGCTTTTAATGGGGAAACCCGTATTAAGAAATGACTAAAGGAGTTATTTGGAAGTTATATTTGAATGCTTAATGAATTTTATATGTCTGTCTTATGATAACGTGTGTGTGAGCATCCTTTCACTCTCCTGAAGATCCTGTTGAATGTCATAAAGCTGTTGAAGCCTATCTGTTTTATCGTACTTATCATATCAAAAGGGGGATGGTTACTGGCTTGA
>WSSedL1CaDRAFT_10002108_pt1 | contig 10483 bp, 12 predicted proteins | sample WetSurSL1Cattail_FD_9464 | JGI IMG/M metagenome (IMG submission 9464)
AATCAATAAAAATATTGAATTAAATCGCCCATTTCAAACAAAAGGTTAAAAATTGAGTACTAAAATATGAGTTTATGATAACCTTAACATCCCCCGGTCCCCCTTCAAAGGGGGATTCGATCAGACTTACAACAGATTTCATGTAATTAGTCCAACACTTAATTCGCTTTATTTATTTATTTATAGTTGGAAGTAATTTTTGAAAAGTTCCCATAAAAAACAGGATTTATTTTGAGATATTTAACTAACTTGTAAACGTATAAGACTCATGTATCATGGCCATTATCAATTCAATAGAACCCGCTGCTCTCTTCCAATATTTTGAGGAAATTGCAAAAATTCCACGTCCTTCGAAACATGAAGAGAAAATTATCGATTTCCTCATTGATTTTGCCAAACAGCATCATCTTGACTATAAGAAGGACAAAATTGGTAACCTTTTAATTACCAAACCTGCAAGTCAATCATCGAAAAAGGGATTGCCTATTGTTCTGCAAAGTCATGTTGATATGGTTTGTGAAAAGAATTCAAGTGTAATGCACGATTTCATGAGCGATCCCATCATTCCATACATTGATGGAGAATGGATCAAAGCCAGGGGTACAACTTTGGGGGCCGATGATGGTATTGGCGTAGCGGCTATGATGAATGTACTTGCCGACAATACACTGGAACATGGTCCCATAGAATGTTTATTTACGGTCGATGAAGAAACCGGACTTACTGGTGCCTTTGAAATTCCTTCCAAATTTTTTACCGGAAATATCCTTCTTAACCTCGATTCCGAGGATGAAGGAATATTATTCATAGGATGTGCCGGAGGAATAGATACCCTGGCAACATTTAAATATACACCACAACCGGTTATTGAAGACAGCAATGCGTTTTTCATAAGTATTACAGGATTAACAGGAGGTCATTCAGGCGACGATATTCACCGTGGCCGGGGTAATGCAGTAAAAATAATGAACGACTTTCTATTGGAAGCAACACATCAATTTGACATCGATCTGCATAAATTCGAAGGTGGTAACCTTAAAAATGCCATTGCACGCGAAGCTTTTGCAACTGTTCTCGTGTCAGCTGAATTAGAAAAATCATTTACAGAATTTTGCGACGCCTTTGGCAAAAGCACGAAAGAAGTCTTTTCCGACACCGATCCGTCTTTTAATTTCACGGTTGAGCAAACCTCCATTCCCGAAACAAGGTTTAAGAAAGATTTTCAGATAAGGTTCCTCGAATCATTAAAACAATGTCCTCATGGTGCAATCTCCTGGAGTAAGGATATTCAGGGGTTGGTTGAAACGTCCACAAACCTTGCATCAGTTAAGTTCGGCAGTCATCACGATATTTTAGTTACAACCAGTCAACGCAGCTCAGTTGAAGCTGCAAATAAAAGCATTGCCAGTAAAGTTGCCAGCGTTTTTTCCGATGCCGGGGCAGAAATAAAACATTCGGCAGGCTATCCCGGATGGGCGCCCAACATGAAATCCAAAATATTGGGAATTTGTTCGCAGGCTTATCAGGATTTATTTGGAGAACAACCGAAGATAACCGCTATCCATGCAGGATTGGAATGTGGCCTTTTCCTCGAAAAATATCCAAAATTAGATATGATTTCCTTTGGGCCTACCATATACGGTGCGCATTCCCCAGACGAGCGGTTGCATATCCCGTCAGTGAAAAAATTCTGGGATTTATTGGTCGAAATACTTAAACGAGGTATTTAAAGTGTTGCGTATCGAAGTAGATACAACATCACCCAAATTATTTTAAAATTAAATAACGGCAAAGCAATTTGTCTACTATTCTACCGGTTCAAAGTCTGACTTTGCAACACCACAAACGGGGCAAACCCATTCATCAGGAATATCTTCAAAAGGTGTACCTGGAGCTATGCCACCATCTACATCACCTTCAATGGGGTCGTATACATATCCGCAAGCAGGGCATTTATATTTTTTCATCTGTACTATTTTAAATTTATGATCTTGGTTTCTGCCAATGGGCAGGCAAGCATTGTTCTTAAATATTGATTCTATGATCGTAATTTCAATTACGAAAATACTATTTTTACTTTACATATTGTTAAAACTTTAATTTATGAAGGCGATGCAATCCAAATGGCTGGGAGTTTTGTTCCTTACTTACCTAAGTTATACTGTATACGGACAGGAAAAGAACATAATGAGCTCAGAAAATATTAAAGTTCAGGATTTATGGCGGGAATATAAAAACGTAAAATATAAATTTCAGGAATTACATTTTGACAGAAAAGGAAATTGCACCGAAGAAATCAGGTTTAATCCCAAAGGGAAAGTAATATTTCATAAGGCATATGAATTCGAAAAAGACAGGTTGAAACGCGAAATTGAGATGGATTCCGAGGGGATAATCATTCAACATATTGATTATTCTTATACCGGAAATCTTTTGGTGGAAAAGAAAACCCTTAATGGTAAAGGAAAACTTTTGTTGGATGAGCTATACATTTATCAATACCAGGATTGACAAATGCCCTATTCCAAATTTTTCCGAAGCGATTTTTTTTCAGATTTAATACGCTTATCATCAAGGCGCCTTCTTTTAGAGGCTGCCGATGGTTTTGTAGGTTTTCTTCTTTTCCTGGGTGTAAGCGATTTTTGGATTAAAGCGTAAAATTTCTCAATCGTTTTTTCTTTATTTTTCAGTTGCGAACGATCTGTTTGGCTGACAATAATTAAATCGCCTTCATTGCTAATCTTATTTGCCAGCTTTTCTAATAGAATTTCTTTTTCTTTATCAGTAAGTAGCTGAGAATTTGAAATATTAAAACGTAGTTCGACTTTTGTGTTTACCTTATTAACATTTTGGCCCCCGGCACCGCTGCTTCTTGATGTTTTGAAAATAAACTCCGGCATGAAATCCCGGCCTTGAATCATATCAGGCTGCTTCATTTCTTTTTGATCATGCCATTTAAAAACCTGATAATCGTTACCTGAGTGACCTTTAGAATGATACTCAACGTTTTATTTTTGCCGCCGATGCTTTTACCCAGAAACTTTCCTAAAATAAACTCATTAACGATATCAAGCACATTGCTTATTTTTTTATTTACCTGGTTCGAATAAGGTAAAAATTCTTCACCGATGATCTCGCTGTAATGGTTTTTAATATTAGCGATTTTATCCTGCAGAAGTTGCTCCTGATATGAGCTAAGTATTTGCAATCGCTGTTTCTCACGTTCAAGAGACGCTAAATCAACTATTTTGATGGGTTCATTAATCATTGCCGTCTTTTTCAAATAATTGTGCTATCACTTTATCAATGATGTTTTTTTCCAAAAACTTCTTTCTGAAAACAATAATCAACACCAAAAGTATCACATAAATACCCACAATGATAAGGAAACCTAATGCATTACTATCGAGAATGCCTCCAAAGAAAAAGCCACCACTTATACTTAAAAACAGTAATAAAAAAAAGATGGTTAGCGTAATTACTATGGATGAGAACAGGATAGCGGTTACTTTGGCTATTTTCTCGTATGCGGAAATTTTTACAAGTTGCGCCTTTGACTCTAAATAATCAATCACAACTTGTTTTAATTCGTTCAGATAGGAGGGTTGGTCACTCATGGTTTTAGGCGGATGTTTGGGTATTTTCTTTCGTTGTATTCATAAAAGTATCGATAATGGTCTTGCCCTTTTCAATACCTTCCTTAATATCGTCCTTAATTTTTGATGCACTATCCTTCAAATCGTCAATGAGTACATCCTTTTTATCGGAATTCAAAAGATATCCTACAGCCACACCAACAACTGCCCCGGCTAAAAAGGCCAGCAACAATTTTGTACCATTATTATTTTCTTCCATTTTAATGAACATTAAAATTTATGTAAAGTTACAACATTATTGTTTAAAAAAGGTTTATTACTTATACTTGCAGGGTTTTTAAGGCTATAGACTGAAAGCTGAGAGTTTACCTGAACTTTTTATACAATTTTAAAAATAATCCATTATGAATTACAGACAACTCGGAAAAACAGGTTTTAACGTTTCGGAAATTAGTTTGGGAACCTGGCAGGTTGGTGGCAAATGGGGCGAACCATTCAACCATAAGAATGCAGAAAAGATACTGAGTACTGCTATAGAATCGGGTATTAATTTTATTGATACTGCCGATGTTTATAGCGATGGAGAGAGTGAAAAGGCTGTGGGTAAATTTGTCCGTTCAGCATCCCAGCGTATATATGTGGCTACAAAATGTGGCCGGAAACTGAATCCCCATATCAGCGCATCCTACCAGCCAAATGCCTTGCGCAAGTGTGTGGAAGATAGTTTAAAAAATACAGGTTTGGAAGCCCTGGACCTTATTCAGTTACATTGTCCTCCTGCAGAAGTATACTATCGTCCGGAGGTTTTCGGATTGTTCGAGCGGCTTAAAGAAGAAGGTAAAATCCTGAATTTAGGTGTAAGTGTGGAAAAGGTTGAGGAGGCGTTAAAAGCTATTGAATATCCGAATGTATCTACCATTCAAATTATTTTCAACATCTTCAGACAACGGCCTTCGGAATTATTCTTCAGGGAAGCTAAAAATAAGCATGTGGGAATTATAGTCAGGGTCCCGCTTGCCAGTGGATTGTTATCGGGAACCTTTACTAAAAATATGAGCTTTGCCAAAGGGGATCATCGCAATTTTAATCGAAACGGCGACGCTTTTGACAAAGGAGAAACCTTTTCGGGGATTGATTACGAAACAGGATTGGAAGCTGTACAAGAATTGAAAAAAATATTTCCACAATTCGAAAATATTTCACCTGTAGCTTTAAAATGGATATTGAAATTTAGCGAGATTAGCTGCATTATCCCGGGGGCATCCAAACCGGAGCAAATCCTTTCAAACATCAGGGCAATTGAAATACCCGAACTTTCTCAAGAACAATTAGGAGATATCAACGCAATTTATGAAACAAAAATAAGACCAATCGTTCATCATTTGTGGTAGAAAACAATCATTGGCGGATGCTCGCTATTCTTTTATATTCCCTAGCACACCCAGTTTTAACTAACCATACTGTCGTTCCTTCGGAACTAAAAAAATAGGTGACATATCGTTTTCTACCATACTTTCGTCGCGATGCGACTAATATACAGATGAATAAGATGGTGTGTGAAAAAAATCCCATAGGGATGGCCAGTATGGTAGAAAAATATATTTGATGTGCTGAAGGGAGCTGCGTAGCTGCGGCAGAATTTTTGAATGATCTGACATCATTCTGATATCCTACAAATGCATATTATATAAATCTGTCATTGGTACCAGCAGGAGGAATCTCCTTATGTAAAGTTCTGCAACAGCCACGCCCACTTCGTCATTCACGATAACTGCAAACTATTGTATTACATATATTTATAATTATTCGTTATCATATATTTTCAGACTTATTACATAAACTTCTTTTTTCAAAGCAGATAACCAATTTTATTCTAAAAAAATCGGGTAATATCAATAAAATGTGTAAATTTATCTTAAGGAATTTACTCATTAGTACTTGTAAATAAATTATTGAAGTAAAGAATTTACAAGATTTTTAATAAACCTCCAATTCCAACTCCAACATTTTAGATAGTTTCTTAGGAAGATTTATTATAATTTTTATACATGGCAGGCAGGAGTTTATCCTTCATTAACAAAGATTAAGTGTGAAAAAAGCTGAAAAACAAAAAGAGAAAGCCAACAATATCTCCAGAAAAGAGATGATTAAGAAACTAGGACTTACGGCCTTTTCTGCAGCAACAATGATATTATTACTCAACGATTCGGCAAAAGCAGATTCGGGAGCCTCTCCTGATCTACTTCCAGATTGGGTAGATGGCCTATCGGACGCTCAAGCTGAAGATATTATTAATGCTTTGGCGGAAGAAGAAGCGAAAAAGAAAGCTAAACGTCCATAGCACCTAAAATTGCTGTTATGCCCAAGACGATCGAAAAAAAAATAAATAACAGCTACATCTTATGGTTTGAGCAATCCAACCGATGGATTCAGCTTGAAGAGCCAGCGTGGTTTGTAAACAAACTGCACCAAAAAGGCATCGACAGCCACACGATTTCCCTTAAATGCGCCCGAAAATACCATCTCTCTCAAAAAGAGTGTTTAAGTTTTGTAGATGAAATATGTAAAGAAATTGCAGAATTATCAAAACCATCTGTTTCTAAAGTAGATGTTAATTTTTTACACCTTCCCGGTAATGATTTTGTTCCTTATTCCACCCGGTATTATTTAATCGGAGCCCAATGTTTTGCAATCATTTTTGAAACACGCCTTGCTGAGTATTTTATCCATCAGCCGTTAGCACATCTGGAGACTAAACATTGCGGAGATGCGGATGTTCAGTATGAAATATTCAAACGCTCCAATGTTTTGGTTTTGATGGAAAAAAATCATCCCGAAACAGCCACTTCTTTTGAGGATTTTAACCAGCTTAAAAAGCGGCTATTTATTAACATGACAAATGCCATTTACCACAAAACAAATAGTGACTGGATGTCATTCGTTCACGCATCAGCGTTAACAGATGGCAACCATACTGTTCTCTTGTCCTCAGCCAGTGGATCAGGGAAAAGCACTATGGCTGCCCTCCTGCAAACTAAGGGATTGCAGTTGGTAGCAGATGATTTTGTGCCTATTGATGCAAAAAACAAACGAGCCTTTCCTTTCCCCACAGGTATATCGGTAAAAGAAGGTGCATTTACCATTCTAAGTCAGCATTACAGAGATTTACAAAATATTAACTTTAATGGTTATGAATATGCAGATAGTTCGGTTCGATACCTGTCTCCACAATCGTCTGAGCTAACCTATTTTAATGCCAGGCCGGTGAAGACCATTGTTTTTATTCATTACAACCCTCAGTTGTCATGTAAGTTTAAAAGTATTCCAACGAATAAAGCACTTAAAATATTTCACGAACATGCTTGGGTGTCTGGAAATCCAAACCATGCAAGAGCTTTTATAAATTGGTTTGTGAAATTAAGTTGTTATAATCTGGAATATGGCGATACACAAAAAGGCATTAATAAGATTTTAGGAATATTTAAATGTTGATGACGGTAAGCTTTGAATATGAGCAGAATACAAACGTATTATCTGATAGGTAATTTGCTCACTGCCGATTCCAACCCGGAACGCAGGGAGGATATCATTAAATCCCTTCAGTCTCCAACCTTAAACTGGCCGCTATTTATAGCTACCGGAAGTAATCATCTTGTGCTGCAAACAATATATTTTAAACTTCAGGAGCAAAAGCTCACAGAGTACGTGCCTTCCGAAGTGCTCGCACATTTGAAGAATGTATCTGATTTAAATGAACGGCGCAATACTAAAATTATTCAACAGGTAATCTCGATCAATACACTCCTTGTCAGTCATGGTATCGTTCCATTATATTTGAAAGGGGTAGGTAATATTATTGATGGCCTCTACAGCAATATAGCAGAGCGCATTATGCATGATATTGACCTCCTTGTGCCGGATGAACAATGGGAAACATCTGCTGACATACTTATTAATAATGGGTACCAGGAGAGAAAACAATACGACATGGCTACACGGACGAAGACGATGCATTATCCAATACTCTTTAGGCCAGGAACCATTGCATCCCTGGAAATACATCGTCTGCCTGTTAATTATATGTATGCTGACACTTTAGGTGTGTTGGAGGTCTGGCAAGACAAAAAGCTGGTTGAAGGAAACCTTTCCTGCTATGTAATGAGCGATCGCCATAAGATTATACACAGCTTTATTCACGCTCAGTTGCATCATGAAGGACAGCTGTATGCCAAAGTTTTTCTGCGTATCTTATATGATTTGCTATTGCTTTCAAAACGGGAAGATCTGGAGGCCGTTTTTACCGGTATGAACAAATATCATAAACAAGCTGCCAGTTGCCTGAGCGTAATGAATAAGACATTCGGTATCAAAAAATCCGGAAAATCCGATTTAAAATCCGGAAGTCGGGTATTTTTAATCCGTCACGACATTAACCTTCGTACCTGGGTTGTGAACCGGAGTACTTTTCTGGCCATAAAAATATTCAGGGCATACTTTAAATTGCCCTTCCGGGCCATTGCTGACAAAGAGTTACGTACTTCTCTGATTAAAAGGTTACTTGACAGGAAATGGTATGCACAGCACCTGAACTCATACAGACGTCATGTTTGATATGACATACAAATCTAAATAAATAATTACCCGCATTTAAACTTATTTTTGTAGAACCCACTGAATAATCCACAGACAATGTGATTGTTGGATAAAATGTATTTATTTATCCTGTAACTTTTTAATTATATGTCCGTTATTAGACCTATGTTCGGATTGATTTAATCATTGTTGCTAAAAAATGAACAAGATGAAAAAGATTTACAGGAAAATCGTGAAAAAATTAGTTCCAACCCTTTTGATGGTTTGTTTATGTCTCATTAGTAATGCAACTACTTACTATGTTAGCAATGCGGGGAATGACAATAATTCCGGACTAACAACCACATTATCCTGGAAAACACTGAATAAAGTAAGTACTTCTACATTTCAACCAGGTGATAGTATTTTATTAAAACGTGGAGATGTTTGGCGGGAATATATACTTCTTAAAAACTCAGGTAATTTGGCAAATCGTATTACTATTTCAAATTATGGAACCGGAAGTAAACCCAAGATCTTAGGATCTGCTCAACCTGCTTCATGGACTGACCAGGGAGGTAATATTTGGAAATCTGATGCTAATTTTACTAGTAATCCTTATAATAAGGGGAATGTTGGAGATGGAAATGTTTGGATTATAAATAATGATTTATCGGTAAGTACGGGTATCTACCAAACTAGTCTAGGAGCTTTAACTGCGGATAACATGTGGTATTATGGCTCAAATTCAATATATCTTTATTCAACATCAAACCCGGCAGCTAGATATAATTGTGTTGAGGTGAATACAAGAGGTTATGGATTAGGATTGAATCATAATTCGTACATTACTATTGATGGTATTGATATATTTTATGGTGGTACTTGTATTTATGAAGGCTATATATCTCAGGGTGGTTCGGGTTTAATTGTCAGAAATTGTGAATTGGCTTATTCTGGTTATCCAGACGGTAATTCAGCAGGGATTCTTATTTGTTACAATAATTCCATTATTGAAAATAATATAATCCATGATCATGGCAGACGAGGCATTAGTTTAACAAATATTGCATCCTCTCTTACTATGAGAAATATTACTATCCGGAATAACTATTTTTATCACGGTTATCATACAACTAGCGTTGATTTACAATTGACTGGAGGTAGTTATACAGGCAGTATGGATAGCGTATTCATTTATGGTAATACAATAGCTGATGATGTAGATAGGGTCAGTCCTTTTTACCCCATGCAAATGTTCATTTCAGATCAATCTTCTCCAGGTACTATTACCCATATTTATGTTTATAACAACGTATTCAAAGGGACTACAGGAGCAGCAATTAATATTGGAGGAGCAGAGGATGTTAAGGTTTGGAATAATACATTTTATTCCTTTAATGCTATAACAACAGCAGATAGGCAATTTTTATTTATTGGGGCTTCAACTGTTGATGTAAAAAATAATATTTTTTATTCCCAATTAGCACCAAATAGTGATTTTAAAGGTATTATAATGCTGACTTCCGGGGGAAAAGTAACTTCCGATTATAATGTTATTTACAGGACTTCAAAAACATCTAAAATATATCATGCCATAGGGTATGGCGACTATACAAGTGCCGATAGTACTTTGATACGGTCCGTTTTATCCTGGGATATTCATTCAAAATATAGAGATCCATTAGTAGTATCATCATCCGATTTATCCCTGCAATCTGGTTCTCCCTGTATAAAGGCAGGGTTGGATGTTGGATTACCTTTTACCGGCATAGCACCTGATATTGGCGCTTACCAAACGAGTATTAACACGGATGTACCAATTTCTGTCTCCAATACAGGTTCTCAAAATTTTGAGGTGTATCCAAACCCAAGTCAGGGAGAGTTTACCGTCCATTTTGCTATATCACCTGTTACCGGAAGTCGTATTGATATATTTGATATTGCCGGAAGAAAAGTTTTTTCACGGATGATTACAAAAAGTTATGAAGAGTTGAACTTATCGGGGGTGGTCGCAGGTTTGTATCTGGTGAAATTGATTGTGGGCTCTGAAGAAAAAATTCAAAAGTTAATTATTCAATACTAAGTCTGGTTTAATAGTAAATAATGCGAATTAAGGGTTGAGTTATTCATGTGATATTTTCTGCATATTGAGACTAATTCCCCCTTTGAAAGGGGCAGGGGGATGTTTTCAATCAATAAAAATGTTGAATAAAATCCCCATTTCAAACAAAAAGTTAAAAATTGAGTACTAAAATATGAGTTTATGATAACCTTAACATCCCCCCGGCCCCCCTTCAAAGGGGGATTCGATC
>WSSedL1CaDRAFT_10002109_pt1 | contig 10478 bp, 11 predicted proteins | sample WetSurSL1Cattail_FD_9464 | JGI IMG/M metagenome (IMG submission 9464)
GGCCACCGCCTTGATCGCCTCCAGATCGCCATAGGGCACCCGGACAAAACCCGAGACCAGCGGCTCGAAACCAGCCTGCACCTTGCGATTGCCGGTCGCCGACAGGGTCGCCATGGTCCGACCATGGAAGGATTTTTCCATGACGATGATGGTCGGCGTCTCGATGTCCTTCTTGTGGCCGTAGAAACGCGCCAGCTTGATCGCCGCCTCGTTGGCTTCGGCGCCGGAGTTGCCGAAAAACACTTCTTTCAGGCCGGACAGCGCAGCCAGCTTGTCGGCCAGCATTTCCTGCTCACGAATACCGTAGAGGTTGGAGGTGTGCAACAGGCGCCCGGCCTGGGCAGCAATCGCCGCAACCAGCCGGGGATGGGCATGACCGAGCGTGGACACGGCAATCCCCGACATGGCATCGAGATATTCCTTACCTTCGGTATCGGTAATCCGGCAGCCCTGACCATGACTGAAAGTCACCGGCAAGCGGGCATAGGTATTCATGACATGCGACATCAGGCAACCCCAAAAAACGAAAACGGCGGCTATTGCCGCCGAAACGACCACCCCCCAAACGGGCAAAAACACCCGAAAGGGTTGCAGAAAGCTAGATGTTAAGTGAAAAATAGGGCATTGTATAGAACGACAAAACCATGCACATAGCCATCTTCAACCAGAAAGGCGGCGTCGGCAAAACGACGACCACCCTCAACCTCGGCGCCGCCCTGAATCGCGCCGGCACGCCTCCGCTGCTGATTGACCTCGACCCCCAGGGTCATCTTTCAAGCATTCACGGCAACACGCCCGCCGAAGCCAGCCGCAGCCTTTTCGCCTTCTACCAAGACTCGCGCAGCCTGTCCGAGCTTGAACTGGAGTGGAAAAATATCGGGCAGCTGATTCCCGCCCACCAGCAACTGATCAAGGTTGACTCGATATTCGGCAAGGGGCCAGCCATCCTCAACAAACTGCGCAACGGCCTGGAAACCCTCGAAAATGAGAAGCCGGCACGCACCACGCTGATTGACTGCTGCCCCTATATCGGCGTTCTCGCACTCAATGCCATCTTTGCCTGCGACCGCCTGTTGATCCCTGTTTCAACCGACTACCTGTCGCTCCAGGCGGCAGAGCACATTACCCGCACCCTGCAGGTACTGGAGCCGGTATTGAAACGCCGGGTCGAGCGCCGCTACCTGCTCACCCGCTTCGATCGCCGACGCCGGATGAGCGAAGACGTGCGCAACAAATTGCGCGAACGCTACGGCAACGAAGTCTGCGATACGGTCATCTCGGAAAATGTCGCCGTCGCCGAAAGCCCATCGCTCAACCGCGACGTCTTCCGCCACAACGCCTCAAGCAATGGCGCCCACGACTACCAGTCACTGCTCGATGAGTTGCGACAACGGGGCGATATCTAAACGGGCGACCTCACTCGGCAACGATCAGATCAACAACATCTTCGTAGCTCAATGCCGCATGACGCCCACCGAGCGACACCGGCAAGCAACGAGACTCCAGGATTTCGCAATCGTTGTACATTTGACAAAGCTTGCGCCTGGCTTCAACTTCGTCCTTGCCGTAAATCGACAGATTCTCGACGATTACGCCACTGCGTGTCCGAATACGAAACCCGTATTTCAGGATAGTACGAGGCGACATAAAACCCTCAACATATCAATGATGTAGGATCAGTATATCCAGCACTTTCTGGAAAAACAACGTATCCCATTCAGAAGAAACACTTTTTTTCCGGAACAATGGCAAACATGCCACAGTAACGGCGCTTCTGCTAGAATGCCTGCACTAAAAGGTCGCAACGCCCCATAAAAGCAGAGTAGAACAATGACAACATCAGAATCGACCACCTTCATCATTGTTGGCCTCACCAAACAAGGCAAAAAATTCCGTCCCAGCGACTGGGCCGAGCGCCTCTGTGGCGTCATGTCCGCCTTCGGCGCCGAACGCAAAATGAAGTATTCCCCCTACGTCGGCCCTGGCGACTACAACGGTGACAAAGCCGTTTTCGTGGACGGCCGCCTCGGCGAAATCGAACCGATGGCCTACCGCTTCATGCTCAACTTCGCCCAGGACAACGACCTGCAGATCATAGACGGCGTCTGCTCACTCGAAGACAAAAAATAAGAAAAACAAGCAGACAATAAAAAAGGCACCCGAAGGTGCCTTTTTTAGCATCCGGCAAAATCAGGCAGCAACAGCAATTGCCTTGATCTGTGCGGACAGGCGGCTCTTGGTACGAGAAGCCTTGTTCTTGTGGATGATCTTCTTGTCAGCGATACGGTCGAGAACCGCAACGGACTGCTGAAAAACACCCTGAGCAGCAGCCTTGTCACCGGCTTCGATCGCCTGGCGCACACGCTTGATCGCGGTACGCAGGGTCGAACGCAGGCTGGCGTTATGGGAGCGCTGCTTGTCAGCTTGACGGGCGCGCTTGCGGGCTTGTGCGCTATTGGCCATGGAATTCGTATCCGTTAGAAAAAATCAAAAGAAAGCATTTTAAACCCCTCCAGACCCTATTGCAATCGAAAAATCGCTTTTCAGCCCTTGACCTTTTCCAACACAGAAGGAAAGTCCGCCCCTTTCAATTGACGTCAACCTGTAAAAGGATGCTGTCAGCAACCGCCTTGCCGCCATTGTGTGCAGGCCGAAAGCGAGCCTGGGAAAAAAGCAGGAGCAACTTCCCGCTCACCTCAAAGGGCATATTGGAATAGACAATATCTGCCGACTCAACCTGACCAGCGTTATCGATCGCTAAACGAATAATCACGAATCCACTCGCCTTCAGATCAGAAATCATGCGCGGCATCTCTGAGACAATCTCTGGCGCCTGGTAATCAAAGACAGCAGGAAACCCCGACGCCAATTCTTTCTCTTCTCCCTCCGTTTCCCTGGCACGCCCCTGATCCAAGTGTGAGCGCACTGAATGGACGAGCTCCGGCAAGACATGCGCCTCCTCGTCAACGGGGGAAGATAGACGAACCTGCAAGGCAGGTGTACTGGCAAACCGCCCGGCAACGCCTCCCGCCCGCGGCTCACGCACCGGCAGCACGAGCAGGGCGACATGGAGCAACAAAGAAGCCAGCAGGAACAAACCTAGGCGGATCTTCGCCCCCATGCCCCACCTCTGCACCCAAAATGATTCAAAACTACCGCACATCGTCCAGCAAGCGCCGCATATCCGTTTATGCTTTCAAGTTATTTCAGAGCTCACTATAAGTCACTATAGGCAAACTAGGCAGACCACCTGCACCCTCTCCATGACCGCTAATCGACTCTCTCCGCCCCGTTGCGGCTGCATGCAAAATCGCCAATGCGGCTTCAGCCTCATCGAACTCATGGTCACGATTGGCGTACTTGCCATCATGCTCGTGATCGCCATGCCTGCTTTCAGTGACTTCATCACGAGCAACCGGCTGACAGCGCAAGTCAACGAACTTCTCGGTGATCTCCGGATGGCGCGTAACGAAGCAGCAGCGCGCAGCCGAAGCGTTCGTGTCTGCATCGCGGCGAGTTCAACCTCCTGCGCCACATCCGGCAGCGACTGGGCCGCCGGCCGCATCATTTGGGCCGACACCAACGGCGATGGTACGCTGGATGCAAGCGAGGTCATCAAATACGTTCCCGCCCTCGAAGGCAGCGTCACCTTTGTCGCCAGCGGCCCCACCAATACCTACACCCTGTCCTTCGTCCCCCAGGGCAATCTGGCTATCGCCAGCGCCTGGACCTTCACGCTGTGTGCCCCCGGCAGCACAACGGGAAGAGAGCTGGCACTGCCCATTTCGGGGCGGGCCGCAGCCAAGAAGATCACCACCTGTTCATGAGCGATATCCCCATGAAGCCCATCCCTCACACCAAATATCAGACAGGCGTCACCCTGCTTGAAGTCATGGTCGCCATCACCGTATTGTCCTTCGGGCTGTTCGGGCTGCTCGGCCTGCTGACCAACGGCCTCAAGATGACCTCCAGTTCGCAATACCGGACCATCGCAGCACAACAGCTCACGATGATGGCCGACATGATCAATGCCAATCCGAAACTTTTTTCGGGCTATGCAACACTGGCGACCACAGCCACTCCCGGCGCCTGCATGACAACAGCCGACTGCACGACAGCAAATCTGCCCAACAACGATTATTACCTGTGGCAACAAAACCTGGGCGTGCTCCTGCCCAGCGGCCAAGGCATCGTATGCTTGGACAATTCCCCCGGCGATGGCAATTCAACGAACTTCCAGTGTTCGGGCACAGGAAGACTCACCGTAAAAATCTGCTGGAACGAGAACGCCCGCGTTGCCATTTCAAAAGGCGGCGTTTCCGGCACAGATGCGTCGACCGACACCTGCCTCTCGGAGCAACTATGAGCCCGACCACCATCAAGCCCATGCGCGGCTTCACGCTGATCGAGATGATGATCGCCGTCACCCTTACCCTCGTGATTGCACTCGTCGTCACCAAGATATACCTCTCCGGGCTCAGTTCTCAGCAGGCCCAGTCCGATCAGGGCCAAGTCCAGGAATCCTCGCGCTCGGCCTTTGACCTCCTGGCCCGCTCAATCAAGAAAGCCGGCTACAAGAATCCGACCACGACGGTGCCGGGAAACAACTTCTGCAATACCACGAACCTCCGCTTACGTGCCGCCAATGACCCGGCGGGCCTCACTCCGAGCACGGCCGATCTCTCGGGTACCGGTGTCACGATTGCCAACAGCAGCGATGTGCTGCGTGTCCGCTACTATGGCGAAACGACGAGCCTGCCGGCGTTTACGGCCGATGGCACGATCACCGACTGCCTCGGCAACTCGGTGGCCGCCAACACGCTCGTCGAAGACACCCTGTTCGTCGCTGCCGACGCCAACAATGACAACGAACCCACGCTGTTCTGTTACACCAGCAACGCGGCCGCTTCGGGCAATGTCGCGCTGGTTGCCGGCATTGAAAACATGCAGCTGATGTTCGGTGACGACAGCAATGCCGACGGCACGATCGAACGCTATGTCAATGCTGCCGGCGTCAGCAATTTCAACAATGTGCGCAGCGTCATGATCTCGCTGATCACGCGCACCAAGGGCTCCAGCAGCGCAGTCAACAAAACGGCACAGACCATCAATCACTTCGGTAGCGCGTACACCTCGGCAGCGGGCTCCGTCGCGGGCAGCGCCTTCACCACCCCGGCCGACGGCAGGATACGCCAGCACGTCAATATGACCATCGCCCTGCGCAACCTGTGCCCATTCTGAGGACGGAATCCAGCATGAACACCCTGCACCATCCCGTTTCAAAACATCGCAAACAACATGGCGTCGCCCTGCTGACTGCGATGATCTTCCTCGTGGTTCTGACGCTGCTCGGTATCGGTGTTTTTTCGACGACAACTTCCGAAGAAAAAATGGCCCGCAATTTCCGCGACAAGGAAATTGCACAACAAGCAGCCGAAGCCGCCCTCAACGAAGCCAAGATATTGATCACGGCAAGTTATGACAACTCAGCGTCAGCAACAAAGCCCAGCCCACTTCCAACAGTGCTCACCACAAGCAGTTGCACGAAGGGCATCGCCGGATTCGCCTGCGAACCGACAGGCATCACCAATTACGGCACCTACGACCTTTACGCCTCAGGCTCACTGAACGCTGCCGTCGGTTCATATAGCAGCACGCTGTCACCGACGGTCGTCGGCCTCAACGCCCAACCGCGCTACCTCATCGTGCTTGAACAAAGTCCCTCCGTCTGTGGCGCATCAGCTTCCGGCGGACCCTCCTGTTTCAAAATCATCGCCCAGGCACGCGGACGCATGAGCACGACCCGCGTCAATGTCATCCAGTATTTCACCAACTAAGCGCCATACATCCATCGCCATGGAGGACACCATGTCCCGTCATCTCAATCTCCGTATTCTTGGCCTCGCCGCACTGTTTGGCGCGCAATCGGTTCAAGCGGGCACACTCGCCACGATACCGCTAAACCAGAAGCAGGCCGTTCCGTCGAACGTCATGTTCGCTTTATCCGTTGAATTTCCGACCGCCATTACTGCCGCCTATCCAGGCGCCACCGATTACGCCGACGCAAACACCTACCTTGGCATCTTCGACTCCGAAAAATGCTACGACTACAGCAGCGCGGACGGGTGGTTCTACCCCAGATCAATTGCCACCAGTCATAACTGTACCGGCCACTGGAGCGGCAATCTCCTGAACTGGGCAAGCATGACGGGTCTCGACGAATTCCGTGTAGCGATGACGGGCGGCAATCGCTATCAGGACACCGCAAGCCTTACCGTTCTAGAGCGCAGTTATCAGAGCAACCAGGGAAGCGCAGGAAGCAATTTCGCGGACAAAACTTACAGCGGAACGACCGGCACGCCGTATGGCGGACAAGTCAAGATCTACAACTGGAACAAGGGTGTCCAGATGAACGTCACTGTGACGAGCACGGGTGCAAGCAATAATTTCTATGTTCGAGCCAAGGTCTGCGACAGTTCCATCGGCCTCGAATCAAACTGCATTCCGTACGGCACAACCTACAAGCCAACCGGCTCGATCCAGAAATACGGTAACACGATGCGCTTCGGGGTTCTTTCATACTACAACGCAAGTGACGTAGATAACGCAGTAATGCGCTCTGCAGCAAAGTATGTCGCGCCGAACAAATGGACCAGCTCAGGCGAAACAAGCAACGCCAACAAAGAATGGTCGGCCACCGACGGCACCTTCGTCAGCAATCCGGATGCCACGGTAGCTGCGAATTCCTATGGCGGCGCAGTAAACAATTCCGGCGTTATCAATTACATCAATAAATTCGGCTCAAATTCCCATTCGTATAAAACTTACGACAATGTTGGCAAGATATATTACGAAACACTGAAATATTTGCGCGGCATGACAAGCGCAACAACAGCGTTCTATGAAAAGTCATCAACCGCCAACAATGACGACTTTCCGGTCATCACGACTTGGGATGACCCTGTCCAGTACGCCTGCCAAAAGAATTTCGTCATTGCCATGGGCGACACCCATACTTGGTGTGACAAGCGCCTGCCAGGAGGCTCATTCACGTCCGACAGTGGCAGTTGCGGCCCCTACAGCGGCCAGGCCCAGGACAAAGGCAGTCTGGGCGGCGATGCCGGTGTCAATGTAACAACCTGGACCAACAATCTGGGAACACTGGAGGGGAGAGCTTCCCTGGCGACCACAATTACAGGGGCAGGCGGCGCAAGCTTCTATATGTCCGGTCTTGCCTACTGGGCTGCCTACAACGGTTTCCGGACATTTTCCGGAGCAAGCACCCCCATGAAGCTCCAGACCTACGTGATCGACGTTCAGGAAAAGAGTGGCGGAGTCACAGACCTTGGCGTCAATTCGCAGTACTGGTATGCCGCAAAATATGGCGGCGCAACGCGATTCAATGCCGACGGTTCTCCTTATGATGCAACAACAACCCCAACCAGCGGTATCCCGACAACTGACAGCTGGTGGACGACCAATCCCCAGAGAACAGGCAAGTGGCCGAAGGCCTTGCTCCCCGCCAGCAATCCTGATCTTATGAAAAAGGCAGTTGACGGCGCTTTCGCCGACATCGCCAAACAGAGCGCCATCGACTCTGCCGCCGGTGTTTCCAGCGGCGAACTTGGTGTCAGTACCGGCACCGACGTCTTTACGACCACCTACAGTGCCGACAACTGGTACGGCGATGTATTGAGTTACCACATCGATGGCACGCTCACTGTTGCAACGACGCCGACCTGGCAAGCCTCGACCTACTTGAACCCGACCACGCTGAATCCGAGTAGCGGCACACCGCCCTGGAAAACCCGGCGCGTCATCAGCTTCAACGACGGCCTCAATACTGACGGTACGGCAAGCACGGCGACCAATGGCCACCGTGGCGTCGAATTCAAGGCCAGCCAGGCAACAGGCACAAATCTGTTTACCACGAGCTTCTCGCCACGGCAACAAGCACTGCTGAACCAGGACCCCGGCGCTGCAGCCAGTACCGACGGTGTTGGTTCGGATCGCGTCGACTATCTACGCGGCGACAACAGCAACGAAGGCAACAAGGGCGAATTATGGCGGAGCCGCACCCATTCTCTCGGCGACCTTATCCATTCCTCGGCGGTCTATGTACGCTTCCCTACATACAGCAATATTCCGACGACCGATGCGACAAGCTACAAAGCCTATGCCAGCGCCATCGCCTCACGCACTCCGGTGGTCTATGCCGGGGCCAATGACGGCATGCTGCACGCATTCAACGCTTCCGACCTCGCCGACGACGGCATGTCCAGCGCAACCGACATTGGGGCCACGGCAAACAGTGGCAAGGAATTGCTGGCCTATGTTCCCGCCGCCGTTTACGGCAAGCTGAGCCAGCTGACCTCAACGAGTTATGCCCACCAGTATTACGTGGATAGCACGCCTGTGGTTGCCGATGCCCAATTGAGCAGTTCTGCCTGTACTCCTTCCACCGACAGCTACAAGTGCTGGCGTACGATCATTGCCGGTGGCCTCAAGGCCGGCGGCCAGGGCATCTATGCGCTCGACGGCACCAATCCAAGCAACTTTGCCACGGCAAATGCGAATTCGCTTGTCCTCTGGGAATTCACTGACCGGGATGATGCCGATCTTGGCTACACTTTCTCGACACCACTGATCCGCAAGATGAACAACGGCAAGTGGGCTGTAATTTTTGGCAACGGGTACAACAACACCGAAGCCGATGGTGCGGCGAGCAGCAACGGCCGTGCCTACCTGTACATCCTGATGTTGGACGGCCCTGGCGTCGGCGGCACAGGCCGTGGTAATTCCTGGACCTTGGGCACGGACTATTTCAAGATCAAACTCAACGCCCCCGGTGAAGGCTCGACAACAAAGCTTTCCCCGGCCAATGGCCTGTCCAACGTCCAAGGCATCGACAAGAACAACGACAACATCGTCGATTATCTCTATGCCGGAGACCGTTACGGCAATGTCTGGAAAGTCGACGTCAGCAGCACCACCCCGTCAAACTGGCAGAGTGCATTCGGCAGCGCCACCGCTCCGGAGCCCCTGTTCACCGCTGTCACGTCCGATACGACACCGGCCAAACAACAGATCACAACAAGCCCGCTCGTCGTCGCCAGCCCGAATGGCGGCTACATGGTCATGTTCGGCACAGGATCGTTCATTGACGATAGCGACAAAAACACACCCTTTACCCTTGAATCCTACTACGGCATATGGGACAAGGGCGACGGCACAAAGGTAACGGGGCGTAGCCAGTTGCAAAAGCAGGCAACCTTGGCTTACAACTCGACAGACTTTTACAACCTGATGTCGAACTGCTCCGTGCAGTACAGCGCTACCGCTACCGACCCCACCGCAGCAAGCACGCTCTGCCCGAGTTCACTGGCACCGACTACAACTGCCGGCAAAGTGGAGCAGCAACTCGGCTGGGTACTTGATCTCAATTTCAGCATGTCTACAACGAACCCTGGTGAGCGCTACATCTCCGACACTCTGCCGGCATTGAGCAACAGCTTGCTGACCTTTGTCACGCTAACCCCTTCAGCTGATGTCTGCGACCCCTCTTACACCGGCTTCGAATACAACCTCAATTACCTGACCGGCGGCTCGGACGGCAGTGCCATCTACTACAACTTCTCCGGATCGACACCAACTGCGATCACCTCAAACTTCTCGGTCAATGGTTCAACACTGACCGCAAATCCGAGTGGCAAGAAAATATCAGGCGGCGGCGCCGGCCAAAACCCCGCCGGCATTTCGACTAGCGGTACGAATCCTTACAGTGCCGCCACCTCGGGCACCGGCTGCACCCCCTTCGTTGCTGGCCGCGCCTGTCGCAACCCAAACTGGACCTGCACCGTTTCTCCGGGTTCCCCGCCAAGCGTTTCCTGCCGCAAGGGCACGGCGACCGGCGAAATTTCGTGGCGTCAGATCACTAACTAATCAGGATGCAAGAGATGAAAAAAACCATGCAAGGCTTCACGCTCATTGAACTCATGATCGTGGTCGCCATTGTCGCGCTTCTCGCCCGCATCGCCCTGCCGTCCTATCAGGAATACGTGCGGCGCAGCGCGCGGGCGGAAGCCCGGGCGGCGATCATGAACATGGCCCAGCTGCAGGAACGCAATTTCTCGGATCGTGGTGCCTATGTAACCGTCGATGGCAGCTCGGTGGCACCTTGGGCTGCCGCAAGCTACTATTCTGGAAGCACTTATGCCAGCCGGAAATACGACATCACCGTCGCTGCTACGACCGACACTTACACGATTACCGCAACTCCGAGTAATGGTGCAACGGATCCGACTTGTGGAAACTTGACCCTGGACAATACCGGTACAAAAAACAGCAGTCCCGGAGATGCCGCCACCTGCTGGCGCTAAGGGATTTTCTTGAATTCCATAACGGCCGCCCAACGCGGCCGTTTTTTTGCCGCTCAGGCGCTGGCGCCCAATTCGCGAGGCAGGGGAAACGAAACCCCT
>WSSedL1CaDRAFT_10002110_pt1 | contig 10473 bp, 10 predicted proteins | sample WetSurSL1Cattail_FD_9464 | JGI IMG/M metagenome (IMG submission 9464)
AACAGCCGCCGCTTTTTCGATAACATCCTTGCGCATCATCGGCTCGCCTCCCGCCAAAAGGCAAAAGGAAACGCCAAGTTCTTTTGCTTCTTTGAAGACTCTCCCCCATTCCTCACAGGAAAGCTCGTTTTTGTTCAGATGCTCCCCGCAGGAATGATTTGCTCTGGCATAACAACCCTTGCAAAACAAATTGCAGTGTGTCGTAATGCTTGCAATTAAAAATGGCGGGATATGCTCCCCTATTTTTTCACACTCATTCCTCTTTTGCTTCGCATTTTTCTGAGAAAGAGCATATTTCAAAAGAAACGCACTTTCCTTTGGATTTTTCAGTGTTGATTTCAGTGCATTCTGGATTATGTTCTCAATCGCGCGGCTCATGTATTCTGTCAAATTCTCCATTACTTATTCTCTCCTAAAAGACTTAATCCCATATCAGTGTTACGATTATAGCAAATTTTAAGATACGATGAAAGAGCTGTCAGTCATCAGGTTGCAATTATGCCGGTGACAGGTTAAAAAGTAGGGGTAATATGTTAAACCTTGATTCACCAGCCTCCCCCTTTCATCATAATGTATTGGTTGGAGGGCTTTGAAGTCCAGTCATATTCGTTAGCACCTGAAAGCCGAGGCCTTCCGGAGGAATTTGTATGAACACTTTTTTCACATGGGAAACCCTGGCAACCTTTGCAGGATGCGTTGCGGGAACCGCATTGATCACTCAATTTGTTAAAAACCTGCCTTTTTTAAAGAATATCGCAACACAGTGGGTATCATATGTAATTGCTGTCATCCTCTTGCTGGGTGCGACATTTTTTACCGGCGAGCTCACGTGGGCAACCGGTGCGCTGATACCTTTTAATGCGGTGATCATCGCCTTAAGCGCGAACGGCGGTTATTCTGCGTTAAAGAGAGCGGCATTGCCAAAATAAAGTGAGATAACGAAGACCCGCATAATTACAAATTATGCGGGTCTTCGTTTTATAATGCTTATTACCATTTCTCATAATGAAGAATCTGCTCGATTGATTTTCTCGGGCGGGGATTGGGAACTTCATCGGTGTAGCCAATGGTGATAACACACACAACGTATTTATCCGATGGGATATTCAGCACCGGACGAATATCATCCTGCACAAACCAAGCAACCCAACAGCTGGCTAAGCCTAACTCGGTAGCTTCCAAAACAATATGCTCCGCTGCGATTGCTGTATCCCGTATGCTTTGCTTCAACTCAAACTGTGGGCTGTCTTCTTCCAACGGCTCACCGACGCCTTCCTGTAATCTTGCACAAATATCTGCCGTACAAACGATTTGGACGGCTGCGTCACTCATCCATTTTTGATGATGGCAAACATCAGCAACTTTCTCTTTCATTTCCTTCGACTTAACAATGATAAAATCCCATGGCTGCGTATTACTTCCTGAAGGTGCTAATCTTGCACTTTCTAATAATTCCATTATTTTGTCATCTTCAACAAGTTTATCATTATAGTTTCTGATGCTTCTGCGAGTTTTAATCTGCTCAATCATAAAATGTGCCTCCTTATTATTTTCAGATAAAAATGAAATCGTTTTAATTCCATTATATCATACTTATCTCTTTTTCTGAAAGACCTCCAAAAAGCTTTTCGCAACCGAAGAAAGTTGGCGGTCATTGCGCCAAATGGCCGTTACCTGAGTCTGTATGCTTTGATCTTTCACAACTTTAAACATAGATTGTTCGTCTTTGCGGTAAGACGCCATCGACTGCGGCACAATCGCGACCCCAAGCCCCGCGTCGGCCCACATCAGAGAAGTACGCGCATCATCGTTCATACAGAAAATCGTAGGTTTAAAACCGGCTGATTTACAGGATGATAAAATCAGCTTTTCGAACCTGCGGTATATAATCAGCGGACTTCCCTGCAAATCTTTTAATGCGATCCTTTCTTTTCCCGATTCAGCGAAATATTCTCGGTTCGCAACGGCAATCATCGGCTCACTTTCCAGTCCGTAGCTATCTGTATTTTCCGCATGGAACGGGGTTCTCGCAATAGCGATTTCGATTACTCCGCTGCCCAGCAGTTCAATCAGCTGAAAGGTACTCCCCTCATGAATTTCAAAATGTACGTCGGGGCAAGCCTCGCAAAATTCCACCATGCGTTTTTTTAGCAACGCGGGGCCGGAGGAAGAAGTTGTGCCGAGGCGCAGGGTGCCGCTCAGCTTTTCACTAAAGTCATCCAGCTCCTTGATTGCGGCATCTGTCAGCTCCAGAATATGATTCGCCCGCTTATAAAGAATAATTCCGGCATCTGTCAGCGTGACGCGGCGTGCCCCGCGCTCAACCAATTTCACGCCAAGCTCGTTTTCCATCAGCTTCAACTGATGGCTCAGCGGCGGCTGGGAAATATGCAGCTTTTTTGCGGCGGCGCTGATGCTGCCCTCCTCCGCAATCGCGACGAAATATCCGAACTGTTTCAAGTCCATTTTTTATCCACTCCATTCTAAAACAAGCCAGGAAGCAATTTCTATACCGATATCATATGGCAGACAGATGAAATAAATATTATTCATATAGTTGTGGCTATGCTATAATAATACACGCAAACGGCATAATATGACAAGGGAATGATTAAAGAATGTTAAAACTCGCACGGTTTCTAAAGAAATATAGAAAGCAAGTGATTATTGGTCCAATTTTCAAACTGATTGAAGCAATTTTTGAATTGATTGTACCGATCATCACAGCCAAAATGATCGATAACGGCGTGAAAGCAGGAAATGTAACGTATATCTGGCACATGGGGGGGATCATGCTGCTGCTTGGCGTTACCGGCCTTTGCAGCGCGTTGATTTGCCAAAAGCTCGCATCAATTGCCTCACAGGGCTTCGGTACGGTGGTTCGCAGTGAACTGTATCAGCATATCAATACCCTTTCCCATTCTGAAATTGATAAATTCGGCACTCCTTCACTCATTACACGAATGACCAACGACGTCAATCAGCTTCAATTCGCAGTCGCCATGCTGATTCGCCTCGTAATCCGCGCGCCTTTTCTGGCTGTGGGCGCGATTGTCATGGCAATGCTGATTGATTTTCAGCTCTCTCTCGTTTTCCTGATTGCAACACCCCTGATCGCAATTGTACTTTATTTGATTATGAGCCGCTCTGTCCCCTATTTTCGGGTTATGCAGAAAAAGCTGGATCGGATTTCGCTGGTATCACGGGAAGGCTTAAGCGGCGTGCGCGTGATACGGGCGTTTTCGAAGCAGGAAAGTGAACATCAGCGATTCCAATCCGCAGCCGACGACCAGACCAATACGGCTATCCGGGTTGGCAAGCTTTCCGCCTTATTAAACCCATTAACCTATTCCATTATGAATTTTGCAATCATCGCGATTGTATGGTTCGGCGGCTGGCGTGTGGATGCCGGCGGCATGACGCAGGGAGAAGTCATTGCGTTTGTGAACTATATGACACAGACTTTGCTCGCATTGATTGTTGTTGCCAGCCTCGTTGTTACCTTTACCAAAGCTTCCGCATCTGCGGCAAGAGTGAATGAGGTTTTCGACACAGTCACTTCTGTCCCCGAAACAAACAAAGACCCGATTGTCAAGATAAACCACACACCTAAGATTGAATTTCAAAATGTCAGTTTTTCTTATGACGGTACGGACAAATATGCGGTCAATGATTTGAACTTCCGCATCGAACCGGGCGAAACAATAGGGATTATCGGCGGTACCGGCTCTGGTAAATCGACTCTGGTCAACCTCATTCCCCGCTTTTACGACGTAACAAAGGGAAAAATTTTAATAGATGGCGTAGACATCCGTGACTATTCGTTTTCCGAGCTTCGCGGAGAAATCGGTATGGTGCCGCAGGAAGCAGTTCTGTTTTCCGGCACAATCGAAAGCAATCTCCGCTGGGGACAGGAGAATGCATCCGGTGAAGACATCCAAAAAGCGCTCAAAATTTCGCAGTCGAATGGTTTTGTATCCGCAATGTCCGAGGGCATTCAGAGCCCGGTGAATCAGGGAGGCAAGAATTTTTCCGGCGGTCAAAAGCAGCGCTTAACCATTGCGCGCGCCTTAGTTGGCAGTCCTCAAGTTCTGATCTTAGATGACAGCGCAAGCGCGCTGGATTTTGCAACTGACGCTGCATTAAGAAAGTCTATCCAAACCGAAACAACCGGCATGACCGTACTGATGGTTTCCCAGCGTGCAAGTACCATTAAACGCGCAGACAAAATCATTGTGCTGGATGACGGCGAAATAGCCGGAACCGGTACACATGAGCAGTTAATGGAAAACTGCGAAATATACCGTGAGATTTGTCTCTCTCAGCTCAGCAAAGACGAGGTGAACAAAAAATGAAAAAATCCGTGTTAAAACGGCTAATGAAATATACTAAGCCATATTCAGCCTTTCTAATCGGCGCCCTCGTCAGCACGGTGATTAATATCTCCCTGTCACTCTATGGCCCTATCCTAATCGGTAAGGCAATTGATCACATATTCAGCGCAGGAAAGGTAGACCACGAGGGCATGATTCCCATTCTTGCTTTATTGGGCCTAACGATTGCGATGAGTGCGGTGTTTCAATGGATTATGGCGTACTGCACCAATAAAGTTTCCTATCAGACCGTGCGTGACCTGCGCATACAAACATATCAAAAAATCAATAAACTGCCGCTGAAATACATCGACGGACATGCCCACGGCGACATGATCAGCCGGATTGTCAACGATGTTGATCAGGTTTCGGACGGTCTTTTGCAGGGTTTGACCCAATTTTTCACCGGTATTGTCACGATTTTGGGCACGCTCATTTTCATGCTGACCATCAGCCCGGTGATAACGATTGTGGTGGTACTTGTCACCCCGCTTTCACTTTTTGTCGCGGGTTTTATTGCAAAGCTCTCCCACAAACAATTTATTGAGCAGCAGGCAACTCAGGGTGAACTCAGCGGCTATGTGGAGGAAATGATCAGCGGGCAAAAAATTGTTAAAACGTTTCATTATGAAAACCGTTCCGAAAAGCAGTTTGATGAAATCAACCGGCGTCTTTACAACTGCGGTGTAAAAGCACAGTTCTATTCCTCTCTCTCCAATCCGAGCACCCGCTTTGTCAATGGCGTCGTCTACACTTCCGTTGCGGTCATCGGCTCAATTTGTGCCGTGACCGGGCGCCCGGGGCCGCTGACAATCGGACAGATTTCCTCATTTTTGGCATACGCCAACCAGTACACAAAGCCATTTAACGAGGTAACCGGTGTAATTACACAGATTCAAACCGCATTTGCCTCCGCACAGCGGCTATTCAGTGTTCTTGATGAAGAAGAAGAAAAGCCGGATGCTCCCGACGCGCTTGCTTTAAAAGATTGTGAGGGCAACATCGATGTGAACCGACTGTATTTCTCTTACAGTCCGGAGATTAACCTGATACAGAATATGAACCTGTCCGCGCGAAAAGGAGAACGAATTGCCATTGTCGGCCCAACCGGCTGCGGTAAAACCACCATAATCAATCTGCTGATGCGCTTTTACGATGCTGACAGCGGAGCGATTAAAATTGACGGCACCGACGTGATGGACATTACCAGAAGCAGTCTGCGGGCCGTGTTCGGCATGGTGCTGCAGGATACCTGGCTTTTCTCCGGTACCGTGCGTGACAACATCGCGTATGGAAGAAAAGAGGTAACAAACGAAGAAATCATTGAAGCGGCAAAAGCGGCGCACGCTCATTCTTTCATCATGCGGCTGTCAAACGGCTATGATACCGTCATTTCCGAAGATGGAGGAAACATCTCTCAGGGTCAGCGTCAGTTGCTCTGCATTGCGCGCGTCATGTTGGTCGACCCCCCGATCTTAATTTTGGATGAAGCGACCAGTTCCATCGATACCCGTACTGAAATCCGCATTCAGAAAGCGTTTAACAAGATGATGGAAGGTCGTACCAGCTTTATTGTTGCGCACCGACTTTCCACCATCAAAGAAGCGGATCTGATTCTTGTCATGAATCACGGAAGCATTATTGAACAGGGGACGCATGAACAGCTTTTAGGGAAAAACGGATTCTACGCGAATCTTTACAACAGTCAGTTTGCTATTGCAGACTAACTGCCGGCCGAAGCTGAGCTGTTCGCCATGCGGATAAAAATGGTCAAGGCAGGCGTAAAATATAAAGAAACTTTTCACCGCGAGCCGAATATTACAAGTCTTAAAGCAATGGTTGGATTTAGTAATACTAAAACTCGATAATCCTTTGTTTAGTATTGAATAAGTACCATATGCGTTGTATAATGATAAAGAATTAACAAAACTTTAGGAGGTCAGCATGGATAAAACGGAAAAGAAAAACTTGCAAATTCTGGCATGTAAGGTCAGAATGGGAGCTATTGAAGGCGTTTTTAATGCAAAATCAGGGCATCCGGGCGGTTCGCTTTCCGCGGCGGATTTATTCACTTACCTGTATTTTAAAGAAATGAACGTAGACCCGAAGAATGCAAAGGATGAAAACAGAGACCGCTTTGTACTGTCTAAGGGTCACTGTGCTCCCGGCCTTTACGCGGCTTTGGCTTTAAAGGGTTATTTCCCACTGGACGAATTGAAAAAACTCAGACACATCGGCGCAATGCTTCAAGGTCATCCGGATATGAAGGGCACTCCCGGCGTTGATATGAGCACCGGATCGCTTGGACAGGGTGTTTCCGCAGCCTGCGGCATGGCGATTGCCGGCAAACTGGATCAGAAGAATTACCGTGTTTACGCCATATTGGGTGACGGTGAAATCGAAGAAGGTCAGGTCTGGGAGGCCGCAATGTTCGCAGGGCACCACAAGCTCGACAATCTCTGCTTGATTGTTGACAACAACGGCCTGCAAATCGACGGCACTGTCGCTGAAGTCGGCGGCCCGGAACCGATTGATGAGAAATTCCGCTCTTTTGGCTTTGATGTTCAGATCATTAGCGGTCATGATTTCGATGAGATAGAAAAAGCATTGAATCATGCAAAGACCGTAAAAGGCAAACCGAGCGCAATTATCGCAAAGACCGTAAAAGGGAAAGACGTATCGTTTATGGAAAATAAAGTAAACTGGCATGGCGCCGCTCCCAACGCAGAGCAATATGAGGTTGCAATGCAGGACTTAAACAAGGTGCTGTCCGGATTGGAGGCGGAATAAATGGCTGAGATGGTAAAGAAAGCAACCAGAGAGAGCTATGGTATGGCGCTGGCTGAGTTAGGTGCAGAATATCCACAGGTGGTCGTGCTGGACGCAGACCTTGCGGAAGCAACCAAAACAGGGATATTCAAAAAAGCATATCCGGACCGCTTCATTGACTGCGGTATTGCAGAGTGTAACATGGTCGGTGTGGCCGCGGGTCTTGCCACTTGCGGTAAAATTCCGTTTGCCACTTCTTTTGCAATGTTTTCGACAGGCCGTGCCTACGAGCAGGTACGCAACTCCGTGGGATATCCCCACCTGAACGTAAAAATCGTAGGTTCTCACGCAGGTATTTCCGTCGGCGAAGACGGTGCAACCCACCAGTGCAATGAAGATTTGGCGCTGATGAGAACCATCCCGGGTATGGTCGTGCTGAACCCATCCGACCACTATGAGATGAAAGCGGCCGTTAAAGCAGCAATTGAGCATCATGGGCCGGTTTACATCCGGCTCGGCAGACTTGCTGTGGAAAGCTTTAATAATTCCGATGACTACAAGTTTGAAATCGGCAAGGGCGTCACACTGCGTGACGGCAAGGACATCACCATTGCAGCAACCGGCCTGATGGTATCCCGCGCACTGGAAGCCGTAAAAACTCTTGCAGAACAAGGAATCAATGCCAGACTGATCAATATTCACACAATTAAACCGATTGACCGTGAATTGATTCTCAAGGCCGCGAAGGAAACCGGAAAAATCATTACGGTAGAAGAGCATAATGTAATTGGCGGACTTGGCGACGCGGTGTGCGGTGTACTATCCGAAGAGTACCCAACCCCGGTCATCAAAATCGGCGTAAACGATGTTTACGGTCATTCCGGCCCCGCTGTTGACTTGCTTGACGAATTTGGCCTCAACGCGGCTCATATTATTGAAGTTACTAAAAAAGCACTCGGCAAATAATAAAAAACAGAACTTTATTGAAAATAGGCACCCGAAAATAATCGGGTGCCTATTTTGTGTAAAAGAGCAGCAAATTACAACCGCTATGCTCCCCGATAGGAATCATCTCTCATAAAAGTTTCAGCAAAAAGATGCAGGGCGTTTTCACTGTCGATCTCCTCAGCATGCTTGTTTGCCGCTTCCTGTACATATTTTGGCAGTGATATAAAGTACTGTTCCAGCTGAGTGTTAATTTGAATAAGATGGTCTAAATTGTTTAACATTTTCTATTCCCCCCGTAATTAGTGTTTACGAAAATAGGCTGGAGATAGGAGGAAATTAATTACAACTTAAATCATGAAAACATTTCCTTAAAATAACAAATATTTAGTCATAAAATTCCAAAATATGCTTATTTCAAGAAATAATAATGCTATAATCTATCTTATATATGTTTTTGCTTTTGGAGATTAGTATTATGAATTTTAATGTAAATGAGCTGTTGAGTTCACTTTCTTTTACTCTTGATTGTGTTGAAGGGGATTTAATTAATAATGTTTCAAATCACGGCAGACGTGTAGCCTATATTGCAGCACGAATCGGAGAAAAGCTGAATTTCTCTGACCGCAGCCTTTTTGATTTAATCTCCTATTCCCTTTTGCATGATAATGGCGTTACAAAGTCAATTGCGCAAGCTCATGGCTCCATGGATTTTATAAAAGCAGAGCTTAGCCATATGCATTGCGTGGAGGGCGAAAAAAACACAAAGTCTTTTCCCTTCTATTCAAGGACGCCAAATGTCATTCTTTATCACCATGAGCATTATGACGGAAGCGGTTTCTTTGGATTATCGGGAAAAGAGATTCCTCTGTATTCCCGTATCATTGCTTTGTCTGATTTCATTGCGATCGATTATTCTGAACGAAAATCATCAAGCGATATCATTGATTCAATCAAAAATTCAGCGCAGCTGTTCGACCCTGATTTGAGTGAAATTTTTTTTGAATTAAGCCGAAACATTGAGTTTTGGCTCAATATGAATGACGCATTTGTCGATAAAGCGCTGAGTGCAATGATGCCCTATGTTAATCGGGAATTTGATTATCAAAGCATGAGGGCCGTCTCACAGGTTTTTTGTGATATTATTGATGCAAAGTCCCCTTTTACCGGTTCACATTCCCGGGGAATCAGTGAAAAGGCCGGAATACTATGTGAGTACTATGAATTTGACCAAGAAGAGTATTGGAAAATGCGGATTGCCGCAGACCTTCATGATCTTGGAAAACTGATGGTTCCCAATAAGATACTTGATAAACCGGGAGCCTTGACAGCCAGTGAAATGTCAATCATTCAGTCACATCCCTTCTATACGCGAAAAGCGTTGGAAATCATCTCCGGATTCAAAGATATTGCAAACTGGGCCGCAAACCATCACGAGAAGTTGAATGGCAGCGGCTACCCGTATGGACTGGATCAAAACCAGTTGGATTATCAATCCCGTCTTTTAGGCTGTATAGACATTTATCAGGCGCTTACCGAGGACAGACCCTACCGCAAGGCAATGCAGCATACAACTGCAATTCGGATCATGCGGGATATGGCAGCTCATGATTTAATTGATGAATCAATCGTTGAAGATTTGAATTCGGTTTTTTCCAATACATCTCAACTTGCGGTGAGTCGAGCCGCCAATTGAACTTGCTTGCCCTGCGTACTAAAAAGTTCGTCAATGAATGATAATTATGAAATAACCTTCTGTGTTGTGTTTAGCAGAAGGTTATTTCATAATTATTAGGCGCTGTCAATCACCCGCTAAAGCTGACACAATATTGGGCATCAGGCCGAAATATTTGAATATTTGATTTGACATTTGGAGTAATTTGATGTATACTAAGCACAGTGTTTAACTGATCGTTAGACATATATTTTATAAACGAGGTATACTACTACATGTACGAAGACAAAACATTAATTTGCAAAGACTGTGGAGCCGAATTTGAATTTACTGCAAACGAGCAAGAATTTTACGCTTCTAAGGGTTTTACAAATGAACCTCAGCGTTGTAAGTCCTGCAGAGATGCACGTAAAAACGCAAGCGGCAATTCCAAGGGTGGTAATCGTGAGATGTTCGACGCTGTTTGCGCAACTTGCGGAAAAGCTTGCAAAGTTCCTTTTCAGCCTAGGGATGACCGTCCTGTGTATTGCAGTGACTGCTTTGCAAATAGTAGAGCATAAATAAAAATCGCGGATTTTAGTGCGCCTGAAAAGGCGCACTTTTTTATTGTAGCTTTAGCGCAAACAACCACCAGCTATGCTGGTGGAATTAAAAGCTTATAGCGAAAAAAGTCCTCCAATGTTAGAATTGATGAAGGTTCGCCAACCGCAT
>WSSedL1CaDRAFT_10002111_pt1 | contig 10469 bp, 11 predicted proteins | sample WetSurSL1Cattail_FD_9464 | JGI IMG/M metagenome (IMG submission 9464)
GGCAGGTCAAGGTGTTCCTTGGTCAGGCATCCGCCGGACGGGCCGCCGATCTGTACGGCTTTAAATTCCGCGTCGTCTCGCATGCCGCCGCCGATGTCGTAAATGACCTCACGCAGTGTGGTACCCATTGCCACTTCGATTAAGCCGGTATTCATAATATTTCCGGTCAGCGCGAAGGCTTTGGTTCCCGGGCTGTTTTCCGGGCCGATGCTCCGGAACCATTGTCCGCCGTTCAGAATAATTTGAGACACGTTGGCAAAGGTTTCTACGTTGTTTAATACGGTAGGTCTTCCGTAAAGACCCTGCTCCACGGTTCTCGGAGGCTTCACGCGCGGCATGCCGCGTTTGCCCTCAATCGAAGCGGTCAGCGCACTTCCTTCGCCGCAAACGAACGCACCTGCGCCGCGGCAGATTTTAATATCAAAGTTAAGGTCGGTACCTAAAATGTGTTCGCCGAGCAAACCGAGTTCCTTGGCTTGCTCAATGGCCAGCCCCAGGCGTGTGACAGCCAGCGGATATTCGGCGCGCACATAGATATAGCCTTCCTCCGCGCCGCAGGCGTAAGCGGCCAGAATCATTCCCTCCAGCATTTTGTGCGGATCGCTTTCCATTACGCTTCTGTCCATAAACGCGCCGGGGTCGCCCTCGTCGCCGTTGCAGACGATACATTTTTTTTCCGCTTTCTGACGTCTGACCTGAGACCATTTGCGCGCGGTGGGGAATCCACCGCCGCCGCGTCCTCTTAAATTGGAGAGCTCAATCTCATGGAGGACTTCTTCCGGATTCATTTCGAACAGCGCCTTTTCCAATGCGGAATAGCCGCCCATCGCGATGTATTCCCCGATTGAAGTCGCATCCAGCTGGCCGCAGTGCTCAAGCACCACGCGCTTTTGTAGCTTGTAGAACGGAATCGAATCCTGATGCTTATGCAGTTCGCTGCCCTTGTGATAGGTAAGGCGTTCCACACAGACATCGTTCATGCTGGCAGTAAGAATTTCCTCACAGTCCTCCGGCTTTACTTTAACGTATAAATAGCCTTTCGGCTCAATGCGTACGAGCGGCCCCATTTCACAAAAGCCGTGGCAGCCGCTCTTTTTCACGCCGACCGGTTCGCCTTCCGGCTCATGCTCCAAATCGACGACGCAGTTAATTCCTTTTTCCTCGATCAGTTTCAAAAATGTATCATATAGCTTTAAAGAACCGCTCGCGACGCACGCGGTTCCGGCGCATATCAAAATTTTTACTTTCTGGCGTTCCAGACGGGCGGCGTAGAGCTTACGGGTGTTTTGTAAATCTTCTCTGCATTTAAGCATTTGCGCTGTCCTCCTTTAAGCTTGCAAGCAAATCCAATACCTTTTCAGGCGTCATCATGCCCATTACTTCATCATTGACCGTGAGCGTCGGCGCAAGTCCGCAGGCACCCAGGCAGGAAACGGTTTCCACTGTAAACCGCATATCATCCGTCGTCTTTTTGGCAGCGGAAAGCTGCAGCTCTTTACGGAGCTGATCCAAAACAGCTGTGGATTTTCTTACATGGCAGGCTGTGCCGTCGCATACCTTGATCACGTATTTCCCTTTCGGTTCCAGAGAGAAATTTTCGTAAAATGTTGCAATACTGAATATTTGAGCCTCACTGATACCGAGTTTGCCCGAATAATATGGGAAAATAAATTTAGGAAGGTATCGGTATACCTCCTGAGTATCCTGTAAAATCGCGATAATGCTTCCAGGGGCGTATTGATGCCTTGCAAGTATTTCGTCTAACTTATCATAATTGCATGCTGTTGTCATCGGTTTTGCTCCTTTCAAATTATGGCGTTTCCAAGAATGGCCTCGAAATCACCAAGTCGTTTTTCTAAAGCCAATTACGGTTTAAAGTTCTCTCCATTAGCCGATTGCAATTGACTTTTCCTACAGAAGTCTCATTCATATATTCATGATGATGAAAAGCATTGTTAAAATTTTATCAAATATAATTATCGCTTTCATACTGAAAAAAACCAAGTAAAGCTTTGTATTTGGCAAAACCTTCTTGGTTCAAATTTATTGCTGTAAAAATGTATTTCATGAATTGAATTGCCATAAAATAAGAATAAAACATAATAACAACACGGCGAAAATCTTCATGATTTCCAATATTGTTAATTATATCACAATCGAGTAATGGCAGTCAAGAGATTTTTAAATAAGCTTGTTGAGTGGGTTCGGAAGTGTGATAATACGACACAAATAATTTTACCACGTTATCATCCTGAAATTATTTGCTTTCAGAAAAAATCGTATTTATAGTTTTATTGGGTAAAATGAAAAGGAGTATAAACAGTCAATTTATAATGTTAATGCGATTAACTTTATGAATTTTCGGTAAACAGTGATCAAGTTACAAAATATTTCATTGATATTTTCTGGGAAATTGCTATAATTTGGAAAAGGAGATGTTTTAATGCAAAAGAATTTTTATGAAGCAATGAAAGACAGACGTTCAATTTATACAATCAGCAATGAAACTACAGTTTCGGATGAGAGGTTAGCGGAAACGATTGGACAAGCCGTCCAAAACGTTCCTTCCGCATTCAACAGCCAAAGTGCAAAAGTTGTGATTCTCCTTGGTGAAAACCATAAAAAGTTATGGGGCATTACAATGAATACACTTCGCAAACTTGTTCCTTCTGAAAATTTCGCACAGACAGAAGAAAAAATCAACAGTTTTGCGGCGGGATATGGCACGGTGCTGTACTTTGATGATACTTCCATCACTGATGGCTTAGCAGTGCAGTTTGCCACTTATAAAGATAATTTCCCGGTCTGGGCGCAGCAGGCGAACGGGATGCTGCAATTTGCCGTGTGGACTTCGCTTGAGGCCGAAGGCCTTGGTGCAACCTTACAGCATTATAATCCATTGATTGATGATGAGGTCAAAGCAAACTGGAAATTGCCGCAAAGCTGGAAATTGATCGCCGAGATGCCGTTTGGCAAGCCCACCGCAGTTCCGGATGCAAAGCAGTTCACTCCGCTTGAAGAAAGAATGAAGCTGTTTAAATAAGATGAAAGCACCTTTTCAATTGTGAAAGGGTGCTTTTCCTTTAGAACCCGTTCTCTTAGCTCGCAACACCATCGAGACGGTAATTTTTCCGCTATACTGCGTTGAAAATACTCGGAATACGGCAAGTATTCCTGCGTTTTTCGCCTTGTCTGACTAAAAAATTACTCGCCGTTACGGCGTTTCTCACTTATGAGAACAGGTTCTTATACTTTTGGATACATAATCTGTGCGCCCCTCTGCGAGAAAAACGCAATTTTTTCACGGTAATCCTCTGTGAGGGGATTGGTTTTGAGTTCATCAAAGACAGAGGTGTTATCGCTGAAATGCATGGGAATTGCCAGCTCTGCGTCCACTGTCCGCATAAAATAATCAAGTCCGAGAAGATCGTTTTCTTCCAGCCGGGGGTCAACGGGAACAAAAGCAAGATCAATTTTTTCACCCTTCAGTTTGTCGATCTGCTCCTTGTAACGGGTTTCCATTTGCTGGTTATCAATATCCGGTTCCCCATTCCAGTACCACAGGTTTAAATCGCCTGCGTGGTAGATGCAGAGTCCGTCGGCTTTGATTAGAAAAGCAGCGCCTACGTCCGTGGATTCAAGCACACGCACACCTAAATCACCCATGTCGTACTCCAAACCCGGATGCACCATAAGTGCGTCTTCGGTTGTTTTGATATCATCTGACAGCACATAGCGAATTTGCTTTACGGTCTTTCTCCAACTGAAAATGCGTGGATTGTAATGGTCTGGATGCCTGTGGGAAGCAAAAACGACCACATCAAGGTCACGAATTTCATCGGGATGAATAACCCCTTTTTCCAGCCCACAGCCTCTTGGCGTATCAAGGTAATAGTCAAAAATAAAAAAATGACGTTCTGTTTTCACTGCAAACCCACTGTTGTATAAATACCGGATTTCTGCCCCCATAGCTTCCTCTTTCTTTGTAAACAACGGCAGGGAGAACTCCTGCCGTTGTTTACAATATAATATTGTGATTTCGGTAAAATAAGATATAATGTAAATGATACTTACTGTATGCTGTTACCTATGACAATACCTCCTTTTGCGAGGTTTGCATCATGTTCCGCTAACGTTTTCGCGTAGTAATAATTCCCATTCTTATCTGCACAGAAATATAAGTAATCTGTATCGGTGGGATTTGCGGCGGCATTCAGTGCGGCGACCCCGGGGTTGCAGATTGCGCCGGCTGGAAGAGCCGGACACTTATATGTATTGTAGAGGGAATTGTACCGGTTGATGTCGCCGATAAGGTTTGGTTTCACAAAACTTTCGATATATAGGATTGTAGGGTCTGCCTGCAGTTTCATACCCGCTTTAAGCCGGTTGTGAAACACGGATGAGATTTTCTGCAGTTCACCTGCTTTTCCGGATTCCTTCTCAATGATGGATGCAAGCACCACAATCTGGTCGGCGGTCATGCCGGAATAACTGTACTTGCTGCCGATTTGGCTTTGAGCGTTTTTCAGCATCTTGCCGAGCACGTCCTGCGGCTTCATATTCTTATAAAATTCGTAGGTATCGGGAAACAGGTAGCCCTCCAGTTTGTAGGCACGGTTTGCAGCTGCGCTCAACGGGGAAATGAGGGAATAATAACTGAAGTCATAGGAGTTCGCGGTACTTAATAGGGCCGCTTTTTTGCATACTCCGTTTGCCTCAAGCCGATCACCAATTTGTGAAAGTGTAAAACCTTCCGGAATCACGATTCGCACGGTGGCTGCCGCCGGCGGCTGGGAAGACGCTGAAACAGTTGGAGTGGATGCCTGTGACCCGGGTGCTGTACTCGACGGCTTCACAGACGAGGAAGCCGCGCCGAATTGGGTGGAATCCGCCTGATCGGATTCTGAGGAGCTTGGCTGGTTTTGCAGCGTGCTGGATGTATCGCCGGAACTGTCGGAATCCAGCGACGAAGCACTGTTACTTGATGATGGGTCTATTTGCTTGTTGGTGCCCTTTGTACAGGCCGCAAACGAAAACAATATAACCAGCACCAATAATATGGAGAGATATTTCTTCATTCTTATTAGCCTCAAATTTCTATTATTTGATCTTATTTTACACCGATTTTCACTTTAGTACAACAGAGTAGGCGGCTTTGACAAATTTTGGACAAAAGCCGCGGATTATGTCCGGTATCATTAACCATTTAAATTCGGAGGAACTGCAATGAATTTTAGTTTTCAAAAATATGGCGACCAGTTTATCGCGTGGGGTGAGTCCGCGCTGCCGCGTCTTGTGGGCGCGGTGCTGATTTTGGCCATTGGCTGGTGGGCCAGCAATCTGTTGGTCAGGCTGATGTACCGCGCAATGAAGCGTTCAAAAGCCGATACCGGGATTGTCACGTTCCTTTGCTCTTCGGCCCGGGCATTCTTAAAAATCATTGTCTGTATTACTGCCGCAGCACAGCTTGGTATGAATGTCAATTCCATCATTGCAGCACTTGGTGCAGCAGGTCTGACAATTGGCCTAGCATTGAAGGACAGCATGTCCAACATTGCAAGCGGTGCCCAGATTATCTTTACCAAACCGTTTCGCGTCGGGGACTACCTCGCGCTTGCCGATGTGGAAGGTACGGTGGAGCGCATTGAAACTATGTTTACCACTCTGAAAACCTTTGATAATAAAAAGGTGATCATTCCGAATTCCAAGATTACGGTCAGCGTCATTACAAATTATTCTGCAATGGAGACACGGCGCTTGGATTTAAATTATATTGTCGGATATAGCGAAGACCTTGCGGCGGTAAAAAACGTGCTTGGTGAATTAGTAAATCAAAATTCCATGATTCTGGGAAGCCCTGATCCGTTGGTTGTCGTCGGTGAACATCAAGAAATTGGTATCACAATGGGGGTACGGGTCTGGTGCAAAACCGAAGATTACTGGAATTTATATTTTGATATGCAGGAGAAGGTCAAGCTCGCGTTTGACAAGGCCGGCATTGCAATTCCGTGCCGCCAGATGGATGTCCATATGAACACAACCGCTGAGCGAAACGGGGAGTGATTTTGAATGCAAATAAACCGGCTGTTTGAGATTGTTTACATCTTATTGGAACAAAAGAATGTCTCCGCAAAGGAATTGGCGGAGCGGTTTGAAGTATCCACCCGCACCATCTACCGCGACATTGATACGCTTAGCGGGGCAGGAATTCCAATTTATGCGAGCCGTGGCGCGGGCGGCGGGATTCGCCTGATGGACGATTTCGTTCTGAATAAATCGCTTCTTTCCGCAGGGGAGCAAAATGAAATACTTGCCAGCCTGCAAGGACTCAATGCCATTCACGCTCCGGATGTGGAACCGGTGCTGACCAAACTGGCGGCGTTGTTCGGCCAAAAACGTACCAGCTGGATTGATGTCGATTTTTCAAACTGGGGCGGCGGGGTGCAGGAACGGGATAAATTTATCCTGTTGAAAGCCGCGATTCTGCACAGCAACGTCATTACCTTTGAGTATTACAGCGCCGGCGGGGATAAAACCTGTCGTGCCGTGGAGCCGTTGAAACTGCTGTTCAAAGGACAGGGCTGGTATCTTTACGGATTTTGCAGGGAGCGGCAGGATTGGCGTGTTTTTAAGGTGACGCGCATGAAAAATCTGCAATCGACTCAGGAGATTTTTGAACGTGAGATTCCCGAAACGGTTTTTTCAGAATCGGGGCAGTCCTACAAGCCCAAGATGATTGAACTGAAATTGAAAATAGACCAGTCAATGGCTTACCGTGTTTATGATGAGTTTGAAGAGGATAATATTGTAAAGAATGAAGACGGAAGTTTCAACGTCTCCATGACTTTCCCGGAGGGCGACTGGGTGTATGGAATAATTCTGTCATTTGGAGCTGCGGCGGAAGTTTTGGAACCAGACTGTATTCGAAAGAGTATCATAGACAGGTTAAAGGATACTTTAAAGAAATATAAGTAATATGACATACTGCTGTCAGATTACACATGGTATACTCTAATCATCAATTGAAAGGGAGTATTACCATGAACTATAAAATTGTAACATTAGAAGAAAAAACAGTCGCGGGGGTGAAAACCCGCACCAGCAACAGCAGCCCGAGCATGACACAGGAAATCGGGCGTGTTTGGGAAAAATTCTATGCAGAAGGGGTGTATGCATCCATTCCAGACAAGGTCAATGACAATGCCATTGGCTTATACACAAATTACGAGACCGACGTAACCGGAGCATATGATATGGTGGTCTGCTGTGAAATCGGCAAACAGGAAAATCTGCCTGATGGGCTCGATGTAAAAGTGATACCGGCAGGAAAGTACGCGAGATTTGTGGTACATGGAGACAGCAAAGCGGTAGGCAATTGCTGGGGTGAGATTTGGCAGACGAAACTGGACCGGAAATTCGACTGTGATTTTGAGGAATATCAAAGCGGTGATGACATGGAGAATATGGAAATCCATATTTATATATCGCTGAATTGATTGGAGGCGGAAACAATGCCGGGAAAACTGGATTATAAGAAAGAGTATCAGGAGTTATACTTACCCAAGGGCAAACCCGCTTTCATCCAAGTCCCCACAATCAATTTTATTATGGTGGACGGGCGCGGCGACCCGAACGGGGAGGAATATCATAATGCCGTCGGGCTTTTATATGCACTGTCTTTTACCATAAAAATGAGCAAAATGGGTGGGAATCAGCCGGATGGCTATTTTGACTATGTCGTTCCTCCGCTGGAAGGCCTCTGGGATTGCGGGTGCGTTGGTTATGACGGGGAGCATAGGGAGAACTGGGTTTGGACTTCAATGATTCGACAGCCGGATTTTGTAACGAAGGAAGTTTTCGCATGGGCTTGCGAGCAGGCGGCAAAAAAGAAGCCGGAGCTTGATGTTGCCAAAGCACGTCTTGAAACCTATGACGAGGGGGCCTGTGTTCAGATGATGCATATCGGGCCGTTCAGTACGGAGCCAGCTTCAATAGAACAGATTGACCGGTTCATAAAGGCGCATGACCTCATCGATGATTGCGGCGCAGAACGGCGGCACCACGAAATTTATCTTTCAGATCCGCGCAAGTGTGCGCCGGAACGGATGAAGACTGTTTTGCGTCATCCAATCCGGCAAAAACCATAAGGAGAGATCACCGTGCTTGAAATACCGGAGAGCAATGCCATTGCTTTGCAGCTTAACCAGACCGTCCAGGGTAAACTGATCATGAATGTGACTGCCAATTACTCGCCGCATAAATTTGCGTGGTATTTCGGTGACCCGTGCGGTTATCAGAAGCTGCTTTCGGGCAAGCGGCTTGATGTTGCGGTTGCAGTAGCAGGGCAGGTGGAAATTCGAGCGGAAAATTGCAGAATTTTGTTAAGCGACGGCGTGAATCTGCGGTATTTCGCTGTGGGGGAGGAGTTGCCTCAAAAACATCAGCTTCTCATTGAGTTTGAGGACTTTTCTTCACTTGTGGGTACGGTGCAAATGTACGGCGGACTTAACGCGTTTCGTGACGGAGAAAATGACAATCCCTATTATCTTGTGGCGAAAGAAAAGCCGTCTCCGCTGTCCGATGAGTTTGATGAACCATACTTTGAAACGCTCTGCGGCTGCGAAGGCTTTGCAAAACTGTCCGCAAAAGCGTTTCTCGCAACGGAGCAGCGCATTCCGGGGCTTGGAAACGGGGTGATTCAAGATATTCTATGGAATGCAAAAATGCACCCAAAGCGCAGGATGGGTGAGCTATCCGACTCTGAGTTTGACGCGATGTATCATGCGGTGCGGGATACCCTCACTGAAATGACGATGAAGGGCGGCAGAGACACTGAAAAGGATTTATTTGGCTGCCCCGGCGGTTACCATACCGTTCTCAGTAAAAACACGGTGGACAAGCCCTGTCCTGTGTGCGGTGGGCCAATTCAAAAGGAAGCCTACCTCGGCGGCAGTATTTATTTTTGTGAGTACTGCCAGAAATATGAAAAGCCGGTAAAAAGATGAAGAAGCTGATTATCATTAACGGAACAATGGGCGTGGGAAAAACCACAGTCTGCAAGCGGCTGCTTGAAGTTTTGCAGCCGTCTGTCTTTCTTGACGGCGATTGGTGCTGGAACATGAATCCCTTTGTGGTGAACGAAGAAAACAAAGCGATGGTAATGGATAATATCACGCATATGCTGAAAGCATATTTGAATAATTCGGGCTATGAGTATGTTGTTTTCTGCTGGGTGATTCATCAGGAGGAAATTTTCAATCAGATTCTGAAACCGCTGACGGACTGTGACTTTGCACTTTATAAAATATCATTGATTTGTTCGGAGTTCGCGCTCAGGCAGCGGCTGGAGGCGGATGTTCACAGCGGTGTGAGGGCACCTGATGTGATCGAACGCAGTGTGCAGAGGATTCCGCTTTATGAAAAGATGGATACGGTGAAAATTGATGTGAACAGTATTTCGCCGGAACAGGCGGCTCAAAAAATCGTTCAGATAGTGAAGTCATAAAAATACGGGGCTGTCTTAAATGCAAAGCATTATAAGACAGCCCCTGTGAGATTTTAGATTTTTTCAGCTGGAAACTGAATTTCGGTCAGCCAGTCGGCTTCTTCTTTTTTGTTCCAGATTCCGTCTATAAAGCTTTCGCGCGGATGATCAATCAGCTTGTAGCCGTTTTGATCAATCCATGTCAGCCCGAAGCGATAGGCATCCCCTAAATTGTTATAGGAGCCTTGATGAAGGACGGAGACGGCAGTTGCCACCTTGGGGAATACCTTGAATTTCAAATGCTCCGTATCCTTCTTTTTTTCCGTCACCGCTTCGCAAACCTCCACATCAATATCGTGGTCTTTGAATTCGTCATAGTGGTAGATGTTAAAGCAGTATTCCGGCTTTGTTCGGATGCAGCCGAGGCGGCTCATTTCCGGTACAATCGTGTTGGTGCTCAGGCTGAACAGAGCATTATAATCCGGAATAATCTGCCGATGGGAGGCAACCGTTACTTCGGGCAGTTCTTTTACTGTAGCAGTATAATTTGTCATAAAATCACCTTTCTCATTGCTTAGAAAGCTCTCAATCAACTTTAGCTTTTGCTGGTCTTCCGCAATATTTGTGCTGATTTCCCGCTGCTTTAGCAGCAGCAGGTTCGTCATGGTTTCACTGGAACAGTCACCATCCAGCATCGCAATCATTTCGGTTAGGGAGAAGCCCATCTGTTTTAACGCCAGAATTTTGTTCATACGGGGGAGCTGCTCACTAGAGTAATAGCGGTAGCCTGTCACTTTGTCGATGTGGCATGGCTTTAACAGCCCGATTTCATCGTAGTAGCGAAGCGTTTTGTTGGTTACCCGGTTGATTTGTGAGAACATTCCAATGCTGTACATCAATATCATTCCTTACTTGTTAGATGCGATAGCAATTTGTTGAATAAATAGGACTTCTTCTCCTGTCCCCCCCCCACGTAGGTGGGGGA
>WSSedL1CaDRAFT_10002112_pt1 | contig 10468 bp, 4 predicted proteins | sample WetSurSL1Cattail_FD_9464 | JGI IMG/M metagenome (IMG submission 9464)
CTCTTCTTCTTTAAGTGTTATATATCTCATAATGAGATAAATATACGATTTTTATTATGTAGAAACAAATAAATACGACATTATTTTATTCTTACTACTTATAATTCCCAAATTAGTAGATTTTACGCTGTTTTTGCTAATTTACCCCTTCTATTGTGTTGTAATACCCCTCTTATGTTTTATGGGTTTATCTATATTTGTAATCTGGATTTTGTTTTGGTTTAGCGGATTGTTTTTATTTTGAAGGCTACAAATTTTTTTGTGATTTCAATAATTAGGGAAGAAGTTGATTTTGGATCAAAATTTTGAAATTATAAAATTTAAGTTAAAAAAGAGAATTAAATGAGAAATGTTGTAGTAGCACTTGCTTTGTTTTTTAGTTTGCAAAATAATTTTGCGCAGACGAACGAATGGGAAAATCCTCAAATTTTAGATAGAGGAAAAGAAGCAGGTAGAAGTTCTTTTCTTTTATTCAGTAATGAAGCTGAGTTGAAAGAAAATAATCCACAAAAATCAGAACTTTATAAAAGTTTGAATGGAAACTGGAAATTTAATATTGTAAAAAATCCAACACAACGCCCTTTGAATTTTTATGCAACCAGTTTAAATGATGCCAAGTGGGGAAACATTCAAGTACCTTCTAACTGGGAAATACAGGGCTTTGATATTCCTATTTATACTAATGTTACGTATCCATTTCCTAAAAATCCTCCTTTTATAAATGGTGATTATAATCCTGTAGCGACTTATAGACGTACTTTTTCAGTTTCAGATTCATGGAACGATAAAGAAATTATACTTCATTTTGCTTCTATTTCGGGTTACGCTCGTGTTTTCTTGAATGGAAAAGAAGTAGGAATGACTAAGGCTTCTAAAACTCCAGCCGAATTTAATATTACTTCTTTCTTAAAAAAAGGAGATAATTTAATTGCAGTGCAAGTATTCCGTTGGCATGATGGAAGTTATTTAGAAGATCAAGATTTCTGGAGATTAAGTGGTATTGAGCGTGATGTGTATTTGCAAGCGATGCCTAAAACTACTGTTTGGGACTATTTTGTAAATAGTGATTTAGACAATCAATATAAAAACGGAATTTTTAATCTGGATGTTACTTTAAAATCTTTTCAAAACACTAATATAAAAAATCCTGCTGTAAAAGTAGATTTGATTGATAATCAAGGGGAAATTGTTTTTTCTGAAAGTAAAAAAGTATCAGCTAAAGAACAAAAAATTAGTTTTACTAAAACAATTGAGAATGTAAAACAATGGAATGCCGAGACGCCAAATTTATACCGATATACCATTACATTATTAGATGCTAAAGGAAAAACTTTGGAAATCATTTCTAAAAAAACAGGTTTTAGAAAAGTAGAAATTAAAGATGCGCAGTTATTAGTTAACGGAAAAGCAATTTTAGTAAAAGGAGTTAATATTCATGAACACAGTGATACAAAAGGACATACTCCAGATGATGAATTGATGCTGAAAGACCTTCAATTAATGAAGGAAAATAATATTAATTCTATTAGAATGAGTCATTATCCGCACGATACTTATTTATATGAATTATGTGATGAGTATGGATTTTATGTGGTTGATGAAGCTAATATAGAAACGCATGCTATGGGGGCCGAATGGCAAGGTTCTTTTGATAAATCAAAACATCCCGCTTATTTGCCTGAATGGGCACCAGCGCATTTAGATCGAATTAAAAGAATGTTTGCAATAGACAAAAATCATCCTTCGATTATTATTTGGTCTATGGGGAATGAATGTGGAAATGGTCCTGTTTTTTATGATGCTTACGATTGGTTGAAACAAGTTGATCCTTCTCGACCAGTTCAGTTTGAGCAAGCGGGTGAAAATAGAGATACTGATATTGTAGCTCCAATGTATCCTAGAATTAAAGGCATGAAGGAATATGCAAGTGCCGATAAAAAACGTCCGTATATTATGTGTGAGTATTCACATGCTATGGGGAATAGTAATGGAAATTTTCAAGAATATTGGGATATTATCAATAGCAGTAAACACATGCAAGGTGGTTTTATTTGGGATTGGGTAGACCAAGGTTTGAAAACTAAAAATGAAAAAGGAGTTGAGTTTTGGGCTTACGGAGGTGATTTAGGTGGTGAAAAATTACAAAATGATGAGAATTTCTGTGCCAATGGATTGGTGTCGGCTAATAGAATTCCACATCCAGGTTTATTCGAAGTTAAAAAAGTATATCAAAATATCCAATTTGAGCTTGAAAACGATACCAATTTGGTGGTGACAAACCTTTTTAATTTTACGAATCTGTCTCAATATACTTTTAAATGGGAGTTGATTAAAAATGGAGAGAAAGAAAAGTCGGGTGAATTTAACGTAGAAGCAAATCCAGAAGAAACTAAAAAAGTAGCTTTAGATTTAGGTTCGCTTGATGCCGATTCAGAATATTTTTTAAATGTTTTTGCAGTTTCAAAAGAGGACGCTCCTTTAGTTGCCAAAGGACATGAGTTTGCCAGAGCACAATTTGCAATTGGAAAAGGAAATTATTTTAAAAATAATATTATTGCCAAAAGTTCAAAAAAATTAAAATATGCTGTAAAAAAGAATGTACTTTCTTTTGAAACAGAAAGTGTTGTGGGAGAATTTGATTTGCAAAAAGGAGAGATTTTGAAATATGCCTTGAAAAATGATGCTAATACCCTATTTACTAGTTTTCCAACACCTTATTTCTGGCGTGCACCAACAGATAATGATTTTGGAAATGGAATGCAAAATAAATCGGTTGTTTGGAAAGAAGCATCAAAAAATCCAACAGTTGTAAGTGTTGATTTGGACAAAAAATCTTCTGAAGGTTTATTGGCTAAAGTGGCTTATCAATTAGCAGAAGCAAAAGTTCCTTACACTGTAAACTATTTGATTCAAAATGATGGTGCAATAAAAGTTACGGCAGCTATTGATATGGCTGGGAAAGATTTGCCTGAGTTGCCTCGTTTTGGAATGCGTTTAAAATTAAATGGAGCTTATGATAATTTGAGTTATTACGGAAGAGGACCTTGGGAAAATTATTCCGACAGAAATTCGGCTTCATTCATTGGAACGTATTCAGATAAAGTAATTAACCAGTTTACAAGAACCTACATTCGTCCACAAGAATCAGGATATAAAACAGATGTTCGTTGGTTAACTTTGGAAAATGCTAATGGAAAAGGTTTGAAAATAGTAGGAGAACAACCTATTGGTTTTAGTGCTTTGAATGTTTCTACAGAAGATTTAGATCCAGGGAAACACAAATCGCAGCGTCATCCTTCTGATTTGGATTTGGATTCCAAAGAAGCAGTTTACTTGCATTTAGATTACAAACAAAGAGGTCTTGGTGGTGATGATAGTTGGGGAGCTTTACCTCACAAAGCATATCGATTACTGGATAAAAAATACAGTTATTCTTATACAATTTCATTAGTTAATTAGTTTAGTGGTTTATTGTGTTTATTTTGGAAAACCTATGAAGTTTATTCATAGGTTTTTCTAATTTTAATGATTTAAGGGCAGTTTGTTTTGAAATTAATAGTTTTGACGTTAGTAAAATACTGTTCTTGACTCTTAATAAGATTTTATAAATGAATAAGTTTGGTTAAAAAGGTTTATACTTAATCCAAAAGCACATTATATTTTGAAAAATAGAATTCTATTGTTTTTAATGCTCATAATTTGTTTTACGGCTAGACCACAAGCTGTAAAAGGATTGTCTGTGCCAAATTATAACAAAGAAAAATATGATGTTGGAAACATAGGTATTGAAAATGGTTTAGCTAATAATGCAGTTACCTCTGTTTATAAAGACAAGCGCGGTTTAATGTGGTTTGGTACATATGATGGAATAAGTAGGTATGATGGATATAATTTTTTGAATTATAGAAATGAACCAAATGATGCTAATTCGTTAATCAATAATAGGGTTGTAAGTATTTGTGGAACTCAAAATGAAATTTGGATTGGTACAAAAACGGGTATTAGTGTATATAGTTATTTAACCAATCGGTTTAGCATAAGATATTATGTGAATCCTATAACTAATAAGGATGAGCTGATTGATATTGCAATTAATGAGATTAAAGATTATAAAAACAAAATGTATATTGCTACTGCCGGTAGCGGATTGCTTTATTGTTCAGAGAAGGGTAATGAAATTGTTGAAATTCCACTTTATGTAAACGGTAAATTAGAATGGAATTATCATGTTCAAGGAATTGATTTTGATCAATCAGGTAGATTGTGGGGCTTTGTTCAAGGAGTTGGTATTGTAAAGATGGATGCTAAAACGGATAAGTTATCCGTTGTTTTTTCTGAAGTTTTGAGTGGAACTAGTGTTTTTTATGATGAGTTTTCTAATTTTTGGTTAGCTATTGAAGGTGGTTTGTTAAGATACAATACTGTTGATAAAACATATCGTGAATATTACAATCAAGAGATTCAGTATCTTATTACTGATTTGATGTATAAGCCAGACACAAAGGAACTTTGGATAGCTACAAATGGTAACGGTGTTGTTCGGTATAATTTTACTTCAGATTCTTTTTCTTTGCTAAGTAGTAGTTTTACGGATGAGAAGTTAAATAGTAATGCTATTTCTTCTTTGTATTTAGATAGTGGAAATCGAGTTTGGATTGGTACTTTAAGAGGAGGAGTGAATAGAGTTGAGAATAGAAAGAGTCCTTTTTTGACGATTTCCAAAAATGAAAAATCAACAAATACATTGCCTAGTAATTTTATTTTATCGGTATGCGAGCAAGATAATAGTCATATTTGGATTGGTACAGATGGTGGTGGAGCCAGCTTATGGGATAGGAAGAATAATGTATTTACTAATTATTCGTATAATCCAAATAACGCCAATTCTCTAGCTAATAATTTTGTTACAACAATTTTAAAAGATGATAAAGGAACTTGGTTTGGATCTTATGGAGGTGGAGTTTGTCTTTTTAACTCTCAAACTAAAAGTTTTAAGAAATACTATCTCATTAATCTAAAGTACAATATAATTCAAAAGAATATTTGGGTGCTTTTTAAGAGTAAAGCTGGTGTTTTGTGGGCCGCTTCTCCTGATGAAGAAGGATTATATCGTTATAATGATGTTACGGACAAATTTGATTTTGTCGATGCGAAAATTAGTGGTATAATCTCGATGACAGAAGATGAACAGGGTGCTTTTTGGTTGGGTAATTTTACAAAACTCATTAAATTTAATCCAGTAACATTGACTAGTCAAGAGGTCGAGGTGAAATATCCGGTACGCTCTATTGTTTCTGTTTCTAATACAAAAATGCTTGTTGGTACCGAAGGGGGAGGTTTGATGATTTATAATCCTAAAACTTTACAGAAGCGGTTTTTGACTCAAACTAATGGGCTTCCAAATAATTCAGTTCTTAATATTGTTCGAGATAATAAAGGAGCTTATTGGTGTAGTACCTACAATGGTATTTTTGTATATAATGCGGCTAGTGAAAAAATAACAAGTTATTATGATGCCGATGGGCTTCAAAGCAATCAGTTTAATTACAATGCGGCGCTTAAACTCTCTACAGGAGAAATAATTTTTGGAGGTATTAAAGGTTTTAATATTGTTGATACCAAAATAAATAGTCAGATTCATGACTTTCCTAAGCTGATTGTTACTGCTATAAAAGTAAATAATAAACTCCTAGAGGAATCAGGTTTAACCACTTTTGGTATTGATGAATTAACATTGCCATACGATGAATCAATGTTAAATATCGAATTTGCTGCTTTAGAATATAGCTTGCCTGAAAAAATTTCTTATGCTTATTTTTTAGAAGGATGGGATTCTCAATGGCATTATGTTGATAATATTAGAACGGCAAATTATTCAAAAATAACAGAAGGAAATTATGTGTTGAAAATCAAATCAACTAATACTGAAGGAGTTTGGAATACTCAAACTATTTCGCTACCTATTACCATATTGCCGCCTTGGTATAGAAGTATATTTGCTTATTTGTTTTACCTTTTAGTAATTGCTTTTGTGATTTATATAGTTGATAAATATCAGACTAAGCAAGCTCAGCTTAAATATGAGGTACAACTTTCTCAAGATTTAGCGAGGCAAGAAAAGGAGTTGAATGAGAAAAAGCTAACCTTTTTTACTAATATTTCGCATGAATTTAGATCGCCTTTAACCATGATTATTAATCCTTTGAAGGATATCATTTATGGAGATAAGCAACAAATAGATTCCAGTGCCATAGAAATGGTTTATAGTAATTCCCGAAGATTATTGAGTTTAGTAGATCAGTTGTTGCTGTTTAGAAAAACGGAAACAGAGACTGGTAAACTTAAAATTGCAAAAATTGATATTGTAGAACTTGCCAAAGAGGTTTTTAGTTGTTTTGTTCATCATGCTAAAACAAAAAATATAGATTATAGTTTCAGTATTTCTGAAGAAAAACTATTTGTATACATAGACCGAGAAAAAATTGAAATGGCTTTGTTTAATTTGATTTCTAATGCCTTAAAATTTACAGAGAAAGAAAATGGAGCTGTTGCTGTTAACCTGCGTTGTGTTGCTAATGAAGTAATTATAAAAGTTGTTGATAATGGCGAAGGAGTTTCGTATGTGGATAAAGACAAAATCTTCAATTTGTTTTATCAATCCAATAAAAACATCAAAAATAAACGCAAAGGATTTGGTATTGGTCTTTATTTGGTAAAACAGTTTGTAAATCAGCATTATGGTGAAGTGAGTTGTTCGGATAATGAAACTGGAGGAACTACTTTTGAAATTAAATTGCTTTTAGGTAAGGAACATTTTGGAAAAATAGAAATACGAGAAGATTTAACGGATAGAACCTTGTTTTTAGAAGAAGCTTTAGAGAGTAAAGTGACTCAAGAAAATGTTTTGGAAGTAATAGAAAATCCTGAAATTGATGGAGATTTAATAAAAGATGGAAAAAGTATTTTAATTGTAGATGATAATCCTCAAATAAGAAATTATTTAAAACAAATATTAGCTCCAAAATATCTTATTACTGCTGCCGAAAGTGCCGAAGAAGCATTAGCAATAATTAGAAAAGTACAACCCGATTTGATTATTTCAGATGTAGTAATGGGAGATATGAATGGGGTAGCTTTTTGTAAGCATATAAAAACCGATGAAGAGCTAAAGCACATTCCTGTAATATTACTTACTGGTGGAACTTCCGAAGAGGTAAAACTTAAAGGTGCAGAAGTAGGAGCCGATGATTACATTACAAAACCATTTGATAATGAGTATTTGTTAGCTCGAATAAACGGAATACTTACTCGACGCGATAGTGTGCAAAATTATTTGCTTAATTCGGTTACCAAGAATGTTGCTAGTTCTAAATTGTCTGATGAGGATAAAAAACTTATTGATAGAATTGTAGAGATTATCGATGCTAATTTAGATGTGGAACATTTTAATGTAAAAGATTTAGCTGTTGAGTTAGGAATGAGTCATTCATTAGTTTATAAAAAAATTAAAAAAATTACAGGTAAGTCGGTTTCAGAATTTACTCGAAATGTACGACTTAGAAAAGTTGCCACATTGTTAATTACAACCGATTTGCAAATCAGTCAAGCGGCTTCGATAGCTGGTTTTGGTGATATTAAATATTTTAGAAAACAATTTCAGCAATTTTACGATATGAATCCTTCGGAGTTTAAGAAGAAGTATCAAAATGTAAAGGATAATAAATATATACTAAATGAGAGTTTTTGGAAATCTACTTAATAATATTTAGAATAATAATAATTTGAGAATAAATTAAAAAACTATGATTAACTATTTGAAAAAAGTCGCTTTACTGATATTGGTTCTTTTTGGGATTAATAGTATTCAAGCGCAGTCAAAAAAACTGGAGAAAGATTCGCCTGAAAAAGTTCGTGAATTTTTTGTTTCTTCATTGGTTAAAATTGGAGATCCTGTTTTAGAGGCATTAAGTCATAATCAATTAAAAGTCTTGATGCCAATAGAAAGATCACCTGGCGCATGGGACGATAGAAAGCATGTAACTTACCTAGAAGCTTTTGGTCGATTGTTATCAGGAATGGCGCCTTGGTTAGAATTAGGTCCTGATACCACTCCTGAAGGAAAATTAAGAACAAAATATATTGATTTAGCTCAAAAATCAATTCACAATGCAACTGATCCCGAGTCTCCGGATTTTATGAATTTTGTAAATGACAGACAACCATTAGTTGATGCTGCTTTTTTTGCTCAGGCCTTACTTCGTGCCCCTGAACAATTGTGGGAACCATTAGACTCAATAACTAAAGAAAATGTAATTAAAGCATTGAAATCTTCTAGAAAAATAGAGCCGTATCATAGTAATTGGTTACTTTTTGCTAGTATGGTAGAAACGGCGATACTTAAATTTGATAAAGATGAAGATCAACAACGACTGATTTATGCCTTAGACGAACACAAAAAATGGTATTTAGGTGATGGAACTTATGGTGATGGCCCTGATTTTCATTGGGATTATTACAATAGTTTCGTGATTCATCCGATGCAATTGGATATTTTAAAAACGCTTAATGAAAAAGACAATAATTATAAAGAAGATTTTAAAACAGAATTGGATAGAGCGAGACGTTATGCCGCTATTCAAGAGCGATTAATTTCCCCTGATGGAACGTATCCACCTATTGGACGTTCATTAGCCTATCGTTTTGGTGCTTTTCAATTGCTGTCTCAAATTGCACTTTGGAAAGAATTGCCAAAAGAATTGGCTCCTGCTCAAGTGCGTTCGGCTTTATATACCATGATTTATAACCAATTGAATGCACCAGGAACTTTTGATAAAAATGGCTGGCTTCAAATAGGTTTATACGGTCACCAACCTAATATTGGTGAAGGCTATATTTCAACAGGAAGTTTGTATCTGTGCTCAGAAGCTTTTTTGGTTTTAGGTTTGCCAGCAACTGATTCTTTTTGGAGTGATAACTACGAGCCTTGGACACAAAAGAAAATTTGGTCTGGAGAAATAATTCCAATTGACCATGCTTCAAAATAATTAAAAAACCAAATTAACTATTATAATTATGAATTTTAAAAACTCAATTTTTATCCTAATGATATCTCTTTCTTTGATGTTTGTTAGTTGTAAAAGTAGCGCAGTAAAGCAAGGAACAACAATAAAAGAATCTAAAAAAGAAGTTCTTGCTATTATTGATAAAGTAAACAGTCGTTGGCAAAATACACATCAAGAACCTGGTAATGCTTTCTGGCATGTATCGGCTTATCATACTGGAAACATGGAAGCCTATAAGGTGACTAAAAACAAAAAATATTTGGATTATTCTTTGGCTTGGGCTGAGAAAAATCAGTGGGTGGGAGCCAGATCAAATAACAAATCCGAATGGAAATACAGTTATGGAGAAACCAATCAATATGTTTTGTTTGGCGACTGGCAAATTTGTTTCCAAACCTATATTGATTTATACAATTTTACTGGAAAAAAGGATCCCCAAAAAATTGCTCGTGCTCGCGAAGTCATGGAATATGAAATGAGTACTTCAGCTAATGATTATTGGTGGTGGGTTGATGGTCTATATATGGTAATGCCAGTGATGACCAAGTTGTATAAGGAAACGGGAAATGAAATGTACTTAGAAAAATTGCATTCCTATTTAACGTATGCTAATAGCATTATGTATGATGATGAGGCAAAATTGTATTTCCGTGATGCCAAATACGTATATCCTAAGCATAAAAGTGCTAATGGGAAAAAAGATTTTTGGGCTAGGGGAGATGGGTGGATTTTTGCTGGCTACGCCAAAATCATTCAAGATTTGCCAAAGAATGCGAAATACAAACAAGAATATATCAACCGATTTAAAGATATGGCAAAAGCCTTGGCTAGTGCCCAACAAAAAGAAGGTTACTGGACTAGAAGTATCTTGGATTCAGAACATGCTCCAGGACCAGAAACGAGTGGAACAGCCTTTTTTACCTATGGTTTTTTATGGGGAATCAATAATGGATATTTAGATAAAGAAACCTATTTGCCAGTAGTGGAGAAATCTTGGAATTACTTGACTCATTTTGCGCTTCAAGCAGATGGTACTTTAGGTTATGTACAACCTATTGGCGAAAAAGCCATTCCAGGTCAAGTAGTCGATAAAAACTCTACTGCCGATTTTGGAGTAGGTGCTTTTTTATTAGCAGCTTCTGAGATGAGTCGTTTTGTGAAATAAAGTTATTTACTTTTTTAAGTAAGCTAATAGGCTGTGTTTTTTAATATAAAACACAGCCTATTTTTTTATGTGAATATTGGTCATTCCAGTTGGTATTACAAATAAAGGTATAGTTAGTCATTCCTTAAAAAGCCACTATTTTAAATTTCGATTAAAATAGTGGTTTTATTTTTAGTGAAAAAGTTGAACAATAATTGTAACCAAAAAATAATTTGTTCTTTAATTTGGTTAAATCGGAGCT
>WSSedL1CaDRAFT_10002113_pt1 | contig 10467 bp, 9 predicted proteins | sample WetSurSL1Cattail_FD_9464 | JGI IMG/M metagenome (IMG submission 9464)
ATCGGACATTAGCTCCCTCAAGCCCTGCTTTCGTCCCGTAGGATTTTTACATCCCGACGGAATCGTCGTGAACAACGTACTGCCCCTGCTCACGACCGCAGGTACCGACACGGCACAGTGCCAGATCGGGCAGCCTTTCAGACTGATGCATTCAACGGTATCCCGAAGGAACCCGCTGTTGCAACAAACCTAGAGACTGTTACCCGCGCCGCCGGATCAGATCAGACCCAGGAGGCGGTGCCGGAGAGCGCGCCGTAGGCGATGATGGTCATCTTCTCGGCCGGGCCCTTGCCGGTCAAGTGGTTGCCGTCGTTGCCCTCGACCTTTTCGGAATAGTTGGTGTGGTTCATCTTCATGAATTTTTCTCCTTAGACACTACCACGTTGGTAGCTTGCTTGCTCCGAACTCTTCAGGGTAAACAAGCTACTTTCGTAGTCATGCCAAAGCCACACAACATCACAAAATATGTATGTAAAAGGAACTCAACGGGGATGATAGCATATTAATAGATTCCTGTCAAGAGGAAGTCGATTCTGTGGCTTCAAAAAATGTTTTTCTGAGTTCTTCGGCCAGAGGATGATCTAGGCGCTCGGAGATGATACGGGTAGCTTCACCATAAAACCAAAAAATTCGTTCCTTATTTCCAAGACGTTCCCAAGCTGATTCGCCGCATATTCTATAATCATCAATAAGAGAACGGAGATTATGGATCTTATCAGCTGTCGCGACCAGGAGCGCCTCATGGCTGTCATCAGAAAGATTGATGAGATATTTTTCCTTGCGTTCTTTCCAATTATGTTTTCGAAGGCTATGATCTTCTTTTTCTGCTTCAGTATAATCTTCCGTCACTTCCGATACGATAGATTCCACATGTTTTCCGAATTCATCAGCCAAATCTTGCGCTGAATATCCAGGGACATCCTCAAGAACATCATGCAGTAATCCGGCGATAACGACATCTTCATTATCGGTATAATGCGCCAAAAGAAACGCTACCGCATACGGATGAACGATATACGGAGCATTATTCACTTTGCGCCGCTGCCCGGCATGGAGTTCCGTTGCACGGACAATAGCGCGTTCGATTCTTGGTGTCAGAAACATAAAGAAGTATTTTCCCTAGTATACTCTTCTTCCGAATTCCTTGCTATTCCATCCATTTTCTCATAGAATACGACTAAGTCAGCCCTACCTACTAACACTCTTATGGAGAAAAACACCCAGAAGACAGTTGCAGTTATCGGTCTTGGTTATGTCGGTCTTCCGCTTGCTGTCCGCGCCAGCGAACGCGGTTATGATGTCATCGGATTCGATATTGACCAACGTAAAATCGATGCGCTCAAGGAAGGAAAATTGATTTTCAAAGACGCTTACCTTGAAGAAAACTTGGCAAAATACCCTATTCTCGTTACCAATGATCCTACTGAACTCAAACGCGCCGACATTCATATTATCTGTGTGCCGACACCGGTAGATGAATCGCGTCATCCTGATCTGACGCCGGTTGTCGGTGCTTCAGAAACAGTGGCATCAAATGCGAAAAAAGGTTCATTAGTCATCCTTGAATCGACTGTAAACCCCTATGTTTCCGAAGAAGTGATCAAGCCGATTCTCGAAAAACACGGTTTCACGATCAGTGAAGATATTTTTCTTTCGCATTGTCCAGAGCGCATCAATCCGGGTGATCCGAAATGGAATGTTACGAACATCCCCCGCGTTGTCGGATCATTCGATGCAAAAGGTCTCGAAATGTCACTCGATTTCTATCGTTCCATCGTCGATGCCGATATCCGGCCGATGAAATCCATTCGCGAGGCGGAGGCGACCAAGATTCTTGAGAACTCTTTCCGCAACGTCAATATCGCATTCGTCAACGAAATCGCCATGTCATTCGATACGCTGGGCATCGATGTAAAAGATGTCATCGAGGGCGCTTCAACAAAACCGTTCGCTTTCATGGCTCATTATCCATCCTGCGGTATCGGCGGCCATTGCATCCCGGTTGATCCGCATTACCTTGTCGAACGGGCAAAAGAATCCGGATTCGACCATGTCTTTTTGCGTCACGCCATCGCAACGAACGATAATATGCCTCTTTATGCCGTTGATCGTCTTCAGGATGCGCTCAATGAACAGAAAATTGCCATGAACGGCACCATCATCGGCGTGCTCGGTCTCGCTTATAAAGCTGATATTGATGACTTACGCGAATCACCCGCCCTTGAAGTCATCAAACACCTGAAAGAACATAAAGCGATTGTTGAATCATTCGATCCCTATTTACCGGAACTCTCCAGCACCAAAAGCCTCGAAGAGCTCCTCGAAAAGTCCGACGCTATATTTATCGCAACCAACCACAAGATATTTCTTTCTGCACTGACACCGGAATTGCTCAAACAGCATGGCATTAAAGTGGTGCTTGATGGAAAGAATTGCCTCGACAAAGAGCGTTTCTCGAAAGAACCATCATTCGTTTATCGCGGTATCGGACGTTAACGTGCGAAATAACACATAATCAATACCGTCATCACGCTGACGGAAAATACCGAAACATCATGTTCCATCTTATTCGTCTTATCATCTGGGTCGCCGGACTTGCAGTGGTCGCTTATTTTGTGCTTCCATATTTCGGCTATGAACTCAATATCGATTATTTTCAAAAGACGCAAGCGGAATGCCGCAACCGTCTCAGCGAATGCCAGAAAATACTCATTAATAAAGGCGTCGAAGGAGCAAAAGAACAATGCCTCAAGCAACTCAGCTGCGTTGATCCATCACTCTTCATCAAAAAGAAGTAACTTCCCCGAATAACAGCAGCTTCATCAAATACCAATCGTATGTCTCAACAGACAGGACAAAAATTTGAAACGCACGGGCAAAAACAGGGAGCTGAAAAATTTGAATATCGAAAGACTATCGTTTCTGATGTCGATCCAAAGACCGGGAAAAAACCGAACGGCGGTTTTTATACTGATGAGGATTTTGATATTGATAACGCCTATCTTGCATCGATGGAAGCTTCTGAGACTGCCTCAACAAAACAGGCGCTCGATGAATTAGAAAAAATCAGTACTCCCTTGCTTGATCGCATCAATGACGTTGAAAAACGCGAAAAACTTTCAGCTTTTTTTTCAGAGCAGAAACGGCTTATTCAACAAAATTCCGAACTGCAAGCATTTTCAATGAATGAATTTCGACGAAACACTCTGAAAAAAATGAATGCATGTCTCATAGCCGCTGAACGCACTCTTTTTCAAGAACTCGAAGAAGCTAAAGTAGAAAAAATCAAACAAAAAATAGCGCGTGAACGCCCCGAAAACCTCAGACGACTCGACGAAACCAGTCTGTCAGGCCTTAATGGAGAGTTTATACGACAAATGCGTAAAACAGCCGAAGAAACTCGAGAGCGGCTCAAAAGACTCGATCAGGAAATTCGACGTCAGCAAGCATCTCAAGGACAAGGCGTAAACAATCAAACATTTGCACGAGATTTCGCTGAATTTACTCGAAGCTTTTGGCGGCAACAATCGCAACCGAATAGTGAGGCATCAGGTTTTGGATCTGCGAAGACAGACCAACAACAAGAAGGACAAAAGAACTCCTCTTCATCACAAGAAAATCCGAAGAAGGAAAGCGGATCGACAAATGAATCAGGTGCGGCACGTCATTTCAATCTGAGTGAGGCCGAAACGACATCGCTATTCAGCCTGGGAACCGGATATATTGGCGGAAAATCTGGACTAGCAGAACTTGCCAAAAAAATCTTAGGCGTTACGGATGGAAATGATTCCGAAGCCGTGAAGCGCGCTTGGCGTAAGGCAGCTATGGAATTGCACCCGGATCGCACGCAGGATCCTCTGGCCTCGGAAAAATTCAAAATTATCCAGGTGTTCCGAGAAAAATACAATGCTGCTTTCGGTTCATAAAAAGACATACTTGCTAAAAAGCGAAAACCGATCCGTTTTTGGACCGGTTTTTCGTTTTCATTGCGAATATCCCATAAAAAATGCTAAAATAAAGAACAAGCACTGATATTTTATATACATTAAGATTTCGCGCTATGCGCCTCATTGTCAATCTGCCGGCTTATAACGAAGAAGAGAAGCTTGGACAAACTATCAATCGTATCCCACGTCATTTCAACGGTATAGATGAGGTTTTTGTTCAAGTCATCGATGACGGGTCAAAAGACCGCACTACCGAAGTCGCCCGCGAAGCCGGCGCTGATTTTGTTTATTCAAACGGGGTAAACCGCGGTGTCGGCAAGACATTCCGGCACGCCGCTGAACGAGCGCTTGAAAATGGCGCCGATATCTTCGCCAATATTGATGCGGACGGACAATTCGATCCAAAAGACATCCAAAAACTCATAGATCCTATCATAGCTCAGCAAGCCGATATAGTCAGTGCTGATCGGTTCGATCATTTGAAGGCCAAAAATATCCCCTGGATCAAAGATGTATTAAACCGTTTCGCTGCGAAAATCATCGGTTGGTTCATGAATGTCGGTATCAAAGATCTCACTTGCGGATTTCGCGCCTATTCACGCGAAACATTGCTTCGCCTCAATCTACCTGGAGATTTCACTTACACTCAAGAAACTATCATCGATGCCATCGGAAAAGACCTCAAAATTCTTTGGATTCCCGTTGAAGTCACTTATTTTTCAGACCGGAAATCGCGTGTCGTAAAAAGTGTCTTTAAATACGTGAACAACAGCGCCCGCCTCATCCTCAAGGCTGTGCGCGATGTCCGCCCGATGAAATTTTTCGGCATCCCGGCACTGACGTTGATAACTATATCGGTACTGACATTTGCTGCGTTCCTTTTCCATTATTTCTCGAATAATTTCAAAGTCACGCCTTACCTCAACTATATTATCGCTTCAAGCGTTACCTTTATCATCGGTATTCAGCTTCTCATTTTCGCTTTCATCGCGGATATGATCAAATCCGGCCGTAAACTGACCGAAGACCTGATGTATCAGATGAAAAAAGAGCGGTACTCAAAAAAATAAGAACTTGAGCAATCACTCCTGAATCATGCGCATCCTCTTTATTTCCCGTGCTTATCCGCCTATTGTTGGCGGAATCGAAAACCAAAACTACGAACTTTCTCGCTGGTTGCCAAAACATGCAGAAGTCCGCACGATTGCGAATCGGCACGGAAAAAGATTTCTCCCCTTCTTTCTACCCTATGCAACCATCAAGGCGCTTTTCCTCATGCCTCATTACGATGCCCTTCTCTTGGGCGATGGAGTCCTCGGTATCGTCGGTTGGATCGTCAAAAGTTGTTTCCCAAAAAAAACCGTTGTCTCAATCATCCACGGACTCGATTTGACTTTCAAGAATGCCTTATATCAGCGTTTCTGGGTCCACGGCTTCATTCCAGCGCTCGATGGACTGATTGCAGTCGGTAATGAAACCATCCGAGTAGGCAAAAAACTCGGTATTTCAGAATCCAAATTCACTTTCATTCCGAACGGTGTCGATACGGAAAAACATTTCCGTCCGCATGACAGAAACGAGCTTGAAGATATCCTCGGACTCTCGCTTATCGATAAACATGTCCTCATCACATCTGGACGTCTTGCCAAACGCAAAGGTGTCGCTTGGTTTATCAGAAATGTTATGCCATTATTGCCAGAAAACGTTCTTTATATCGTAGCTGGTGACGGATCAGATCGTGAAAATATCGAGCATGCCCGATCAGAAACCGGTCTTATAGATCGTGTTCGAATACTCGGTTACGTTACCGATAGCGTGCGCGATACATTACTGAATACCTGCGATCTTTTCGTCCAGCCGAATATCCGTGTCGAAGGTGACATGGAAGGTTTTGGTATTTCCGTCATCGAAGCGGCTTCATGCGGCTTACCTGTGGTTGCTGCTGATCTTGAAGGTTTGAAAGATGCCATCAAGAATGGCGAAAACGGATATCTTGCTACCCCAGAAGATTCCGTAAGCTACATCACTATCATCCAGAATCTTCTCACAAATCAAAGCAATCTTAATGCTTTTGGGCAGCGATGCCGACGCTTCGTTATCGATCATTATTCCTGGGAACACATCTCGGCGCTTTATGCGAAAACACTGGAAAAAATCGCTCAGGTAGGTCATAATAAGAAAGAGATTTCTTAGACTCAGAATATTCCGATCCTCATGCATTCCATTACAGACACATTCGTATTCCTTTCAGTAACTGGCGCACTCTTTTTCGTGCCGGGATTTCTATTTCTTCATATCTTCTTCAAAAAAAACCGTATTTTCATGCCTTTTGAAACGTTTTTGCTTTCATTTTGCATCAGTGTCGGCATCATCGATTTTTCCATGATCGCACTTGGGAAAGCCCATATCGTCTTCACACCGATATCGCTCATCGCCAGTATCATCACAAGTCTCTGTTTAGCTGCTCTTTCTGTCAGAATCGTCCATCGTTCTATCTATCCATCCGAAGAAACAGAATCCTCTCTAACATCAAATAACGCTCTCGGCGCATTTTCGCGTACGCAAGGGCTGCTTTTCATCATACTTCTCATTTTAACCGTGCTCATAAAAACCATTTATCTATCCCATACCGTTTTACCGACAGCAACCGACCTTGGTCATCATATGTATTGGTCAGAAATCATCGCTGAAACCGGAACGCTTCCAAACTATGCCAAACAATCCATCGTTACAGGCGATGATGGACACTACGCTATCAGCGACCCAGAACCGATAGCAGACTTCATCATCGGTGAACACCTTCCTTTCGCTGCGATACATCTCTTTTCGAAAGCGGATTTCTTTTCTGCCTTTCCGGTAGTATTTCTTTTTTTCATCAATCTTCTTTCAGTCTTTGCACTCGCCGTATTCGCATTACGCATCGCTGCCGATATGCGACAGACAAGCCTCAATCGATCAATTTTCACTCCGACAAATATCGCTCTTGCCACTGTTTTCTTTTTCGGTCCGATCTATTCGCTTTCTTCACCACAAGCAAAATTCGTATCAGGAGGTGTCGTTGGCAACACGTTCGGCAACCTTTTCATACCGCTTATTCTGCTCGTTTTTTATCGAGCCTTTTCCGAAAAGCGTTCCGGGCTCTTGACTATCGCTTTTTTTCTCACTTTTACGCTCGCTTATACCCACCATTTAAGCACGCTCATGCTTCTGTTCGTTCTTGTTGCAACAGCGCTCTTCTATCTCATCTGCAATAAGGACACTCTGAAAGTCTCGTTGCTTCATTGGTGGAAACTTTTCAAATCACCCGCCCCGATACTTTTCATTATCGGAGCTTTCACGTTCTTTTTTTTCGTAGCCATGCCGACGTACATCGAAACGCATGCTGTTGGAACAGCTCTTGGAACACCGACAAAAAGCACGCGTACCGGCCTGACACTCCTTCAAGTTTTCTCCTCGAACGGTGAGGCTCGAGTCGCTCTCGGATTGGCAGGCGCAATGCTTATTTTCGCTGCTTCACGCATACGACAGCGCTATGCGGGTGCTTTCGTACTTGGTTGGGGCATTATCCTTTTCATCATGACAGTCTTTCCTGAATGGCTTTTCATCAATATCCCATCTAACCGTATCGGTGCGTATCTTTCTTTTCCATTCGGCATTCTTGCTTCCATAGCAACTGTCATGCTTTTTGCTCTGTTCCGATCGAGCCAATCCGCCGCCCGTATTCCTCGATTCCTTTTCTTTATCGCTAGTTGTACCTTTTTCGTATTCTCATCAGCAAGCGGTTCAATCGATAACGGATCAACACTCATCGCCGCTCCAAAATCCACAGAAACTGTCCAAACATTTGCTGCCTCCGATTATCTCGCTAGTCGCATCAGTCAAAACGATATTCTCTTAAAAGACCATATCTACATAACCGCTGATTCTTGGATCAAGCTTTTCTTCATGCGTGATTATTCCTATCCATTTTCACGAGGCTTCCTGAAGCGTTATAGCGATAATCCGAATCGTGAACAATGCACGCTTTACATGATTTCAACGCCGAATACTGCGAAAGGTCGGAAATGTTTCGAGGAAACCGGCACTAACCTCATTATGGTCAATCCGTCTTACGATGCAGCACAGTTTGAAAAAACTGACGATTTCTCACTCATCTACGAATCCGAATATATTGATATCTACCGACGGAAATGACCTCAAATCCTATGCGCCAAACACCTATTGTCATCGCATTCCTCGCCATGTTCATCATAAGTTCCGCTTTCCTTTTTTGGCAGAACGCGCGAGAACTTGATCCTAATACCGGGAAAAACTGGTGGGCGCTTTCCTTCTCTGTTCTGGATGATGATACAAGTCTTGTTTTCCGAATTGAAAACCATAGCGATCTTTCTTCCTTCCACTACGAAGTTCTCGTCGGCAAAAAGCATGTCCGTCTCGCTGAAGATTCGTTCAGTCTCAATCGCGGCGAAACTATCGAGATACATCCGAATATCGATCAGCTTCCAGACGGCCGTGTTTCTATTATTGTCACATCAGGCAACGAAAAAAAGGAAATCTATCGATAAGCACCTCAGATCCTATGCCACACAAAAACGTTCTCCTTGCCACCCGCCCGCTCGTTCCTCCTTGGGATGAAGCTTCCAAAAATTTCGCTTATTTCCTTGGACGAGAAATTTCCGGTCATACCCTGACGCTTTTGACGACCCCAAAACATCTCGAAGGACTGCCCAAAAGCGTCCACGAAGAACCGATATTCCGCAATGGACATTTTGATATATTCTCAAAAATAGCACTCTTCTCATATCTCAGGAATGTTCGAACTCGTTTCGATATAACACACTATCTCTTCACGCCCACCAAACAGAACACTTCACTTATAAAATTCTTCGCCAAACCGACTCACGGCAAAACCATCCAGACCGTTGCGACTCTTCGCGACGATCTCTACACAGCAGCAGAACTGAAACAACTCCTTTTTGCAGACCGTATCGTCGTTTATACCGACCGATCAAAAGAAAAACTCGAACATCTCGGACTTTCTAATGTCACACGGATCTATCCAGGCATCGATCTCAATCGTTATCGTCCAGAAACAAAAAATCCAGCTATTATCGCTCAACTCGGGTTCAACGAACATCATTTCATCGTCGTCTACCCTGGCGAATACGTCCGGCTTGGAGCGACGGATATGCTCGTCGATACATGGATTGATTTTTTTGCAAAACACCCGGAAACCGATATCCGTTTCGTTTTCGCTTGTCGAGTGAAACATGAGGCTGATGCCGCAAAAAAAGCAGCTGTGAGAAAACGCTTTGAGGATGCAGGATTACTCGCATACGTTGCTTTCTCCGATACAATATCCGATATGCCAGGACTCTATAATACGAGTGACATCATCGTTTTTCCAGTCGGCAATCTCAGCGGAAAATTCGATGTTCCGCTTATCATTATTGAAGCCTATGCTTGCGGAAAGCCGGTAATCCTTTCAGATTTGCCTCAATTCGATGAATTTTCAAACCCAGATATCTGTGTTACTATCCCCAAAGGGTCCGGTTCTGATATGATTGAAAAATTGGCTTATTTAAAGGATAATGAAGAAGAATGTGAACGTCTTGGTAATAATGCTCGACGTTTCGTCAAAGATCGTTTCGATTTGAAGCATACAGCTGAACAATACGGCGATATCTATGCTGCACTCTGATATTTTCCATGGAGAGAATCATCAATAGCAGCACGCTAAAATGGTAAAAACAACGAAAGTTATGATTGGGAACAACATCAAGAAAATTTCTCATTTCCGTTCAGAACTCAAAACTGGTAAGATGCATGTCCCAGTCGTTTTCCATGTTCAAGACGAACTCCTACCGAACGAGTCCACGCTCCTCCAACTCGAGAACGTCGCATCAAACAAAGAAGTCTTCCATCATATCGCCGCCATGGCTGACGTGCATAGCAAGCCCGGTCGCAAGAACGCGACTGGCACGACTGTTCTCTCTGAACACCACATCCTCCCGCAGCTGAACGACAGCGACCCAGCCTGCGGTATGCGGCTTGTCAAAACCAATCTTACGGAAGAGAACACGACACCAGAGGAATTGGAGCGTCTCTTCGAAGCGCTCGTCCCGAAGGTCCCGACCAAGGCGTACGTCGGCACCTACCTCCCGTTCCGCGTCGTTGTCGACATCTGCCGTAAAGGCATCCGGCCGCTCATCGACTATCTCGGAATCAAGACCAAATACGAAGCCGAAAACTCGCTCGACCGCGGCAACTTCTTTGGCGAAGAGCAGTCACGTCAGCATATCTATGACATCCTCCCGAAGCTTTTCCTCTTTTTCGCGCAATTCCGCTCCGGAATCCTCGGTGCTGCCGGCAACCACTTTCTCGATCTTATGAAAATCACCGACATCGTCGATCCTGTTGTCGCGGAAAAATTTGGAATTAAGAAGGGCCAATACGTCTTCATGATCCACTGCGGTTCCGGTATTCTCGGCCAGTACGCGATGTATATGTATACCGCCAA
>WSSedL1CaDRAFT_10002114_pt1 | contig 10466 bp, 6 predicted proteins | sample WetSurSL1Cattail_FD_9464 | JGI IMG/M metagenome (IMG submission 9464)
TTGATCGATGGTGCGGTAATCCATTTGATAGGATTTCCGGTCACCAAAAGATGGGGAGGATTGAGCTGCATCGCGAAAAGGTCCATAGAAGCCTGACGCATACTTGGCAGAATAAGACAGAATTTTAGTTTTGTGAAATCCTTTCGAGTCTAAAAGTTTTCGAATTTCTTCTACCTGACCATCCATCATTGCCGACGGTGCAACAAAGTCGGCTCCTGCTTGGGCATGTGTTAAGGCTATTTGTGCAAGCAGAGGTAAGGTTGTGTCGTTGTCTATTTCATCGCCAATAATCAACCCGCAATGACCGTGGGATGTGTAACCACATAGACACACATCTGTAAATATTAACAGTTCGGGAAACTTCTGCTTAACTGCTTTTACTGCCAAACTTACCAAATTATCAGATAAATATGCGGTTGTCCCCTGTTCGTCTTTCAAGGTTTGGTCCACAACACCAAATAAAAGTATTTTATTAATACCCAGGAAAGTCACTTCAGCTATGTCTTTCAGCAGTGTATCAATCGAAAAATGATGAATCCCGTGCAATGATGCAATTGGTTGTTTCTTTTGTTGACCGGCCACAACAAAATAGGGATAGATAAAATCACTGGCACGGAGCTGCACTTCGGCATGTTGATCCCTTGTTGCCTGATCCTTACGCAAATTACGAAACCTTTTCATAGACCTCCTTTCTAATGATTTGATTGATGTGAACTGAATGTCCCAGCAATTTTTTTAAAGTTGTATCTCCCTGAACAATAAACTTTTGTTCAGCAGTAACCTTGTATATTTTAAAGAAATTTTCAACACATGAAGGCGATGAAAGCACTACAAAGTCGATTTTCTCAAGTTCGACAGGATGAATATTCTGAGGTAAAGCGTTTTCATAAACAGTGATGGTAACGACCTTGTTTCCTGCCTCTGTTAAACCTTCCGGTAGTATAGGTAAGGCAATATCAGAACGTGGTATCAGTATTTGCTGTTGCGAAATTTTATGCTGACGGAAAAGGGCCACCATTCCTTCCGATGATTCAATTTCGGGTTGCAGATCAGGTACAATGCCATATTTTAGTAACTCAGCAGTTGTGACACTGCCCACAGAAGCGATTCTTACTTCAGCCAATGACCGGGTATCTTTCCCTTTGCGGAGTAAACCTGCAAAAAAGTATTGTACGGCATAACGGCTGGTAAATATGATCCAGTGAAAATCATGCAGATGTTCAAAAACAGCAAACAATTGGTTGTATTCAGCTAATGGCCTAATTTCGATAAGAGGCTTGTGAATAACTTCGCCATGTTTAGAAAATCCGGCTGGTTGAGTACCGGTAACCAAAAATACAGGTTTGGCTATATTTTCAGAGGGGGTGGTTTTAATCCTTACCACATCGCCAATGATTATAATTAATGGAGTTTTGTAATTTTTCGGTTCGTTCAGTATTTGCTGCAAGGTAGTAAAATACTGTTCCTGGTCTGGGTTCGAAACATTGAAGACCATTAAGACAGGCGTATCCGGACTCCACCCTTTCTTAAGTGCTTCCTCCGCAATAATGCTGAGATTGGCTGCACCCATGTAATAAACAATAGTTCCACCATTTGGTACCTGAATGTGATCTTTTGAATGTCCTGTCATCAGGGTTACTTTTGACGATATTCCACGAAAAGTTAAAGGAATACGAGTGTAAGCAGCAGCAGCCAGAGCAGTTGAGATCCCTGGCACCACTTGTACCTCCACTAAATTGCGCTGTAAATATTCTACTTCTTCTCCACCATGGGCAAATAGCATGGGGTCTCCGCCTTTTAGCCGAACTACTGTTTGTGCTGAAGTTGCAGCTAGCAACAATAGCTTATTGATCTCTGACTGTTCTATACTGTGATTTCCTTTTCGTTTTCCAACATAGACTTTCTGGGCTTTAAATGTTGAAAGAAAGTCTTTATTAAGAAGGTCGTCGTAATAAACAGCATCAGCTTTTTTGAGTGCTTTTAATCCCTGAATTGTCAGCAAGTCAGGGTTGCCTGGGCCAAAGCCAACCAACCAAACTTTACCATAATTATTGCGAATATCTTTTTGTTTGAAGATGCTTTTAAGTTTATTGTTTCCCGATTTAGCCACTACGGCCAAATGTCCCTGTAAAGGATGCGTTTCGAAAGGTAATACTTCTGCAATACGGTGTTCGAGACCTAACCGCTTAAGGGCACAGGTTGCAATAATCACTGCATCGATTTGTCCCATGTCAACCTGCCGAATTCTTTCTTCAATCGTACCACGGATGCTCATAATATCGATATCGTCTCGCAATTTCAATAACTCAGCCTTACGAAGCAATGAACTTGTCCCCAGTTTAGGATTTACAGGTAGTTCTGAAAGAGTTACATTGTTCCGGCTCACAATGGCATCGGTTTTATCAAATGCCTCAAAAAGCGTAATGATCTCAAGTCCTGCGGGTAAGGGATAGGGTAAATCTTTGGCCGAATGCACTGCCAAATCAGCTTGTCCGTTCAATATCGCTTCGTCAAGTTCGCGGGTGAAAAAATCCTGTATTTTATTGTTTATCAGTGATACATCTTTGTGTCTGTCTCCATAAGATTGGATGGGAACTATCTGGTAGGAAAGTTCAGGAAATTGAGCAAATACCTCTGTCACCTGACGCAGTGCCAGTTCACTAGCACGGGTTGCTACCCTGAGTTTATGTTTATATGGAGATAAGCGCGGCATGCCTTTGTTGTTTTTCGAGAAATAATAAAACTTCTGCGTTAATAATTTTTTCAGCCTTTATAATTTCAGCCTTCCTTTTTTCTATATTCTGGTTTACCTGCCTCTCAATATTTTCAATATTATAAAGAGTAATACCCGGTAAGGTTCCAATGCGTTCATCAACATCGCGTGGAAAAGCCAGATCGAGAATAAGCATTGCACGGTCTTTCGGAAAATCGTCGTACCGGACGATTAAGTGTGGCGCTGATGTTGCGGATATAATAATGTCAGAAAACTTCAGCATTTCTGGCAACTGGCTTAATTTCATCACCTGGCAGCCGTATTCCTGTGCAATTGCTTCTGCTTTTTCAAAGGTTTTGCTTGCAAGAAAAATGGTTTCAGCACCCTTATTTAAAAGAAAACGAACGATGCTCTCGTTAAGCTTGTGCACACCAATGAGTGAAATGATCGTTTTGTCGAGATTGAGTCCGCTTCCTGTAATAATTTCAACAGCTGCCTGGCTGTGTGACATAGCTCCACGGCAAATACCGGACTCAGTCCGAACCCTTTTACCCACGAATAAGGCTGTTTGAAATAGGTGATGAAGTCCCTTTGATAATTTGTATTTTAAGGAAGCTTCGGCGTAAGCAGTTCGAACCTGGCCCTGAATAGCAATTTCTCCTATCAGGTTTGATTCGAGACCAGACACTACACGAAACAAGTGTTCAGCTATTTCCTTTGAAACCACTCCTTCTCCCAAATAAAACTCAATGCGATTGCAGGTCTGTAGTAATACGCCTGGTAAATTTACGCCTGAAGATAGTTTGGTAAAAGCAGCTTCGCGATCAGCGAGGTTACTATGTGGTTGTATGGAAGATAACTGAATCATGGTCTAATATTTCTCTTATTTTGTTTCGAACGGCAATGGCTTTATGAACATCTCTTGCATTAGAGCTCACGGCAACCGCAATATGGTCTCGTTTGTATATAGCAGGCGACACAAAGTCGCATAACGCCGGGTTATCCACCACATTGGCAAGTATTCCGAGACTTTCAGCATCATCTTTGACCTGACGGTTCAGTTCAATGATATTGGTACAGGCATATACAAGGAATGCTCCTTTGAGGTCCGATTTTTCATAAGGTTTTTCCTTGTATTCATAACCAAGCGCTTTGATCCCATCAATGACCTCAAGGGCTACTATGGATATGTTTTTGGTAAAGGGTTGAATAAATCCGATCTTATGAAAGGCAATTCTTCCGCCTCCTATCAATAAGATTCTTTTGTAAGTAACATTGATCGATATGGGTAAGAAGTTCATTTATTTAAGCTTTAATCGTGAAATCTCAATCCTTCTATTGTTTCTTTTACATATCCCTGTCGTATTACAAAATCTCCTAATCTTTCATTGACTTTACGGGATTTGGCGAAGTCTTCTATAACCGGTTTGAGCGCTGCAATTATCTCTTCTTCATTCACGTTTTCTTTATAGAGCTTATTCAGGCGATTGCCCGAAAAGCCAGCACCTAAATAAAGATTATACCTGCCGGGAGATTTACCAACGAAGCCAATTTCACCCAGGTAAGGCCTTGCGCAACCATTCGGACACCCGGTCATCCTTACAACAATAGGTTCTTTTTCCAGGTTATTAGCTACAATTATTTTATCCAGTAAATCGATGAGTTTTGGCAGGTAACGCTCTGCCTCGGCAAATGCGAGACTGCATGTATTTAATGCCACGCAGGCCAATGAATTAAGTCTTAAGCCAGTTAATTTTTTATTAGGTAGAACATGGTGTTCAGAAAGGATTTTTTCGATTTGTTTTTTTTGATCTGCCGGAATGTTTGAAATAATCAGGTTTTGGTTTCCTGTCAGCCGAAAATCGCCTGTATGAATTTCAGCTATTTTTCGCAAGGCAGTTTTCAGCTGAACGCCATCATAATCTCTGATTCTGCCTCCTTCAATAAACAAGGTAAGATGGTCATTGCCCTTTAAATCATTAACCCAACCGTAAGTATCCCCATTGGAAATAAATTTAAATGGCCTGGCTTCCAATAACTCATATCCGAGCCTTGCATATAATTCTTCTTTAAAGTTTTCAATGCCTATGCGGTCGATGGTATATTTTAGCCGCGCATTCTTACGGTCTGATCGATTGCCAAGATCGCGCTGCACCAATACAATCTTTTCGGCAACATCCTCCACCTTATCGACCGGGCAAAAGCCAATGATAGTTGCAAGTCGCGGATAAGTGGTGTTTATTCCGAAGGTCATACCCATGCCTCCACCCACTGCAATATTGAACCCTGCAAGCTTACCTTTTTCTTCAATGGCAATCAGTCCAAGGTCATTGGCAAAAATGTCCGTGTCGTTATGTGGCGGAATAGCAATTGCAATTTTGAATTTCCGAGGAAGGTAAGTTTTACCATAAATGGGTTCTTCGTCCTTTTTTCCACCAGCCACTAGCTTCTTGTCCAGCCATATTTCATGATAAGCGCTTGTTTGAGGAGTAAGATGTTCACTTATTTTTTTAGCTGTTTCGTAGGCTGCTGCATGCAAAGGTGACTGTTGTGGGTTCGGATTGCACATGACGTTACGGTTAACATCCCCACAAGCAGCAATGGTATCAAGTAAACCCTGATTAATATTTTGGATGGTCTTTTTAAGGTTTCTTTTCAATACACCATGTACCTGAAAGGCCTGACGAGTAGTGAGTTTTATAGTACCATTTCCATATTGATCCGCTATATGATCGATTGCAAGCCAATTTTCAGGTGTCGCAATTCCGCCTGGAACACGAACCCGTATCAAAAACTGATAGAGTGGTTCCAGTTTTTGTTTTTTTCGCTCGCTTTCTAAATCTCTGTCAAATTGCTGGTAAGTACCGTGAAATTTGATCAGATTTGTATCTGCTAAAGCGATTCCGCCTGTAATCTCGTCTTCAAGACCTTCTTTAATGGTGCCCCTCAGATAGTTGCTTTTCTCTTTAATGATTTCAACTTCTGAAAAGGGTTGAGATATGTCGTCCATAATTATATTCGTTTAATGTTAATAAACATCAACCAGGTAACGCTTCTTTTTCTTCAAATCTCTCAGGTATGCTTCGGATTGCTCGGCGTTAAATCCGCCTTCTTTACCAATGATTTCAAGGAGTGTTTTGTTAACATCGTGCCACATGTGTTTCATGTCACCACATACATAGAAATTGGCGCCTTCCTCGAGCCAGGTAAATAACTCTCTGGAATGTTCCTGCATTTTATGCTGCACATAAACTTTTTGTTCGGTATCTCGTGAAAATGCCACGTTGAGTCGGGTTAACAATCCTTTTTTATGAAATGCCTGCAATTCGGTTTGGTACAGAAAATTGGTGGTAAAATGACGATCCCCTAAGAATAGCCAATTTTTGCCTTTATGGCCCAATGCCTCGCGTTCCTGAAGAAAAGATCTGAATGGTGCCACACCTGTGCCAGGGCCAACCATTATTATCGGAGTATCCGGGTTGACAGGTAGTCGGAATTCCGGATTTCTCTCCGGATAAACCAACACAGTATCTTCATCGTTTATGTAATCAGTGAGGAAGGTAGAACAAATGCCATTCTTACGGCGGCCATTTGTGTAATGTAATGCTGTAACCGTAAGATGGACTTCATCAGGATAAGCCTTAAGGCTCGAAGCAATAGAATACAACCGGGGCTGAAGCTTTTTGAGACATCCCAATAACTCTGCAGGAGATAATTTTACAGGATAATCACGAATTAAATCGATGATATCCCTTCCAAACATGTAGTCTTTTAATTTTTCGATATCTGACAAAAGCTTATGCAGGTCTTTACTTTGCGCATACCGGTTATAATTTTTCAACACATCGGCAGTAAGAAGAGATATTTCATAATGTCTTGTTAAGGCATTCTGAATGGTAGTCTTTGGAAGATCAGTTTCAATTTCTTCATCCGGATTAAATGACAATATTTCAATCAATTCAGCAACTAATTTCTGTGGATTGACGCTGAACACCCCGAGTGCATCACCCGGCTCATAAGTAATTCCTGAATTCTCAAGGGACAACTCAACTTGATAGGTTTCTTTGTCTGACCCACGCCCACTCAATTTGATTTTCTCCAAAAGGCGAGCCTCAAAAGGGTTTTGTCTGTTGTAAATCTGTGCTGGTTCAATTTGAGCGTGGCTGGTTAATTTAATTTGAGGCTTTAACTCAGCTATTGCAACATATTTATCGAGTACTCCCTGAATCCATTCACTTGATTTTGCAACAAAGTCAATATCACAGTCGATGCGTGGGAAAATCCGTTCAGCTCCAAGCGCTTCGAGACGTTCGTCTATATCCTTACCGGTTTTGCAAAAATGCAGGTAACCACTGTCTCCTAATGCCAGAACTGAGAATTTCAGGTCACCGAGCTTTGGCGCTCTTTTCCCATGTAAGAATTCATAAAACTCCTCGGCAGCAATGGGAGGGACTCCTTCACCATGCGTACTTACAATAACCAAAATGAATTTTTCATCTTTAAGCTTATGGAGTGGGTATTCATTCATATCCTGCAGCTTAAGGCTAAATCCTTTGGCTATTGCCTCAGCATTTATTTTTTTGGCTACTGCAGCCCCATTTCCGGTGCGGGACCCATACAGCACAGTTAGCTCCGATTGCAAGTCATGACCATTTAATTTTACCGATCCATTGCCAAGACTTGAGACTAATGGCAGATTACCTGATTTAGACAATCCCAGTCCTGCAAGATAACCGGATAGCCAGATGGTCTGTTTCTCATCCAACCCATGAACCAGACTTTCAATTTGCTGTTTCTGATTATCGCTAAAAAGGATGGGAGGAATGGCATCCTTTGGTACTAAAGGAGCATTGTTTTTTGCATGCTTTACAGGTCTGAAATTTCTTAACTGCGAAAGAATGTTGCTTTCGAGTTTAGTTGAAGGTTTTAATTTAGTGGGTTTTAATAAAGCTGTATGACCAATTAAGGCTCTGTTATTTTTATCTGATTTTATCATTTGATGTTATATTTGAACTGGATTATAACACTTCAAAGATGATACTGTTTTAAATTTCCTGAAATACCATAGATAAGGTATCCTTTATACCAACTTTCAGGTACGCGGTAGGTATAATAGAATTTATCTTTAGATTTAAACTTTGAAAAGTAAGGAGCAGAACACTTTAATCGATATAAAATGAACAACATACGAATATTTACATTTGTATTCCTCATATTGGGAAGTATTTCTTCAATCAGTGGACAGCATAAAAACATTAAAGGAAAACCATTGAAATTTGTGAGTTTCCCGGATTTTTTCAACTTCGATATACCCAAGCCATGGCCTGGTTACGATACTGCCGTAAATTACTTTCTGGGACGTGTGAAAGGCGAAAACCCCGACTTCGTTATGGTTGATGGCGATCTGGTAAATGGACACTGGTGGAATAGCCCGCAGTGTGTAAAACAAATGGGTACTATATTTTATTCTGCTTGGGTAAGCAGGATGCAGGAGCATGGCTTGAAATACTATACTGCCATTGGTGACCACGAACTGGGCGACGATCCCTGGCCAAAAAATAAGTTACAGTTAATACCTTATCTTGAGGACGTATATCGCCAAAACCTTAAAATGCCAATGAATGGACCTGAAAACAAAAAAGGGTTAGCCTATTTCGTTCGTCAGGGCGATTTACTGGTTATCACAGTTGAAACCTTTGAAGTGGTAGGTGACTCCATGCACAATAGCGTAATGGGTAAGCAATTGGAATGGTTTAAACAGGTTTTGAGTGAGCATAAGGATGCAAAATTTAAGATAGTGCAAGGTCATGTAGGTCTATGGGGTACGATAAAATCACGTTCGTCAAGCAATCTGATGCTTGAGGGTGGTAAAGAAAGTGAATTTTATAAAGTAATGAAGGAAAACGATGTTGATGCATACTTTGCAGGTGAGTTTCATGATGTAACCGCACTAGAATCCGATGGTATATGGGAAATTGTGCATGGTTCCTCATGGGGTCGTGAGGTTGTGAATACTGAGGATTATCTTGTCGGAGAAATAAAAGGCGATGAGATGACCTTTACGATGAAAAGGATATACATGGATGCTCAGGGCGAATACATGTGGAACCTGAACAAAGATAAGGGGCCTCGAGAAACAGTAAAAATAAATGAGAAAACCCTAAAAAACGGGCCCGAAACCACCGGAACCATAACTATTAAAAAAGTAAAAGGAAAAAAAGAATATATCAGGAGATTGGGTGTTTTTGAATAAGGAAAAGTTTAGCTGAGAATGTCACCCATTCTGGGTTCCCGCTAATAACAGATTAATGCTTTCTATAAATATGCCAGCCCGAAGGGCTTTCACTAAAACAAAGGCATGTCAATCTTTTATTTTTCGTGAAAATATTTGGCTAGTATACCACTATTTTTCCGGATTTAACCGAAGCTTTCATTTCAAGCTTGTACACATATATCCCTTTATGAATGTCTTTTAAAACAACGCTTTCCTGATCACTTAAAAGTTCGTATGATCCCATTAATTTTCCGGTAATATCATATAACTTAAAGATAGCCGATTGACCAGCTTCATATTTTGTATAAATCTTTAATGTTTCATTTTGTCTTATGGGGTTAGGGAATACAATTGCGGGGGTTTGTGTTAAATAGTATATTGTATCAGGGTCACTAAAGAGCGAAGTGCCATTATCCAGTTCCAGACGTGCACGGTATATATTCATTCCCTGGAGAGGTGTATCATCTGTGTATATTTCGTTGATATTCCTTGCATTTTGGATGGTATGGATGGGTACAAACTCTTGTTTATTCCAACTTTCGAAAGTAATGCTTGAAATTTTGTAAGTGCTGCCAAGTCTTAAGGTAAGTTGTATCCCCATTGCCCCATTATTATTGGCAATGAAATTGATGAAATAGCAATTCACTCCCTGTAGGTCATAATTGTAGGCAGGACTTCTTATCCCCGAAAGGGTAGGGCCAAAGTTTGGAGCAACAGCAAAAAGTTGGGTTGGGTAATTATGCTTTTTTAATATAAATGTGGTATCCGTAATGGTTTTTATGGGTTCCATGTATATTTCACCCAATGAATATAAGGTGTATGAAGTGGCCTTATTCACTCGGTTCCACTGAAGCATTACAGAATCTCCGCAGTTAAAGCCTACATCCACTTCTCTGGGGCTCGAGATGGTAAAAGTGTCGGTGTAAAAAGTCTTTCCATTGATTAACATCCGGGCCATAGCAGGGGTGAATGTTTCCGGAACCTGCCAGTAGTAATTACCTGCCGACAAAGAAATAGTATCGGCAATGAGCTCCCACGTATTTCCTTGATCAGTGCTTATTTCGAGCTGGCCTTTTTCGTTATCAGGGAAAGTGCTTTCCCATCTGAATGAGTTTAATCCGTTATCATAATAAAGGAAATTGTCGGTTCCTGTGGGGAAGGTCCATAAAAAGGAATCAACAACGTCCCACTGGTAAGCAACAAAAAACTCCTGTGGCGCAACCGGAAGGTCGTAAGCAGAAACCTTTATCTTGTAAATTCCAGACTCTGGATTATCAACCGTAATTTGTTCAGCATTATTTAACCTGTCTTCCTTACGCTGAGGGAGTTGCTGCAATGAGTCCTTTTGAGGGTAATGATTTAAACCCCATGGTTTCCATGAATTACCAGTATTGTTTTGGAGCAGCAACAAATCGAGGTCATTGACCAGTGCCTCAGGGGCGGCAAGATCGGCGGCAGGATCATTCCAAACCAGGGTAA
>WSSedL1CaDRAFT_10002115_pt1 | contig 10464 bp, 9 predicted proteins | sample WetSurSL1Cattail_FD_9464 | JGI IMG/M metagenome (IMG submission 9464)
TCCGTCTCAATTTGCTCAATCATGTCATGGATATCCTTATAATTGAGGTAAAAGGTCGACCGGTTAATGTCTGCTAACTCTGTTAATTCCGTTACCGTAATCTTATTGATCTTCTTCTCCCTCATAAGTGAAGTAAGACTTTTCATTAAAAGCTTCTTCGTCCTGCGCTTACGGCGGTCACCGTTTACACCAGTCATATAAAACCTCCATTCTCCGTCTAAATATTTTATAAACTTATCTACAAATCATGGTTTTTTGTTGATTAATAAACAAAAGCTATAATGATTACTGGTTGCTATCATTATCATTCTTATATTACAATACATTTAGTTCAAATAATATACAAGTGTTTTATAATAAACAACTTGTACAATAACCGATTATTCACATCATAAGAAGGAGAAATAAGCATGCACAAAATCATTAAATATCGATGGATACTGTTGGCTGTTTGGATAGTAGTAACTGTACTATTTGTCCTTAATCAACCGAATATAAGTAGTATTCTGGGTGGCAAGGGTGAAGCCACTCTACAAAAGGATTCTCCCTCACTTGTTGCGTCAGAGATGCTGGATCAAATGGATACCTCAGAAGGAGATAGCCTTATTCTGGTTTTTTATGACGAAAATAAGATATCCGACAAAGGTATGAACAGCATTAAAGAAGGAATAGCTGATTTAAACACGAACGGAAATGATCTTGGAATCACGAAAATCATTGACCCCTTTGGCACACCGGAAGCAAAGGACCAATTGATTTCAGCCGATAACACAACCGTAATGGTTCAAGTAACCTATCAACAGGGCGAACGCGACAGGAGCCAGGTTATTGAATCTTTTACTGATGCTGTAAAGAATGTATCTGTTGTGCATTACATAACAGGTGAAACAGCAATTGGAAATGACTACATGGAAACAGTTAATCACGGAGTTGAGAAAAGTGCCGTTATTACGGTAATTTTTATTCTTCTGGTATTAATCCTTATGTTCCGCTCGGTAGTCACTCCACTTGTTTCCTTGTTTGCAGTCGGTGTCTCTTATTTCTGCTCTATGGGAGTAATCGGCATCCTTAATAAAACTTTTAATTTTTCGATTACGAACTTTACTCAAATGTTTGTTATTCTTGTCTTGTTTGGTATCGGTACGGATTATCATATTCTGTTACTGAATCGATTTAAGGAAGAACTATCCAATGGGCTTTCCGTCGATGACGCCGTAGTTAAAAGCTTAAAAACTGCAGGTAAGACTATCCTTTTCAGTGGTCTGACCGTCTTTATCGGATTCTTAAGCCTAAGTTTTGTTCAATTCCCGATCTACCGCTCGGCGAATGCGGTTGCAATTGGAATTGCCATATTAATTATTGAACTGCTTACCCTCACCCCGGTATTTATGAAATTACTCGGCCCCAAACTGTTCTGGCCGTCGAAAACAACTTCCGGACATAAGGAAAGTTCTTTCTGGGGAAGAACAACATCTGCCTCTGTAAGGCACCCCATAATTTCACTGATCATTGTCGCCGCTGTTTTAACACCGGTGATCCTATTCAATACAACAAAGTTATCCTTCGATAGCATGTCGGATATGCCTTCCGATACCCCATCGGTTAAGGGCTTCCAAATCATTGCAGATAAATTTGGTGAAGGAAAGGCAATGCCTGTCACCTTGGTCATTCAAAGCAGCAAATCAATGGATAATAATTTAGACTTGAGTGTGATTGATAATCTGACACAAGCCTTAAAAACAGTTCCCGGTGTAGCTTCTGTTGCGGGACCGACACAGCCAATGGGAGAACAGCTCGCACAGTTATATACGGATAATCAGCTAAATACAGTGACCGGTGGACTGTATGATGCAAATGACGGCATCGTAAAAGTCAGTGATGGTCTGGCACTGATTGAAGAAAATCTATCCGTTCCGGATCTATCACAATTAGGCGATCTATCTACAGGAACCGGAGATTTAAGTGATGGACTGCTTGCCATAACCTCGGGACTAAAGTCTGTAGATGACGGTATCAGCCAGGGAGCAGATGGTGCTACAGCTCTCGGTGCGGGAATAAAGCAGTTAAAAGCAGGTGTTGCTGCCTTAAATCAGGGAGTTCAAACAATTCTCGATAGCTTTAATCAAATTAAGGGTGGCTACAACAGCCTGGGTCTGGGATATCAAACCATTTCTACAAATATCGATCAATTAAGCCAACTGGAGCAAGCAATGGAATTAAGTCTTGCTAATATCGATACAAAACTGCCAAATGATGCCGATGTGGCAACACTGAAGGTATATCTTACGAATTTATCACAGGCGATTACAGGGCTGTCGAAGGGCATGACGGATGCTAATACTAATTATGCTACACTTACCGCAAGCCTTGATCAGATCAGTACCGCACTTAGCTCTGTCATCACAAGTACAGGGGCTTCCTCTGATCTGGTTGTGGGACTTGGTAAACTGGAGGATGGCGCTACAGCACTTTCTTCCGGTCTGGCACAGGGTAGTGACGGGCAACAATTAATTATTGCCAATATGGATAAATTAACTGCCGGCGCCGGTCAGGTTAATGCCGGTGTAACTACTCTATGTGATACCCTCGGCTCTCTTGGAAGTGGCCTCGGTGACTTAAAAGATGGTATCAGTGCCGGTAAGGATGGTCTTGATAAAATCAGCAGTGGACTTGATTCGGGAAATGATTTCCTGACAGAACTTGCAGCAACAAAAACATTTTTTATTCCGAAGGAAGCTTTTGGCACCGCGGATATTGGCAAGATGTTTGACGCCTATATGTCAAAGGACCGAACCTATACAAAGCTTACAATAACACTGAGTACCGAGCCCTATGCCGATGCTTCCATTCGAACGATTGATAAACTGAATGCTGTAGTTGAAAGTCAGTTAATAGGTACTTCTTTATCAAAGGCTAAATTTGGATTTTCCGGTGCGACAGCATTTTCAAAGGATATGAGTGATATGGCTACTCATGATATCACCTTTACTCAGATTATCGTACTGGCATCAATTTTTATCCTATTAATCATAGTAATCAGATCCTTCTGGATACCGGTGTTTATTATAGGCTCACTGATTGTTGCATACTATACAGCATTGTCCGCAACCTCATGGATATCCGGCCTGTTGTTTCATAACCCAAATGGCATGGCATGGAATGTTCCCTTCTTCGCCTTTGTCATGATTTCCACTCTTGGGGTTGACTATAGCATCTTCCTCATGGAGCGCTTTCGAGAATATCCGCATCTTTCCTCAAAGGAAGCGATTGTACTTGCCTCTAAGAATGTAGGTGGTGTTGTGCTTTCCGCTGCTATTATACTATCAGGAACCTTTGCCACCTTATATCCTACCAATCTAATCATATTAATGGAGCTTGCCATCTGTGTTGTCATCGGTCTGATGCTTTTAAGTACAGTCATGCTGCCAATCGTAATACCTGCCTTAATTGATTTGATGGTTTATTTAACCGGAAAGAAAAAGACGGATTAATGAAATAGATCTAAGGAAACGGTAAATGAAATAAAAAATAAGGGTGCCCCTGGATTTGATCCAAATCCAGGGGCACCCTTACTTTTATTGATTTTCTTCGATGCTATATCAGATCACTAACCTTCTCAATAGCTGCTTCGTCAGCAACTATGATAACATCATTATGCATTTGCAAAATGGAAGCCGGGATATGGGGCGTTACCGGTCCAAAAAAGGCTTCTTTCAAAATATCAGCTTTATCGGCACCGCTTACAACCACCACGATCTTCCTTGCTTGCATGATTGTCTTAATTCCCATAGTATAAGCTTTCGTAGGAACTTCTTCCTGACTGCTAAAATAACGCGCATTTGCCATAATTGTACTCTCAGTCAGATTCACACAGTGAACCTCCTTCTCAAAGGCATCATCCGGTTCATTAAAACCGATATGACCATTATGCCCCAGACCAAGAAGCTGTAAATCCACACCTCCGATCTGACGGATGATATTGCTGTAATCCCTACAGGCCTTCTCACTATCCTCCTCCATGCCATTTGGAATATGTGTATTCTCAGGAAGAATATTAATATGGTCAAATAAGTTCTTTCTCATAAAATAATAATAGCTCTGCTCATTTGAGCGTGGCAACCCCCGGTATTCGTCAAGATTTACTGTAATAACCTCCGAAAAGTCAAGATCACTTTTCCGATACCATTCGATCAACTGTTCATAAATACCGATCGGAGTGGCTCCGGTTGCAAGTCCAAGAACACAGTCAGGCTTCATAATAATCTGCGCCGAAATGATATTCGCTGCCTTTCTGCCCATTTCCTTATAATCCTTTGCCTTATAACACTTCATAAGTACCTTCCTTATCAATCAAATGTCTACTACTGTTATAATCAGGTTAATGATAGAAACACTTTTTTGATTGCAGCTGTGGCTCCATCTTCTTTCACGTCATCAGTGATGATGTCTGCACAGGCCTTAAGGGCATCCGGTGCATTATCCATAACGATACGGATGCCCGCTGCACGTAAGATTTCTAAATCGTTGAATCCATCCCCCACTGCCACGGTATCTTTCCAATCGATTCCCAGATATTCAAGCAAAAAATCCGCTCCTGTTTTTTTATTAATTCCCAACTGGCATATGTCATGACTGATATCCTTAAACGGTATCATTACCAAACCATTATCCTGTCTATTAAATTCTTGTGCATGACTTATGGGCACCATACCCCAACCGGAAAAAGGCATATCAGTAAGATGTCTCTTATGGTCACAACCCTCTATCATGCATTCCATATCTCCGTTATTCACTCTGTAAAACTCCCTGAATATAGAATCATTATAATAGGAATAATATCCGTCACTGAAGGAAAAACCCAAGGAATAATCATGCTCGCTTGCCAACTTGCAAAGCAGCTCCATCTGTTCCTTCGTCATCGGATGGCTATATAGTATTTTCCCTTCTCTGTTAAGTACACAGGCACCGTTGTTACAGATACTGTAATCCGCCCTAATCCCCCCCAGAATCTCAGGTCTGATTGCCTTAAAGCCTCTTCCTGTTGTTGGAATCACCAGTATTCCATTTTCCTGAAGCCCTGTTAACATATCCTTGCACTGCTTCGTCAAAAACTTGCGTTCCGGACACATTAAAGTGCCATCAATATCAGTAAATAAAACTTTGTATTTCATTCTCTCCTCTATCTCTGTTCCAGTATTTCGGGTTGTTCCATTGCCTGTCTGATCAGATCCGACCACTCTGTCCCATCCAGATTTTCTTTGGCATTCTTAAGATGCTCCATAGCTTTTTTCTCATTACCGGTATACCAATAAAGCTTAGCAAGTCTGTAGTCGGTAATTCCCCGCTTCTTACCTGACTGCTTTTTGGAAAGCAAAAGTAGCTTAGGTATAAGCCCGGTATCCTTATCTACATATACTCCATAAAGCAATCTGGTATCCTCTAAGATCTCTTTCAGCTTTTCGTCCTTTTCCTTCTCCAGAAGCTTAATTATCACCTGATAAGAATGTGTTGCCTGTTCCCTATTCTGGTTCATCAAAAAGTAATTCAATAGCTTCTGATGCAATAGCAGTTTCTCACTTTGCCTCATCTTGACTGTTTCTGCGTCCGTAATGATATTCTGAATTTCCCTCTCATCTTCCATTACAAGGCACCCATTTAACCTTAGCAGCAGTAACGACCCTTTTCGGAAAAGGAACTCCATTCTCTTGCTATCTAACATTTGTAAATATTTTCTCGGATTATCTTCCTTACATAATACTATCTCAAGCTCGGACAGAATTAATTTCTGCAGATAGCCCAGCATCGTTATCAGCAAGATAGTTCCACCCACAAGCGCCAGTAGGTAAATGATATCAAGTGATTCCATCTTGGAAACCTCCAAACAAGATTATTTAATAGGGAAACGAAGGATTGATGCGCGGGTTGTCTCAATAGCTAGATCCGCAAGTTCACTCACCGAAAGCTCCAGATTATAGACCATTTCCGCATATGCGGCAACGTTTATCCCAGCAACCGTGATATGCTTTGGATTCTCAGCACAAATCATGGCACATTGCTTAAATGGACTGCCTCCGGTCAAATCACAGGCGTACAGTATCTCCTCTTCTCCACATTGTAGCATTGTGTCCTGCAGTTTTTGATTTAAGCTTTCCAGATTATCCTGTTCATTAAAATCCACATAGAATATACCCGGAGTTTCACCTAACAGCATCCCCAGGCAATTTTTTATCGCTGTTCCGTATCCTCCATGGCCTGCAATGATTACATTTGTCATAATACCTCCAATGGGGATGCTGCTAAAGCAACATCCCCCTATCCAAAATTTTATTTAATGGTAACCGACTAATTCTTACATTTTCTTACCAGTTCTGTATAATTTGCATATACCTCATGCATATAATCAGGCGGGCATTCAGTTACATTAGGTGATACGAAGATAAACATTTTATGATTTTTCTTCTCGAGTAATAATGCTGTTTCAGCGGCTAAGGACTGCGTGATAGTAATTACTGCAGTTGTACTTGAGGCTCCTACCTTCTGGGGATATCCCGGTATCTCAACTAGGGCATCCTCGAGCGGGCAACAGTTATCAATCAGAATATCTGCCACGTCACCCAACTTATTGCCGGAGGAATGGATTGCTTTTGCCTTCTGATGATTTTCACCGCTGGTGATGGTTATTACCTTCAGACCGCGCTCTTTGGCATACATCGCACACTCTATGGGAGCGGCATTTAATCCCCCGTGTGAATATACAATCATTACCTCTCCTTCTTCAAAATGATAGCTTTGAAGGAAGTTACGAATATAACCTTCCTGGCGCTCAATCCAGAGAAGTTCACGTGCTCCACCCGGTCCGATTACATTACTCCACATAAGTCTCGGATCCATAAGCGGATGCCAACCTACGACACCGCCGTAACGGGGAAACATGTCCTGTATGGGGAGAACAGAATGACCGCTGCCGAAGAGATGTACCATCTTGCCACTCGCAATTGCTTCAGCGCACAGCTCGGCTGCCGCCTTTATATTATCAGTCTGTGTCTCATCTATTTTGGTTACTATTTCATTTAATTTTGTAATATAATTTAAATTACTCATTGTTATTTCCTTTCTTGTTTATATGATTAAGCTGCCGGAGCATATGCTCCTGTAAGATATCCAAGACCTGTCAATGCTAAAGCAAGGACTAAAATCAATCCCATAACCAATAAGGGTGACCATTTCTTCTTGGCATATAATCTGTAGATTCCTAAGGTTAACAGTAACGGCAATATCTTAGGGAAGATTGAATTAATCAGCTTGTCCAGATCAATTGCTGCTGTTTCACCGCCCGGGGGTGTGATTGTGACCGGAACGGTAACATTAACATAGGATGCAGTCAACGCACCAACTACGATCAGACCTAATACTGTCATTGCTGACGTAATCTTATCAAGGGTACCCGAAGCCATAAATTTCTGAACACCTTCAATACCGGATTTGTAACCCAACTTCCACATACTCCAGCTGAGAATTGCTGTTAAAATCGGATATCCAATCATATATAGAAGGGGACCAACATAGTTAAATACACCACCCATATTTGTGATGGACATACAGATTGTAATTAATAAGGGGATGATGGTTGCTACCCAAAGAGAATCTCCGATTGCCGACGTTGGTCCGATGATAGCAACCTTAACTGCATTACTTACCTCCGGCTCTATTTCCTTATTCGCAACAGCTTCTTCCATACCGCATAAGATTCCGGGTGCAATCGCACCTAATTGTTGTTCTGTATTGAATAGGGTAAGACTACGCTTATAAGCGTTAATTTTTCTCGTATTCTCATTTACATATAATTCTTCAATAACCGGTGACATCGTATGTGCTATCGCGTTACCAAGCAGATTTTCACCCTGCTGTGAACAGCCGTGCCAGAAGAACCAAATAAGCCATGATTTTTTCAAGGTACTTTCGCTGATTTTTTTAGCCATATTTACGCCTCCCTACCTGTTCTTTTACCATCTTTACCGGTAATCGCCGTGTAGTAAATTACTGCTGCAATTGTTGCCAGCACAGCTACTGCCATTGTATTTAAGCTGAAATATACCACCAATATAAAGCCGAGTAGGAAGAGGCAGAAATGCCATGCCTTCTTCATCAGGAATGATAACAAAATACCCATTCCGAGTGCAGCCATCATACCTCCAAAGGTACCAAGAACAGTGATAAGCCAAGCCGGTATTAATTCTGCAACATTGACGCCGCTCCGGCTTCCGGCAACTGCGGTTGTAATCAGAATAATAAGTGCAGGTATAAAGCGGCAAATAAAACCAATGATGTTACCAAGACCTGCATTTGCAAAAGCTATCAGCTTCGGATTAGCGTTTTCGGCACCCTTCGTTGCGAATCGGTTGCAAATCAAATCAAAGCCATAGGTCAGGTTCCACATTGCAACACCGATTGCTCCGCCGATCGTTGAGAAAACCCACATTAATGCAATTGATGCAGTTACATCGCCGTTATCAAAGGCAAGCGCACCCGCCACTCCAATATAGGTTGCATATGACAAATCCCAGCTTAACGCTCCTCCTGGTGTAACAGAACCAAGATTAGCCAGCTGCAGTAATAATCCCAGTGTAATTGCAAGTGGAACATTTCCCATAATGAGTCCCACAATAAATGCAGCGACTAGCGGCCTTCCCAGATCGTACCAGCCTATCGTATTTCCAACCACAGAACCGATGGATGCCAGATAGACAAACAGTGCTATCAAAACTGCCTGAAATATAGTCATAAATTACTCCTCCTTAAGATTTCTTAATTTCACTACCCCAATAACTCTTTGTTAACAATTGCTCCATTTCTTAAAACTGCTTTTTTAAATCCGACCAGGTTTTTAACTTATCTGATGGAAGAGCCTGGCAGATTACCTTACCGCCATCCGCTTCTAGAGCATCGAGTGCATCTACATCCTCCTGTGTAAAACTAAATACATGACTGATTCCGATACCCCTGATATTATATTTAGAATCAGGCTGTTTTGAGCAATTGCCGATGTTAATATGCTCGGCTCCCTTTATCTCCTCACGTATCTGTGCCATATTCTTACAGAAGCGGGTTATCACGAGGCGTGTCCTGTCTGTCTGTATAGAAAGAAGCTCTTTTGCTTTCGCAGCAGTGACAATCTTAGGATGATACTGCTCCGGTACTCCCATTGTCATAATTGACTGCATAACTACATTTGAGGCTAGTGCATCATCAATAGCTATAATCTCCTGAATACCCAAAGTAATACACCATGCGGTAACGATTTGCCCGTGTATCAACCGGTCATCGATACGTACATAGGTTTTGCTCATAAAGCACCTCCATACTATTTTGCGACTTTTACAACTACATTTTCGAAAACGTAGCCATAGATTAACATGCTTAACAATTGATATCAATCTTTTGGACCTATTATGAAAAATTTTTACATATTACGATAATTGTTGTTGTCTTCCTTCTAAATAAACGGATTTTACATTCAATTGCTGATCCAGTAAAATGATATCGGCCCGGGTACCGGGCTTAAAACTTCCAATAATATGATCCAGACCGACCGCCTTTGCCGGATTAAGGGTTGCAGCTAACAAAGCATCTTCTATCGGAACCCCAAACCTGACCGCTCTCCTTACACCTTCGGCTGTACTGGTTGTACTTCCGGCTAGTGTACCATCAGATAACATGGCTCTGTCTCCCTTCACATATACCACCTGTCCTCCAAGCTCATATTCACCGTCCTCTAAGCCACATGCTCTCATGCTGTCGCTTATGATGCACACACGCTCTCTACCGAATAGCCGAAAAGTAAATCTTATAACAGCCGGATGGATATGATTTCCATCACAGATTATTTCGATATACTCAGCATCCTCTACGGCCGCAATAATCAGTCCCGGCTTTCTGTGATTAATAGGAGCCATTGCATTATACAGATGGGTGATATGACTTGCACCCTTTTGAAGGGCTTGCTTAGCAATGTCGTAATCTGCCTCCGTATGTGCCAGCGATATTCTGCATAAACTCTTGGCTTGTTCGATAAAATCCATACTTCCCTCAAGTTCAGGCGCGATGTCAATAAGCTTTATCCCTTTCTTGCTCTTTTCATAGAGCCGGTGAAACATCTCAATGTCCGGGTTAACGATAAATTCTCCATTCTGCCCACCCTTTTTACTTATTGCGATAAACGGTCCCTCCATATGAACACCCCAGAGAACTGCTTTGTTATCTCTCGTCTTCCCAATCAGCGAAGCTGCTGCCTCCATAACATCTGACAAAGAAGTCTCCTCAAGGGACATCGTAGTCCCAAGAAATGCCGTAACTCCTTGTTTTAGAAGATATGTTGCAATTGTATCAATAGCATTTTTGTTACCATCGCTAAAATCAGCCCCGCCTGCACCATGGATGTGTATATCTACAAACCCGGGAACTACC
>WSSedL1CaDRAFT_10002116_pt1 | contig 10462 bp, 7 predicted proteins | sample WetSurSL1Cattail_FD_9464 | JGI IMG/M metagenome (IMG submission 9464)
AATAATTCAAATGCATTAATCGTATAATTTGTAGGATGTGATATTCCAATATCATTGCGCATGTCAAGGATATGCGACAATTTCTTGTATGTGGTTTCAGATATTAATTCCAATGTCTTACAAGTATTCAAAAGGACATTGTCTTTTAATCCGGCTAAATCTTCTTCCTTTTTATATGTTGCTCGTAATGCACCACCAACTGCTTTATCAAAGAATATTTCAAGACCATATGCAATTGCCTTCTGTCGCAATGACAAAACAACTTCATTCCAAACAGAATTTAAGGCATAATCAAACAATCCAAATCCTGCACCAACAACAAATTTCGAAAGGCACCTTGCATCTCGTTTTAATTCAGCAGGTAAATCATAGATATATTGCGGCAAATTCCTGCCAATTATATCTCTTTCACTAACATTAGCAATGATATTATCAGACGGCAATCCAATAATTTCAAGAAAGTCTGTAATCTTCTGAACCTGTTGTTCAATCAGTTCGCCATTTTGGAATTTTGTTATGTCACTCATAATTCATAATTTTTATGTGTAGTAGGTTGTCTTTTTACAATTGTTGCACAACGGATACGTATATGAAACGTTTGGCATTTCGAGGCACTTTCCTGTCAAGTTACAAGTACTTTTGACACGGGCTAAAATGCTCGATAACCCACTGATTGCCAAATGTTTTATATACAATATTGGCGGTATGTTGTTATTTATCAGTCTTTTTAAATAAAACTTTTCCATGCCCATTTAAATTACTTCCTATCAAAATCGAATCATTAAAGAACTCTAATTCAAAATGACAGTGTTTGTTCTTGTCGTGTCTCTTAGTATTCGGATTAAATCCCTTAATTCGGAAATAATCTCCGAATAGTTTTATTTCTAATGGCTCTGTATCAGCTTGCTCATCTGGTTTCATATTTTCTAGTTCTCCAAGAAGATATTCACCTTCAATATGAAAGTTTAAGTTTCCTTTCTCTTTCTTGTAATCTTTTGAAGTCCATTCACCTTCCCAATTACCTTTAACCGAAAACATTTTCTTCATTTGTTTTGGAGAAGGAAGATTCAAATATCCTGTCATTGCATCTTCAGGCGTTGCAAATGCAGTCAGCGCAAAATTCATTCCTGTACAAATATCAGGGAAGTCAGTATAACCAGATTTAATCGTCTGGTTAATGGGAGTTTCGTTTACTCCATAAAGTTCATATAAGACTTCTCCAATCCCATTTATATTATTAATTGCATCATCTTTGGGAGTGTTGGAGCTTTTTCTCGCATGAACATAGGTGTTGCCATTGTCATACACTTTATTTATAATATCGTATGAATTATTAGGAAAGATATCCTTTGTAATAAAATTAATCTTCTCGAAAATATCAAAGAATCGATTTAGATTCTTTGCGGTTTTCCCCGTTTCAATTTTAAATATGTAAGTCTTTTTCTCGTTATTCAGCTGATAGACGGATTTTATAAAGTTTTTATCATCATTTACCGTAATCTTGTCTATGATTTCTTTCTCAAAAATCAGCTTGTTAATCTCTTTAGGCATTGCCAAATATTTAACAAGTGTTCTAAAGTTTTCAAGTTCTAAGTCACTATAATCACCAAATGGATGGAGCATTTGTGTCAGTTTTTCGTAACAAATCATTTCGCAAATGCTTCTTGATAATGTAATTGCAGCTTCATAAAATCCATCACGAAAAAGCATTTTAGCTTGAAAATAGAACTTAACGGGAGGAACATCTTTAAAGTACAATACATGAGAGATATTAATCCATCTTTTAATCTTACTATCAATATTGTCAATGTACTCGTTTTTAAGAGAATGTGAGATAAGCTCATAAGTACATTCATAAGGTTCTTTTTTATTTTCCTTATAAAATTCTTTGAGTTTAAATAACTCTTCGAAATCTGAAATTATATCAATTTGTTTGCTCATGTGAGTGTCTTTTGTCTTTCTACAATTACCGCCAAACAACATTATACCCCCAATTGTCGTTTACCTCCCAAAAAGAACAATTGTGTTTATCATTATTATAGCACAACTGTTTTGCGTTTGTAAGTTGCTGATTTAACGATGATATATACAAAATCGAGATTTTTGGTTATATTTTTGTTGGTGCTTTATATGTTTCTAAAAATAGTAATCGGTTTTGTATTTGTCAAACTATTTGTTACTTTTTTTAATCATTTATTATTTTTTTTTGCTAAAACAATTTACCTGCCTAATTGAGCATAGATAATATAAGGAAGACGCTATTTAGCAGAAATTTTCCAAACATTATTGTAATATCCTCACCTTAAATCCTACAATTATGTAAGATTTCCAATACTTCTTCAAACAAACAACACTCTAAATTTCAACACTATAAACGCAATGGCATTATTTATGTATTACTGCTGTTGAAAAGACACAGTGGTTGATTTTGCGTTATTTATTTTTCAATAACGAAAACTTAATTGTAAAAAACTTTACGAATTCTTAATTTATTCAAAATGAGTGCCTACAAAAAAAATAATGAATTAACCAAAAATCTGGACACAGAAAAGGTTAACATTACTCCAGGGCCGGAAGGGGTACCTATTAAAGATCAATTTTACAGTTTAACCTTTAAAGGTTTAAAACCTGAAATAAATAAAATACGAAATCCGGTAAAAAGAATGCCTTATTGCATCGCTCTTTTGCCTCCGGAAATCCAGGATGTCTTTCAGAAAGCGTTTCTTAAAAAATTCCCCGGTTCTGCACCTGAAGGCAATATGCCAGTATTTTTTAAAGGGAATATGGAAAAATCGAGCGTGATGGGTAAATATTTCAGCATGGTAACCAATGTGGATCAATTGCCGGATATCTTAATTACTTACGATTTCAACTCGTTTTATTTCAAAAAATCGATACGCAACATTTTCAACCCAAGCAACTTCGACGCCTTCTACAACGATTATTCGTATGGCATACGAAGTGCAGGTTTGGTAGACCCTGCCGGAGTTTTTAACGCCATTGGTGCCGATGCAATGGTTATGGTAGTTGACATTACCCGGTTTACAGAACGCCAGCTCCCCTCGGAATGGTACGAACTGCTAAACCCACAACTTCAACGTTCTATTATTATGTGTGGAAATAAAAATTACCAACATAACTTCATTTTTCTCAATTTCATTAAAACTTATGGAATACAGGTTTTAAACCATCTTAAAAACAATATTTACAAAATAGCTCCACCCGAAGAAATAATGGACATTATTGAAGATGGCAACCGGGGTGCTTCGGTATTTGTAATGCCTTATTCGTATGCCCGGAAAATTAATATGCCATGGCAATATTCGGTTATTTGGCCTAACGACGGCGCTATTGCCATACCCATACAAATGTTTGTAAAAAGAAACCGGACGGAACGATATAAGGAAATTATCGAATTTATTAATAGCACCGAAATTGGGGATATACTGGTAGAACATGGCTTTTATGCTACCAATCATAAGATGGAATCTCCTTTAAACTCAAAGAAATTAACCTGGATTGGATGGGATTTTATCTACCAGAACAGCTTAGAAACTCTGAATAAAGAGATAATCAACAAGATTGAAAAATAACTTTTAAAGCGCACATTTATGCCGACTTTTTACGAATTACTCAAACAAAACCCGCAACTAACAAAGGAAATGTGTTCCTGCGGGATGTCAATAAAAGATTCGGAGAGTACCTCGCTGGCTTCTAAAATATTCTCTGCTAAAACTTTTTTAAGAGGCAACGGCATAAATCCGGACTCCTTATCACCTGCACTTTTCGAAACGCAGATTCCTAAAGAAAACAGCAGCAAGCCTACTCTTGTGGCATTTTTACCCTGTGGGTTACGAAATGCTTTTAAGCAAGCTATAGCTGAAGAATTTCCGGAATTCTCGGAAGAATGCGACAATTTGGTCATCGAGGGAAATCTGAACTACGAAAAATTAATTTATCACTATATCGATAAAATAGATTCGGCTGAAGAGTTACCGGATATCTTTATTTCGGCCGATTATAATAGTTTTTTTCATCATCATTTTTTGAAAAACTTTTTAAACCGCGATTATTTTGAGGCAATAGAAATTTCTGCCACCTCATCGCTGAAAGAAAACGGTTATTTACATCCCGAGAATTTAATGTCGATGTTCTCGGCAAACCTTATTGTAATGGTTGCTGATACAGAAAATATTTTACCGGATAAAATGCCCAAATGCTGGGGTTGTTTATTAGACGATTATTATAAAAAAAGTATCGTATTCAGGGGCGATAAAGATTTCTTCTGCAACGCAACATTTTTTCCATATTTCCAAAAATATGGTATTGAATCCATTCAGACTTTGGGCAAAAATACATTAACCGGAATGCATCCATCTGAAATGGTAAAAACCATGCATCAGGGTAATCCTTCGGGAGCAAAAATATTTGTAATGCCCTATTCTTTTGCTTTAAAGGTAAGGAACACCGAACGCTTTAAAATAATTTCCACACCCAACGGACCTATTGCCAGCCCGGTGCAGATGCTGGTAAAAAAAGGAGCCTACCCAAACAATAAAGCTTTAATAGATTTTATTCTAAGCTCCAAAATGGGAGCTACTTTGGAAACACTCGGATTTCCTTCAGTAAACCCATTAGACCAGGAAATTCTAAAATCGAAAAATATCTTTTGGCTGGGATGGGATTTTATTCAGAAAAACGATATCGCTTCTTTAAAAGACGATATTCAAAAAAATTTCTTCAGCACATATAACAAGGGTTAAAAGAGTAACCGATTGATTACATAATAAAAAAGCAATGATATTATTACAACCGCGAAAGACTTCCCGACAAATAAGCCTTATTCTGACAGCCTCTGTATTGTTGGTGGTGGTAATCTTAATATCATTATCATTAGGCCGGTATCCATTAAAAATACAGGATATCATTGCGTTCCTTTTTACGGGAAAATCTGCAGATAGCAATATGAGTGTGGTATTAATCAACGTACGATTACCAAGAATAATTGCAGCACTGGTAGCAGGTGCCGCTCTCAGTGTTTCAGGTGCCGCTTACCAGGGGATGTTCCGCAACCCAATGGTTAGTCCCGACATTCTGGGCGTAAGTTCCGGTGCAGGATTTGGAGCATCTCTGGCTATTTTGCTATCCCTAAACATTATAGGTATTCAGATATTGTCATTCACATTTGGATTAGCAGCTGTTTTTCTTTCCTATTCAATTAGTAAATCCATGGGGAAAAGTCACGACAAGACACTGATGCTTGTACTTTCCGGGATGGTTGTGGGCACCTTGTTTACTTCATTAATTTCCCTGATGAAATTTCTGGCGGATACCGACACAAAACTACCTGCAATAACCTTCTGGTTAATGGGCAGCCTGGCCAGTGTAAATGCATCGGATCTTAAAGTGGTTATTCCGGTAGTTCTGGCGGGCATTATACCATTGGTTTTATTAGGATGGAGGCTTAACGTACTGTCGTTTGGCGAAGAAGAAGCCATGTCGCTGGGTTTAAATACCGAACGCTTCAGGTTTATTGTAATTCTATGTGCCAGTCTTATTACGGCTTCTGTGATATGTATTACCGGCCACATTGGGTGGGTTGGATTGATAATACCTCATCTTGCCCGAAACATCATAGGCCCGGACAACAAATACCTTATACCGTTTTCATTTTTAACAGGTAGTTCATTTCTACTGTTGGTAGACGATCTGGCCCGCTCCATCTCTTCTCTCGAAATTCCTCTGGGAATTATTACATCGATAATCGGGGCACCATTTTTCCTGATTTTTTTAAAACGAACATCTCATAAAACATGGTGATATGAAAATTACACCAAACAACAAGGCACCTTTAAAACTCGAGATGAAAAATGTAACACTTGGGTACGAAAAAAAAGAAATTCTTTCCGAAATAGATTTTGAATTGCAAACAGGAGATATTCTTTGCCTACTGGGACCAAACGGGGTTGGCAAAACCACACTTTTAAAAGCTTTGTTAGGATTTATCAAACCATTCAAAGGAACCATAACATTAAACAATAAAGATATATCTCAATGGGGCCGGAAGGAATTTGCACAAATTGTAGGATATATCCCACAAACGCACAACACCCCTTTCCCATATAAAGTGGAAGATGTGGTATTGTTTGGACGCACGGCTCATCTGGGAATGCTGGCTTCTCCATCCAAAAAAGACCGGATTATTGGCATGGAATGTATGGATATGTTGGGTATAATAAATCTTAAAGACCGCTATTTTACAGAGCTCAGCGGAGGTGAACGACAAATGGTAATCATAGCCAGGGCTCTGGCTCAGGAACCTCATTTTTTAGTAATGGACGAACCTACGTCGAACCTCGATTTTGGAAACCAGGTAAGAGTGATGAAAAAAATCAATGAGCTTAAGAACAACCGTCTGGGAATTGTAATGGCTACTCATGCTCCGGACCACGCATTTTTATTTGGTTCTAAAGCTATGTTTATTTCGCGGGGCAAAAAATTAGTTAGCGGCATAGCCGAAGAAACCATTACTGAAGAGCAATTACGGGAAGTTTACGGGGTGGATGTAAAAGTCTTTCAAGCTCCCGACGAACACTTCCTCAACAGAAAAGTATGTATCCCAATAATTTAAAAACATTAATATCTCACTAATATAGGAATACTGTTATGAAGCTTATTACGATATCGGGACCGCCATCATCAGGCAAGACATCGGTACTGGTAAACGCAATAAAAGCGCTTACTAACGACGATGAAAAAGTGGCGGTGGTTAAATTCGACTGTTTAACAACTGATGACGACAAATTGTTTCAATCGTTGAATATCCCTGTAAGAGTAGGTCTTTCGGGGAATTTGTGCCCCGACCATTATTTTGTTAGCAATATCGAAGACTGCATACAATGGGGATTATCGCAAAACGTAGATTATTTGATTTCCGAAAGTGCCGGTCTTTGCAACCGTTGCAGTCCGCATGCTAAAGGGGTACTGGCGGTGTGCGTTATTGACAACCTCATGGGTATTAATACTCCTAAAAAAATAGGACCCATGCTTAAATTTGCCGACATAGTTATTATTACCAAAGGGGATATCGTTTCCCAGGCCGAGCGCGAAGTATTTGCCTTTAAAGTGCGTCAGGCCAATGCCAAAGCTAAGATTATGCATATAAACGGTATCACCGGCCAGGGTGCATTAGAACTTACAACACTGTTTCACACAGCTCCGGAAACAACAACTCTTAACGGAGGAATGTTACGTTTTTCAATGCCGGCAGCGCTCTGCTCCTATTGCTTGGGTGAAACTAAAATTGGACAGGATTACCAGACGGGAAATATTAAAAAAATGAAAATATAAGCATTATCAACATGGGAATTGCCACTATTAAAATAAAAAATCTCAAAAAGAATAGCCCTTTGGTGAAAGAATTTCTCGAAAATTACGGCATCCGTGTGAATAATGATGAATTATCGGTAATTCAGGTTCTCGAATCTTTTAATGAGGATTTCTTTGAAGACATTGGCATTGACCAATTACAACTCATCCAAAACCTGGAAATTTTCATAAAGAATACTGAGAATATTGCAACCGGCAACAATAAAACGATAGAATCCATCACCCTGGTAGGAGGGAAAAACAAACAGGGGCTTCCGGAAAATATAGAAATCATTTTAAAACCCGGTACCATAACCAGTATTGTAGGACCAACAGGATCGGGCAAAAGCCGTTTACTTGCCGATATAGAATGGATGGCACAGGGAGACACTCCCACAGGAAGAAAAATTCTAATTAACAACAACACTCCGGATACTAGTTTTCGTTTTTTGCCCGAACATAAATTAGTGGCTCAGCTATCACAAAACATGAACTTTGTGATGGACACCACAGCCGCTGATTTTATCGCCATGCATGCCGAAAGCCGAATGATTGCCAATTCCGGACAACTAGTAAATGAAATTATAACACAGGCCAATTTACTGGCTGGTGAACAGTTTACAAGCGACACACCGGTTACCGCTTTGTCTGGCGGACAATCCCGGGCATTAATGATAGCCGACACCGCCTTCCTGAGTAGTTCACCGATCGTCCTTATCGACGAAATAGAAAATGCAGGGATTGATCGTAAAAAAGCACTGTCGTTATTGGTAAAAAACGACAAAATTGTACTTATGGCCACTCATGATCCTATACTGGCACTCATGGCCCCCCGAAGACTGGTAATCAAAAACGGAGGTATTCTCAAAATAATAGAAACAACAGAAGCTGAAAAGAAAAATCTGGAGGCCCTGGAAAAACTCGATAACCAGATACAACAACTGAGAAACCGCTTACGTAACGGCGAAACCATTGAATATATCTAATTTTTATTTACAGGTTACACAATTCGGCGATGGGTTCTGAGTTAACCTAACTATTTTTTTTAAACATATTGGACGGAGCCAATATTTGTATATCCGACAAAGGAGGAACCTTTGCCGAACAAAGTTTGCATCCTTACGACTTAATACTTCTAATTTCTAAAACACAACACTCAATAACACCTTAAAATTCCTGCCCATGCCAGGCACTAAAGACTCAAACGGATAATAATAATTATCGGTGATATTATCTACCCTGAATTTCAAATCCCATTTTTGCGAATGATACCTGTAGGTAAAACCGGTCATAGCACCCAATAAATTGTAAAAAGGAGATTCGTACCCCCCGTCGGATGAGGGTGCTATGCGGTTTTGCCGGGTGTAATACAGATAATCAATACCGATATATAAAGACTTAGCTGAAGAAATAAGTCTCCTGAAAATTATTTCGTGTTTGGTATTTAACGGGGGTATATTTCGCAAAGGAACTCCCGAACTAAACCAGTCGGGACTGCCTGTTAATTTATCGCCTAATGTATAAACAACAGTTGCATTATAAGTTATAACGTTATCGGGATGTAAGACATGCAGCCATTTAGAACCCAAAGCAAATTCAATTCCCATTATCCGCGCCCGGTCTACGTTATAATACGTGTAATTAATTCCCTTTTTACCCGAATTGGTCCAGTATTCCAAAGAAATAAAATTATGAAAAAAATTTGCAAACAGACTGTAATCAAAGTACCAGTTACCAGCCTTTCCGCGTATCCCGGCATCAAAATTTAAGCCATACTCGGGTTTCAGTGATGAATTTCCGTAAATAAGGCCATCTGAATTAGAAGAAGTAATAAACATCTCTGAAGCATCGGGCATACGGCACGACCGGGCTATTTGCAGGGAGCCGAACATTTGCTTCCAAAAATTATAAACCACGCTGCTGGTGGCATTCCAGGCAAATAAATAACTGTTGCGACCTTTCACCAAGGCAGTATCATGCACATCCCCTTCATGGATTTGGGAATAATCGCCTCGTAGTCCACAACGAATTCTTAATTTGCTATTTTCCGAAGCATATTCAGCCTCAGAAAATAAGCCCGCCAGCAATACTCCAGCATGCTTTGTCACTTTGTTATTAATAACGGCAGTAAGAAAATAATCTGTATTAGTGGTTGGGGAAGATATTCGGTACCAAACGCCATCGGTTCCGCTACTGAGCTCTATATGTTTACTGATTTGCTTTACCTGCATAGCACGCCAACCGCCATAAAAATTCTCATAACGGATATCTTCGCGGTACGAAAGTTTTCCGGTACCCACATCGTAAGAATCGTTAATCATTTCGCGTTTCTCCTTATCGAAATAAATAGAAAGAACCATTTGTTTAATGTTGGTATCGGGCCGCAACAAGGCTGTAACAGCCGAATGCCATGTATTGTCGCAATTATTATAAACCCTGATGTAATCAGAACCATTAAAACCTACAGGCCTACCCCAAGGACCGCCCAGATGCAGCTCACTCTCGGCAGTTAAGCGCAACCCGTAATTATTTTCATAACTATAAAATGCCCTAAAATCTTTATCCCTGTACTCCGAATTTTCTGCAGTTGTGTTATAACCACCATATTTAAAATTATCGGCATCGCGAAACCTGCACGATAAAGACAGCGCATGGTCGAGGTTACACCAGTTGAGTCCTGCTATCGTATTTTTTTCCTTATTATTGGTACCGTATGAAGTAAGTATTTTACCATGCCATCCGGGTTGGAGAAAAGGTGCTTTACTCTCAAGATTGATGATTCCGGTAATAGCTCCGGGTCCGTATTTTACCGATGCCGGGCCTTTTATTACCTCAATTTTAGCCAAATCGTAAATATTAATCCCCTGCCCCATAAATCCATCAGGAAAACTACCCATTCGCCGGTTACCATCTTTAGTGATAAGCAACCGTTTCCCTTTTAAACCCCTCAATACAATAGGAGAATGATACTCCGCCATTTTAGTAATTCCGGGTACATACTCCAATACATCAATTAGAGAGGTTGCAATACGATCTTCAATAAGAGAAGAGTCAATTATTGTTACCGAATACGATCGGGTTAATATTTGTCTCA
>WSSedL1CaDRAFT_10002117_pt1 | contig 10455 bp, 11 predicted proteins | sample WetSurSL1Cattail_FD_9464 | JGI IMG/M metagenome (IMG submission 9464)
CCATTTGCAGCCTTGCTCGGCAACATACAGAATGGCGTTGAGCACTTCGAGGTTCTGAAGTTTCACGTTTCCGCGTTGAATCGGCAGGCTGTCCTTGATTTTTTCATACTGCGCGGAGGTAAGTTCCATTGCTTAAATTATAGCAATTTAGCGTTAACACGCACTAATAAGCCCTGGTGTTTTCCAGAGGTCCTGAAAAGGTCCAATAAGGGAGAAATGCGTGTGGAGCGTGGTGTAGGGAGCGGTCCGTACCATGTAGTTTCAATGAGTTGCGTGATGTTGCCGAAATGGCATGGAAGAGGTCATCGGTTCGATCCCGATCAGGTCCACCAAAATCCCCTTACAAATGAATAAGTTAGCATCATCACCCAGCAGCCTCCAGAACTTCCGAGGGTGCTGAAGGGTGCTGAAGCATTTTCATCCCCCTCGGCAAAAGCATTTCCACGAGTTTTGTGTTCGCATCCCGCTTCTGCTGGGAGACGGCCCGCGTGTAAATATCCAGCGTCGTCCGGCTGTTCGCGTGCCGCAAAAGTTCCTGCGCCACTTTTATGTCCACACCCATTGCCCGCAGGTTCGTCGCCAGCGAGTGACGGAAGTTGTGCCAGCCGATCTGCTTGCCCACGATGCCTGCCCTTGCCAGCGCAGGCCGGATGCTCCTCTTCAACAGACTGTCCGGGCTGAGCGGTTTTGTACCGTTGAGCCGAATCGAGGGAAAGAGAAAATCCTGCTCCGCTCGATAAAGCGACTCCCCCCTCCACCGCAAGAGAGCATCCAGCACAAGCGGATGGAGCGGAACCGGACGGCGAGAGCATTCCGTCTTGGTATTGCCAAAGTGGTTACAAACACAGGAACGCAGGACATTGACTTCGAGCGTGCGCGTATTCACGTCCGCCCAGGTCAAGGCAATCATCTCTGATCGCCGAAGGCCTGTGCTCCCCGCCAGCAGGACCATCGCCTGATCCCGCACAGAAAGCTGCTCCAGCAGGGCTTGAAATTCTTCCGGGCTGAGAACATCCTTCTCGCGGAGACGCTTCGACGAGGTACGTACCTTGCTGATGGGATTGAACGTGATCCACTCGTACCGGATGGCGTGGCTGTAGAGCACGGAAAAGGCGCTCTTCAGCTTTGTCTTCGAGGCCGGTGCGAGCGGCAAAGAATGCAGCCACTCTTCCACCTGCATGGTGTGTACAGCGTCAAGCCTGTACTGTCCCCACCTCGGCTCGATATAGAGTCTGCACTGCACGAGATGATTCTCGATGGTGGCATACGCCTTTCGCTCCGGGGTGAGTTCATGCTGGCGGTAGTGGGTAATGAGATCGCACACCCGCTGGGGTGCGCTGACCTCTGAGTTAATGTTGATACGAAGCGAAACAACTGCCTTTTCCGCGTCCCGGCGAGTGGGCAACTCCACCACACTCCCTATGGTCCGCTTCTTGTATACGCGTTTCCCCGTGGCATTTTCATACCAGCGGAAAACCCATACATCCGGGCAGCCTTTACGCTTCATCTTCAAGAGACTTCCTTGCTGAAATCTGCTCATGCAATCCTTTCCGCATGAGCATCGGTGGCTGCTTTTAGGGTACTCTCCGGCGGCTTTCGAACACTGCCATTTTCATGGTTTTCCACCCACTCCAGCAGTTCGCTCTCGAAGAATCTCCAGATGCGGCGCTTCCCTTCGCCGAGAGGATGCGCCGGCACATAGCCGCGACGCGCCCAGCAGACCAGGGTGCGGCTATCCATTTTCAGGACTCGCGCGGCTTCCTTGGCGTCCAAGGGCGGGCTCGTCTGCTTCTCTGCGTTCTGCATGGTCGATTACCTCCGCCTGATTCAGAGGCTAGAACCGGACAAGCAGTAATTTCAGGAAAGTTTTTCTGCGTTTTGGAAAATCTTTCCTGAAATTGGCGCGGGCGAAGGGGATGCCGGTTTCCCATAGCACCTAGGACTTCATTGATAGATCCTTGCTGTAAATTCGCCGTTGCACACATGCGATTGCGATGACAAGGCACTGCGGCGTTTAGCGTTACCGATACGCAATTCGGAGCGTAAGTCACGCTGAATGAGCGCATTGGCTTGTTGGTAACATAATCAGGATTCCCGGGCTTAACTGGTTCCCAACAAATGTGAGAGACCGTCAGCGCCCTCTGCATTAGCGTCCAACCTGTTGTGCAGCCTGATCAATCCATGTGCCGATATTCTTGTGCCCATCTCCCAGGACATAATCATGAATCGCTGTTCCAGTTGATAGTTGCATCACGTAGCCAGGTGCAGGGTCAGTAAGATATGGCGGAAGATTTACTGGGTCAGTATGATCCTGATAGCGAGTCCAGCCCTGCATTGTGTACTCAAACAGATAATATCTAGGCGGCAGTTGAATGGTTTCCTGAACTTTGCCAACAGCCATATTTGCCAGAGGATTAAAACCTAAAGGATGTACTGTCGTTGTGGCGTGATGCCGAAGGTTATTTAGGTGAACTGCGAGCAGACCGCGTCCGTCAATCACTGCGCGGGCTATTTCATAGCGCACCCAACGGCGCAACGATGTTTCCGAACCCACAAGCACACAGATGACGGAAGTCTTCTCTACGCCTTCACGAATAAGGCGTTTAATAGATTCAGGATTCTCCAGCTTGCGGCTTTCCCATAGACTGCTGTCATAAAAGCTTCGCATCAGCGATGAATCTGGGTGGTCAATTTTCCATGCGTTGCGAACATTGTTCACGCGCATGATGTCGTCAAAGTGAAAAGAAAAATACACCTTTCGCTTTTGGAGGAGATAAGCCATTGCGCTAAGCGCAGAATAATTTCCTGAAGAATCGAAGATGCCGCCCATATTCTTCTGCCTCTCAGTCTAGTGTGCTGCAAGCAACGTTCCCATGACTACCAAGATCACCGATAACACCACCCCGTGAAACGCGATCAAGGTTTTGGAGAAAACTGAATCTAGCCACACGATTTCACCGCTTATAGGCTGAACATCCATTGAAAACGTGACAGGAGTTTCACTCTCAGTGCGGACAACGTCGTATAGGGCGCGAAATCGGCGTTCTTGGCACAGAAAGTATCCGTCGAGCCCCCAAAACACGATGCACGGGAAATATGCGATGTAGATGAATAGTGGCTTTGTGTCTTTTGCGGCTAGTGCAAAGAGTCCGGAGATCAAAACCACAGACCATCCCTTCAATAGAAACGAGTTGTTTGATAGACGGCTAACAACCCCTTGGATCATTTGAAGATGGGCGCATCTAGTCTCATGTTCATTCATTCAACAGGTCTCCCGGTCTGTCATGGTGTGACGCGATAATATTACTTGCCAATTAACAGCATCAACAAGTGTCTCAGTTTCTTGTCCTGAGCGGGTGGCCCAGATCCCGGTTATCTTGGCCTACTAGGATTACGGTGCCACCGCTCCCTTGCTGTTGGGGACTGGTGCGGAACGCAATCCAAAATCTGCATTCATGCCAAATCGCCATATCGTTTGCTGAGAGCGGATCAGTACCCTGAAGTCGCCATTTAGACTGAAATCTCGTGCTTTTCCGCCGGGCTGGGTCTATGTAGGCTCCCGGAGCCTACGGCGTTTGCGGGGAGTAATCCGGTTGACCTCTGCCGTGACAGTTAGACCCATGGTCGTAACTTATTGATTCTAGGAGCATCGGTGGCACCGAAAAGCATCTAAAATCACCCAAAAGCAATGTTCCGTACCGTCTTGCGTACCGTCAGAATTTCGACCGAAAGGGGCAAGTTTGAAGCCCGAAAGTCGAGATTTCATCCCCTGAGCCCGGTTGTGTGCGTGCTAGACCTCTGCCCCTACCGGCAAAGGTCAGCGGGCTGTCTTGGACTTGGCCGCAGTGCCACACCTCCCCGGACCGCCACTGTGCCGTCACCGCACTGCCGCCTGTACCGTCGTCCGTACCGTCGTTGAGCGTGTTCGCGTTGCCTTTGGAGTAGGTTTGAGTCACGCAACCGGAGCTATCCAAGCCCCGTACTGCCGCTGGACTCTTTCAGTTTTTCCGCCGAAGGTGATGCTGTAAAGGCCGTCCGGCAAGTCTGAGGGTACATCGTAGATAGCCGGGCGGATGTAGTTGTACTCAGCGGTCCCCGGCAGTGATACCTTGATCGCACGCACGCCACAATCCGCCTCACAGCCCATGCCGACTAGATGCCCCGGTAATGTCACACTTTCACGATTCGATGTCATGTAGTTGGACTCCGCCCGCAATTATCGCACGTGAGAGTCAGACCCTTGAACCTCAGCAAGCATCGCTAGCGCGGCGGCCTAGCGCCGCTTGAGTATGCCCTTGATTGCGGCTGTCAGCTCTTTCTCAATTGCGCCCGAGTCAACCGAGTCCGTGCTGCCTATGCGGAGCATCACGTCTTCGCGGTACTCATCTTTCTCATCCACACGGCGCACGATGAGCACCAACGGGTCTCTTGGGCGATCACCTTTCTTGATGCCAGCGGCGCGTGCTTTGAAAATCTCCGTGACCAATTCAACAACGCTCTTTGCGAGAGACAGCGCACCGGCTGTTACGGCCAAGTAGAGCAACAGCTCCGGCCCGCTTTCGTGCTCAATGACCTCCACATCTTTGGGCGGCCTTCGGAGATGCGCGTCAATGATCCTGTAGGCTTCCGGGGAGCAGCTCCGATGGAAGCATCCCGACTCCACACGCACCTTGATTGAAACAACCTGCCCGTTGCCACTGTGCCGTTGTTGGAAGTCTCCAACGGTATGGCGAAACCCTGCCAGCCAATGCTCATCAACCATACGGCGTACCTCACTTTCGTGAATCCGAAAACCGGGACACTACCCACCCGAGCACTGCCACGGACGCGCCAACGGTCATCTGTGCGCGATTGCGGGCCTATTCCTTTAGTCGGGCCAACCTCTCACTATCGCTCACGTCAGTGACCACGACGTAAACGCAGATGTGGTCCTGATGGACATAAAAATGGCGCGACTCAACCTTGCGCATCACAACTATGTCGTTCCCGTCATCGGGGTTCGGTCCGGTCGCCTTCCATGAGTTGTAAGAAACCGTATCACCAACGGAAGGCACCGGGACAAAGCTGCCCGGTGCCCAATCCAAGCGGTCCGTGTTCTCCGTTTCATCATGCGGGCGCGCGGAGTTCTTTGGTTTGTAGTGAAATTCAAGGACGATCTGCGGGGCGGGAAGATGGGATAGATTGTCTGTCATTGTGTCTTCCTCTGCGTGAGGATTATAACAACCAAAGGCGAATTCTCATCACGTGCGGGCGAGACCGTTTCAGAAGTTCCACCAAGCTAGGCAGACCAAGCAAACCATCGACACCAAGAGCGACACTAGGCTGATTCGCTCCGCGTAAGCCCACTCTCTTCGTTGCCGGTTTCTCTGACCAGTCATCTTCTTGATTGCGCCAAGAGTGCGGGTCTCTTCCCCTTCAAGGTCTGCGATCCACTTCTCAACGTCAATTGGCTTGCCCGTTTCAATGTTCATCGCGCCCGGTGAGTATTTCACAAGCTCGCGTTTTCGTTTGTCTTTCTCAAGAGTCGCCTCCATCCAATCCACCGTTCTGGCGGAGAGCAAATAGAACGGGTAACGGAAGTTCCTCCAGAGCGCCGCAACAAGAGTGATGACTAATGCGATTAAAGAGAGCCTTAGCACCCAACTTGGACTGAGGGTATGAGGCTTTGATCCCACGAACGAAACAATAGCCGCAATCACGGCCCCGGCCCCGATGGTCAGTTTCTCAAAATACTGTATCCGCCCTTCGCTGGCATCAATTTGAGAACTGTTAAGCCTGTCGGCTGCCTTGCTTAGCGTCTCAGTAGCATTATCGTAAAGTGCTTGGCAACGCTGGATGTGTTGCTGGTTTTCGAGTTGAGAAAGAAAATCAATATCGCTCATAGCTGCCCTCTCGTTCGGAGAGCCAACCCCGCGCCCCTGGTCGTGCTCCCTCAATCGGAAAGTGTACCCCAATCCACGGGCGGCAAATTCCGCTGGTCTTCTCGACCACACAACCGCCCAGAGAGCCACGGAAGAGTATTGCACCGTGCTTAGTGTCCAATCGGGCTATACCCTGACTTGATGTAAAACGTTTGCCGGAATACTGTCCATTTTTTGTGAAATGAATATTCATAGCTGCGTACTTCGCGCCTTATCACCGATGCTTTTCAGATGTCCATTCTATTCAGGCATCTCAAACCTCCAAGAGATTTTTCTGGAGCAAGCTACGCCCTTGCATACCAAGCACCACGGCCACTGCCGTGCAAAACAAGATGTCGCTTTTCAACCAACTGACGAAAGTGCTGCTTGAGCGTATTCCGGCTTGTGCCGGTCAGCGTGACCATATCGCCGATAGTGACACGGCCATGTTCGCGCGCATATTCGACGATTTGCACTTGCAATTCCGGCATTGCTGATAGAACAATCTTTTCCCGTTCAACCTTCTTGGCCAACCGTTTCATCTGTTGCTGCAATGCGTGCAAGAAGAATAGCAACCAGGGTTGCCAGTTCGGCGCATCGGTTCTGATCGTTCCTTGAGTCTGCCGTAAGGCGAGGTAATAGCTTTCCTTGCTCTGCTCAATCACGCTCTCCAACGAACTGTAGGGCACATAGGCATAGCCAGCGCGCAGCAGCAGAAGCGTGGTCAGGATACGGCTCAGCCGGCCATTGCCATCCTGAAAAGGATGAATTTCAAGGAAGACGACGACAAAGATGGCCGTCACCAGCAGCGGATGCAACTGCCGGGTTTCCAACTGCTCCCTCACCCAGCCGACATCTTCAGCCATCAGGCGCGGCGTATCGAATGGAGTGGCCGTTTCAAACACAATGCCGACTTGCTCTCCGCTGTCGTTAAAAGCCGCTACGCTGTTGGGCGAGGTCTTGTATTGGCCGCGATGATGCTCGTCTTTCTCGCTGTGCTTGAGCAGATCGCGATGCAACTGCTTGATGTGGTTTTCCGTCAAAGTGATCTCTTCCCACGACTGAAAGACCAACTCCATGGTTTCGGCGTAACCGGCCACTTCCTGCGCGTCCCGAGTCTCGAAGGATTTGATTTCAAGATTGGACAGCAGCTTTTCGACCTCCCGGTCGGAAAGCTTGCTGCCTTCGATACGGGTCGATGATCCGATGCTTTCAATCGTGGCCACGCGCCGAAGGGCAGACAGGCGTTCTGGTGCCAAGGTGCCGAAAGCTCTCCAAGCACCTTTGAATTCATCGATTTCGGAGATCAGACCAAGGATTTCCGGCGTGATCTGAAGGGTAGAGGCTTGGATCATGCACCCAAGAATACATCCAATTACACCCATTGTGTCAACCCAAATAGACACCCATTTACGCCCATAAACCAGATAGTTCAAAAAACAAGAGCAAGGAGGCGCTACGCGCGCCCTTTGTCCACTTCGTGCCGCTCCGGTGGACGGCCCAGAGAGCAGGCCTTTTCCGGCCGTTCGGGCAAGCGCCGCCTGCGCGCCAAACGATAGTGCGTGTTTGTCACTTGGCGCGCCCACCGCTCCGGCCTCCCACCATCGCCGCCCTCGTTCTCCCTCGTCTGCCTGTGTGTACGTTTTTTCCTTCGCTTCGCTCCAGGGTGAAAGAAAAAAACGCCCCCCAGGGCAGACAAGGAAAAAACAATGGAATATCAGAGCAACAACAGCAACAGCGCAGTCATCACCGCCAACAATGGCCCAACCACCAGCAACGCCAGCAACACGGCTTCCGGCAGTGAAAACCGGAAGCCTGCAACCGCTCAGCAGCTTGTACGCGAAAACGTACAGTATCTCATCGCACAATTGGAGGCCGGACACAGCGAAACGCTGACGGCCTTTCTCCGGGCGATGGCGATCTTCCGGGAATATTCTTTCGGCAACTCAATGGCCATTGCGAGACAACACCCTTCAGCCACGCGCGTAGCGGGAATGTACGCATGGAATCAGCTTGGACGCTTTGTCAATAAGGGCGAAAAAGGTATTGCTATTCTTGCACCTGTCATTGGCAAGCGCAGCAAACACGCGCAGGAGACGAACACCGAAGATGCGGACGCGAACAAGCCCGCAGTGTTGGGATTCCGCCGCGTGTATGTGTGGGCTGAGGACCAAACCCACGGACAGCCATTGCCTGACTTGGAGCAGGTTACAGGCGAAGTGGGAACTTATCTTGACCGTATGCGTGAATATGTTCACGCGCAGGGCATCGAGCTTGAATACACCGAGAGCATCGCACCCGCTCTGGGCGCGGCTTTCGGCAATAGCATTCGTATCCTGCCTGGACAGAGCGAAGCAGAAGAACTCACGACATTGATTCACGAAACGGCTCATCTCGCTATGAAGCACACAGAGCGCCGCACTGAAACCACCAAGACTGTGCGCGAGACGGAGGCTGAAGCCGTGGCGTTTGTAGTGGCTCAAGGCATCGGCATCAATGCGGCTCAGAGCGCCAGTTATATCCAGCTTTACCACGGTAACGCGGCATTGCTCATGGAAAGTCTTGAGTTGGTGCAGCAGACCGCAGCAAAGATTCTCTCGGCGCTGAAAGCGGACGAACAGGTTTCGCAGAAAGTCCCGGAAACAACAGAGGAGCAAGTGTACGAATACAAGCGGGCGCGGCGCTTCCATAACCAGACTGCCACCAGGGTAGCGGCCTAACAGCCGCTGCCATCACCACCGCACGACAGCGCGGACAGGTGAGGTGTGCCTGCCCGCATGACCTCCACGCACCAACAAACCGAAATGGAGAAAAGTCATGTCGAAAACCGTTGCAGCTACCAGTGAATACCGCAACCTGCCCCTTACGCAGTTGCAGGAGTCGCCCACTAACCCGCGCCGCCGGTTTGACGAACGCGGCCTGAACGAACTGGCCGAAAGTTTCAAAAGCCATGGCGTGTTGCAGCCTTTGCTTGTCCGCAGTATTGATGAGGATAAGTATGAAGTCGTGGCCGGAGCGCGTAGACTCCGCGCCGCCAGGATTGCCGAAATGAGCGAAGTTCCCGCGCGCGTGGTGGAACTCTCCGAAGCTGCTGTGCGCGAAAGCCAGTTGACGGAGAATTTGCTCAGGGAAGATGTGCATCCCTACGAGGAGGCAATTGCCCTCAAAGGAATCTTGCAGCTTGAGGGCGCACAGCATGACATTGCCAGCCTGTCCGCACGGCTTGGCAAGTCTCAGTCTTACCTCACACAGAGGATGCGCTTGACTGAGCTTCACCCATCCATTGCCGAGGTGTTTCTCGCCGACCGCATCGGCGTAGGCCATGCGCTAGAAATAGCCAAACTGCCGCAGGACCAGCAGGAGAAAGCCTTTGATGCCGCATTCCGCACGGTTTGGAACAGCGGCAAGGAGAGCAGGATTCTATTGCCGGTGCGCGAATTGGCAGCGTGGATCGAGCAAAACATTTTGCTTTCGCTCGATAACGTACCGTTCGACAAGAACGATGCAACGCTTGTGCCCGAGGCGGGAAGTTGCGCCGAGTGCTCCAAGCGGACCGGATTCAACACGCTACTATTCGGTACGGCGGTTCATGATGCTTGCACGGATGGGGCTTGCTACAACAACAAACTCGCAAAACATGTGGAGCGGCAGATTGCCGAGAAACCGAAACTAGTACAGATCACCACGGAATACGGAACGCGCGGCGGCGACGGCCCGGTGTTGGGCCGCAACCGTTACGTCGCTCTCAACCTTGCCAAGTCCGCAAAGGCCAAGCAGCCATTCTCTGCAAACCAGAAGCCATGCAAGCATATGGTCGAGGCAATTGTAGTAGACGGTGCAGAGAAGGGCCACACGGTCAAAGTGTGCGCGTACATCAACTGCCCGATTCACTTCGCCGACCGCGCCAGCAAGACGCCCGACCTAGCACAACTGGCACGGGAACGGGAGCAGCGGCGCAGAGAACTTGAAAAGCGGAAACTCGAAATCACCGTGCGGCACCGCACACTGGTCGAAGTGCTCAAGAAGGTGGGTTCGCCAATGGACCGGGCCGACCTCATTCTGGCAGCCGAAGTCCTGCTCAGAAAAGCAGAGCCGATGCACCAGGAAATACTGGCAAAGCGTCACAAGTTGGTCGATGGCACAGCCAGCGAAGTCACTTATCCGCAGGTGCAGAAAGGTCTGGCCCGTCTTTTGCGGCAACTGGACGAGAGCGGATTGTCCAAACTGATGGTCGAGATTGTCTTGCTCGACAGTGTGGAGTCTGTCACGCAGGACGAAACGGATGCGCTGACCGTCGCCGCAAGACGGCATCGCGTAGACATGGCGAAAGTCCGCCAGACCGTCGAGACCGAATTTGCCGCCAGGCAGAAGAAGGCCCAGGCGAAGCAGAAACAGCCCGTAAAGAGGGTCACAGCAAAAGCACAGGCAGCGGCGTAATTTCCAATCCATTCTTTCAATAGGCGCTCGGCATTCCACCGGGCGCCTTTTCTTTGCTTTGCAAACGCCCGTCGTCCCACCCTCTGTAGTGCGCCAGCTACGCTGGCGGGTCTTGTTG